>Ga0256405_10005108_pt1 | contig 23341 bp, 17 predicted proteins | sample RumenRJG_02DNA_FD_189096 | JGI IMG/M metagenome (GOLD analysis project Ga0256405, IMG submission 189096) | Bovine rumen microbial communities from Lethbridge, Alberta, Canada - RJG_02 | ecosystem: Host-associated > Mammals > Digestive system > Stomach > Rumen | place: Canada: Alberta... | reverse complement strand
CACGGGGGTGACGGCGGCGGCTGTGTTCCACCGGTCGAAAAAGACGGAGGACGGGACGCTGGAATCCCGGGCGGGCTGGAAGGGACTGGTGCGGAAAGGCGTGACCCTGGCGGTGGTGCTGGCGGCGGCGCGGCTGGATGCGGTGGTGGGATCGGACTTCATCCGGGACGCGGCGGTGATCGGATTCACGGCCAACGAAGGGCTGTCGATTCTGGAAAACGCCGGGCTCATGGGCGTTCCGATCCCGCGGGCCGTGGTCTCCGCCCTTCACGTGCTCCGGGACCGGGCGGACATGGCCGGAGAGGAGACGAAATCCGCCGGACGGGAGGATGACAATGGCGCGGATGCCCTTTGAGAGCGGGTTCCGGATCGCGTCCCCCTTCGGGTTCAGGACCGATCCCGTCACGGGGCAGGCCAACGTCTGGCACGGCGGCGTCGATCTGGTGGGAGAGGAACGGGCGGTTCTGGCGGCGGAGGGAGGCGTGGTCCTGCGCTCCCGGATGGCCTCCGACGACGGCTCCGGGGACCGGACATGGGAATGGGGGAACTATGTTTCGGTACTGGGGGACGACGGATATGTGATCTACTACTGTCATCTGGCGGAGCGCATGGTTGAGGCCGGAGAGCGGGTGGAGGCCGGGCAGCGTCTGGGGACGGAGGGCTCCACCGGGCGGTCCACGGGTCCCCATCTCCACTTCGAGGTACGGCGGAACGGCATACAGGAGGATCCCTGCGCGTATCTGGGAATCCCGGGGGAGGCCGGGTTCGTCTGGTCCCCTCCGGGAGATGATCCGGTCGGCGGGGATCCGTGGACGGAGCAGGCGTCCCCCTGGGCGAGGGAGGCGGTGGATCGGGCGGTACGGCTGGGGATCCTCCGGGGCCGCGGCGGGGACGACTATGCGCTGAAGGATTTCGTCACGCGGGAGGAGCTTTGTGTGATTCTGAACCGGATGGGGATGCTGGGGGAAGGGATACTGTAAGTCAGCAAAACAAACACTGCCTCTTAACGAAAAGCAGAAGGATCTGTCTATTCTCAACCTCTTTGAAAGGGAGGGCCGGGGAGGGGTAACTTTCCGCAGAAAGTGTCCCCTCTTCTAACAAAAAACCTCTTTCTCCTCAAAAACCGTGCACTTACCGAACAGGACAGTTCCCTCAATACCGGTATTGCGACGCATCATACAAATTCCAGTCTAAATCATGGATTTAGACTGTCCTGAAAGTCAATCTGACTTTCAGGATCACACAAAACCATTTTGCAATGGTTTTGTGTGGAATTAGTATCAGACACCAATACAGTGAAGTTCCCGCTTTCTGCGGCCGACTGAGTTGTCCCAGTCATGTGACCTGACTCTCCTTCAGTCAGCACAGCTGACAGCTCCCTCCGGGAGGGAGCCAAAAGGGAAGGCCGCCCTCCTGCCTACCGCTCAGAGGGAGGGGGACCGCTGGCGGTGGGAGGAGACTCTGCTGGTATTTCAAATCGGCGAATACACATCCTGCCGGCTGAAAGTCCCCTGTACAAAATCTCCACGGCGACAGCATTTACTTTTTAGACAAGAAAGAATGAGAAAAATGAGATAGAATAAAGGCATGGAACTGAAAGGATTAAGAGAGAGTCTGACAAGCGTAAAGGATCCACGGCGGATCAGCTACGGGAACATCCGGCATAAACTGGACGACATCGTCATCATCGGGTTGTGTACAGTCATCAGTAACGGCGAGGACTATAACGATATGGAGGCGTTTGGTCACGAACGGGAGGAATGGCTGCGCACTTTTCTGGAATTACCGAACGGGATACCGGACAGTGATACGTTTCGGCGTGTGTTTGAGAGGATAAACCCACAGGAATTATCCGAATGCCTCTATGACTGGCTGGATATGGCAAGGGCGGAACGCGGCGTGGTGGCAATTGACGGAAAAACGATCCGAGGGAGCGGTAATGCTCAGCACAAAGCATATCATGTGGTCAGCGCGTTTGTGGCGGAGAATCAGATCACCCTCGGAGAAATCGTTGTGGACGAAAAAAGCAATGAGATCACCGCCGTTCCGGAACTATTAGATCTGATAGATGTTGGAGGCAGTATCGTCACGGCGGATGCCATGAGCTGTCAGAAGGAGATCACCAAGAAGATAACGAAAAAAGATGCGGATTATGTCATTGGCCTAAAGGAGAATCAATTGTCCCTGTACCATGACGCGGAATTGTACTTTCGTGATATGGGTGAACAGCTCCCGAAATATGAGACGCTTGAAAAGGATCATGGGCGGATAGAAAAACGCATCTATTCTCTCCTCACAGAACGTGCATGGGAATACGAGTGGGATGAATGGGACAATCTGAACGGTATCGGTATGGTAAAGACTCGCGTGACCGAAAACGGGAATGTTCGGGAAGACACACGCTTTTTCATCACATCTTTGACGAATCTTTCTGAATTTGCTTATGCGGCGCGGAAGCACTGGTCCATAGAAAACCAACTTCACTGGAATCTTGATGTGATCTTTCGGGAAGATGCCGCGCGAGCCAGAAAGGACAATTCGCCCTTAAACATGAACGTCCTGAGGAAAACGGCTCTTGCATTGGTGGACAAAGCGAAATACGTTCGCATCAGTAAAAAGAAGATGATGTTCAAGGCCGCCCTCAATCCTCTTGTCTTGCTCAATATCCTCTTCCCTGATCAAAAGTAAATGCTGTTGCCCTGACAAAATCTCTTGCCGCTCTTGACAAAGGGGAGCGTTTGTGCTATACTGTGCGGGAATTGACAAGTCAACGTTCAATTTCCCGAAGTATTCAGCAGAGAAGGAAGGGCATCTCCGATGACGGAAGCCTACGACGACCGGTTTATCCGTTTCTCCCACGCGACGGAATCCGTGCTCAAGGCCATTACCCGCTACAAAAACGACTGTCTCGCACGCTACGGGCTCAGGGGCATGCATCTGATGACCATGGTGTGTCTGTTCCGCTCCGGGGCGGACGGTCTGACACCCGGGGAGCTCGCCAGGCTCTGCGGCGTGGACAAGGCCTTTGTCTCCCGGACCACCGGAGAGCTCCGGCGGCTGGGCTATCTCTCCGTGGACGGCGGGCGGTACAACGCGCGGGTCTCCCTCTCCGAACGGGGACGGGCTGTGACGGGCGAGATCTACCGGATGCTGAACGAAGCGGTGGCGCGCATCACGGAGGGCATATCCGCCGGGGACGTGGAGACCTTTTACGGGGTACTGGACCGGTTCGGGAAAAACCTGGACGTCATGAACCATAAGACAGAATCATCTGCGGCGGGGGCACCGGACGCGGAGGACGACGGAGGAGAGAATCAATGAGTCAGAAGACCTACAAGGTCCGGAATCACAAGAAAATCGAGCACTACTACACGCTGGTCGACAACGTGGGGGAATATCTGGACCTGATGGCGTCCCATGATGAGCGGACCATGTTCGTCTGGAAGGAGAAGGGCGAGGGGCACGAGATCACCTACGGCGAATTCACGGATGCTGTGAAGCGGTTCTCCCTGGGGCTCGGCGCGGCCTTTGCGGGCGAGGAGAAGAGCCGGGTGCGGATCGCGGTGATCGGGGAGACCTCGCCCCGGTGGTTCGCCTCCTATCTGGCGGTGATGGCGGCGGGGTACACGGTGGTGCCCATGGACAAGGAGCTGGCGATTTCCGAGATCTCCGGCTTTCTGAGCTTCGCGGGCATTTCCGCGGTGATTTACGCGCCCTCCTTCAACGAATCCATGGAGGAGATCGCGGCGGGGCATCCGACTCTGAAGCTGCTGATCCCCATGAAGGCGCCCGAAACGGAGGCGGCGGAAGGGATCCATCGGACGTCCTTCGACGAGATCTCCGCGGCAGGGGAGGCGTCCGGCGCGGAATTCGCCGCAGACACGGACACGGAGCGGGTGGCCGAGCTCCTCTTCACCTCCGGCACCACGGGCACCTCCAAATGCGTGATGCTCTGCCAGCGGAACATCTTCACGGCCATGAAGGCGGCCTGTCAGTCGGTGGACTTCAACAAGGACGACGTGCTGATTTCGGTGCTGCCCCTGCACCACACCTACGAGCTGACCTGCACCTATCTGGCAGGCTGCAACTTCGGCCTGAAGATCTGCATCAACGAGTCCCTGCGCTATCTGATGCGGGACTTCAAGGAGTATCAGCCCACGGGCATGGTGCTGGTGCCGCTGTTCGTGACCACCATGTACAAGAAGGTACTGGCGGAGGCGAAGAAGGCAGGCAAGGACAAGATCCTGACCGGCGCGACGAAGGCGGCTCACGCGCTGTCCTTCGTGGGCGTGGACATGAGCCGGAAGCTGTTCGGCGACGTGCGGGAGGCCTTCGGCGGGCGGCTGGAGAAGATCATCTGCGGCGGCGCGGCGCTGAATCCGGAGCTGATCCAGATTTTCGAGACCTTCGGCATCTCCATTTACGAGGGCTACGGCATCACGGAATGCTCTCCCCTGGTAGCGGTGACGCCCTACTACAGGCGGAAGCCCGGCACGGTGGGTCCGGCGGTTCCCGGCTGCGAGGTGCGGATCGCCGACGGGGTTCTGAACGAGGACGGTCTTACCGTGGGCGAGATCCAGGTGAAGGGCGGCAACGTGATGCTGGGGTACATGAACAACGAGGAGGCCAACGCCGCGGCCTTCACGGAGGACGGCTGGTACCGGACCGGCGACATGGGCTATATGGACGCGGACGGCTACATTGCCATCACGGGCCGGATGAAGTCGGTGATTGTGCTGGACAACGGCAAGAACGTATTCCCGGAGGAGATCGAGGAATATCTCTCCGACATCGATCTCATCGCGGAGGCGGTGGTGGTCGGCCGGGAGGAAGAGGACGGCGTGGTGCTGACGGCGGTGATCTACCCCAATTACGCGAAGTACCCGGAGAAGGCTGAGGCGGATTTCCGCGACGAGATCCAGAAGCGGATCACGGCGCTGAACAAGAAGCTGCCCTCCTTCAAGCAGATCCGCAAGCTGGAATTTCGCAGGACGGAGTTCGAGAAGACGACTACCCGGAAGATCAAGCGGCATCTGGTGAAATAAAGGGTTATAAAGGAAAAGGCTCCCGGTATGGGGGCTTTTTTCTGTGGCGCGGAACAGGGAAGGAGGGTTAATCGGGAGAGTTGTAAATAAATTGTTAAATTTTTCCGGGGGGGGGGTATACTCTCCCTTGTGTGTTATAATAGACGAAATCAATAAACCGTCATCACGGTTATTAAGGATATGGGTTATGCGAAAACATTGTTTTGCAAGGTTTTTGGCGGTTGTGGTGGTTTTTACACTTTTTACGGCAGTGCCGCAAAGGGTTGAGGCGCGGGATGTGTCGCTTCAGACCGCTTACGCCTCCGCGCTGAAGACCATGCATTTGTTTCAGGGCATCAGTGAATACGACTTTGCTCTGGAGCGTCCCGCCACCCGGGTTGAGGCCATTGTCATGATCATCCGCCTGCTCGGAAAGGAGCAAGAAGCCACGTCACAGTATTGGTGGCACCCGTTCTCCGACGTGCCGGACTGGGCGGACAATTACATCGGATATGCTTATCAGAACGGCATTTCAAACGGCGTATCCGACACGGAATTCGGAACAGGTACCGTCACAGCACCGATGTTTATCACCTATGTTCTCCGCGTTCTCGGATATTCAGACGCGAACGGGGACTTTGTCTGGTCCGATCCGTATGACCTTGCTTATGAGGTCGGATTGTTCAAATGGGAAGCCGGCGTGGACACTGCCAATTTCCTGCGGGCGGACGTGGTCACGATCTGCATGGGAGCGCTCGGAGCCTACAGAACGGACGGACAAGCCTTATTGAATGTATTATATGACCAAGGCGTATATACGGACGACGAACTGGACGCCGGACTTGCCTATATAGGCAGGTATTATGATTCCCTCGAGGCATCCCGCGGGACAGTGTACGACGATGATGAGCCGGTCATATATACGACGGACTCCGATCCGGTCGTTTACATTACGCCGACAGGCAAGAGATGGCACGCAGATCCGGACTGCGGAGGTGTCAATTCGTATCCTGTCCGTCTTTCAGAGGCAGAGAGAAGAGGATTAACGCCTTGTCATAAATGTGCCTGACCCGTTCAGGTATTTGTACATTTCTCCTGTACAACTCCATAGGCCTGAAGAGGTCCCCTGCGATCCACTCAAAGAAACCGTCTTTCTTCCTGAGGTATTTGCCCATGATGTTGAAAACACTTGTAAAAGGCGCTCTCGTTGCGTATGGAGTGCATAAAGCGCACACCAGTCAGACAAAGAAAATCGAGAAAATTGAGCGAGAAAACCGGGAAATTCTTCAGGCTCAAATGAATGCGAACACGGCAAGATCCCAGCAGGAAATCAATGCGCTTCGTCAGGAACTGATGAGACAAAAGGCACAGAATGCCTCTGTCAGCAATACCTATAACATCAATTACACGATCATTGACAACGAACCTGTCCCCACGATTGTCAAGCTGCAGTGTCCAAACTGCGGAGCAAATTTGGAGACGGAATCCGGAAAAGAACAATGCTTCTGCCTATACTGCGGCACAAAGCTTCTGGTTCACAGTCCGGGCACAAAAACCTACCGGATCGTGGATGAAGCACGAGTAAGAGAAGCTGAGCTTATGCAGAACCGGACACAGCCCATCGCAAATCCCTCGCCTGTTCAACAGTACGCCGATCCGTTTGATGTCGAAGCCGCCAATCAGGAGCGTATTGCGCAGGCGGTAAAAACAGCAGGTATTACCGCGTGGGTGTTCACGATTGTCTGTGCCGCTGCAGGACTCATCCTTCTGGCAGTCTTTTTCCCGCTCGGGATAGCCGCACTTTTCGTTTCACTCTTCCTGCTTATAATTCACTCCAATATTGTATCCAACGCCAAAAGTTCAGAAGAAGAAAAAATAATGCTTGAGCAGAATACCGGAGCAAGAATCCCTGACAGCTACGGGGATTTCTCTGAAACCCATTATGCGACCCTGTTGAGCGCACTTCAGGGTTTGGGATTCGCGAATGTCATCTGCAACAGCATGCATGATATCAAGATCGGAATTCTGAAAAAGCCCGGGCTCATCGAATCCGTTTCCGTGAACGGAACGAGAATTTCATCCGGAGGAAAAGTATATCCGTTCGATGCGGTTATCGTCATCACATATCACGGCAAATAAAAGTCTTCTTCCTATTGCCCGCCGAATAACTTACATTCTTCAACCGACACATGCCATGTTTACCTCAATCAGTCGAAACCGGGAGGTTTATTTATGTCAAAAGAATGCGCTGTATGTAAAAAGCCCGCCCAGCTCGCCGCTGTCATTACAAAGGGCGAACAACGCGCCAACGTCTATCTGTGCGAATCCTGTGCCCGACGCATCTCCGAAAAGATGCCGGTTACTGTCATAGCCTCCGGAGTGAGCTCCCTGCCAAAGGGGACTGTTCTTTCCCCGAACAAGTCCGTCCATACAACCGGACAACCTGTACACCAACAGGCTGCTGAGGTCACCGTCCAACCGAGGGAAAATCAAACAGAACAAGCGCCCGATCATCCCAAGCCCATGTTCTGCGGCACCTGCGGAGCGAAACTCCAGCCCGGAGCCCGCTTCTGTTTGTCCTGCGGCACTCCGGCAGGGACATATTCTGCGCCGAAATCGTCACAGACCGTTCAAGCGGACAGCACTGCACAGCTTCAGCGGCAGGTATCACAGCCGGCTCCCGCGCCGACGCCGATCGCCGTACCGGTCCCGACAGTAAACGTCCATCAGGCGGGACCGGTATCCAAGAACACAAAAAAACATAAAAAAGGCGGCGGACGGGCATTCATCAGCATCGTTGTTGTCATTGGGCTTATTGCTGTTCTTGCGCATGCAGCCAGGAATGTGCCCGACCGAGCGTCTGACTCCACCGACCGCACCGTCCGCATGTCCGATCCCATTCCAAATGACTCCGCAGCCGAACATGACCTCGCGGAAACAGCCGCCGTCCCGGACACACCGGCAGAAAGCGATCCTGAGGAAGTCATTGATTCAGGCTCCGATTCAGACAGCACGATTACTGAAGACGCCCAGCAGCTGGTGAACGACGTCAACTCACTTCTCTCAGGTCTGGGGGACATATTGTCCTCCGCGGCCGATGATGCAAAAGAAGCTGTCTCCTCTTCCGCTGATGGCACAGCCTCCGAAATCGCAAACACACTGATTGACGAAGCCGTTGACTATATTGCTGAAAAGACCGATCTCGTTATCCGCCCCGAATACAAGGAAGCAATTGACAGTTATGAGGCATTCTTTGACGAATACATCGATTTTATGACCGTCTACAGTGAATCCGAAAACCCTCTCTCCCTGCTTTCCGAATATCTGGAGTACATGACAAAGCTGAGTGACTGCATGGAGAAGTTCGATGCTTTGGAAGACGACGCCGCCAATACTGCAGAAACAGCCTATTATCTGGAAGCTCAGCTTCGCATAACCCAAAAACTGCTTTCCGTTTCCAATTCCAATCCGTAACGCTCATTACAGTCAGTTCCATACCATCCCCCGCCTTCCACGCCCCTGCCGTCTTTATGCGGTACGGGCGTTTTTGGTTTCGGAGGATTCGCTGCGGGGCGTCCCGGGAATCTGTCCTCCGCCCCCCAGAATCCGCTTGTTTTTTCATCCGGCGGATGGTATAATAGGGGGCAGAATCAGACTGGAACGAGGTACTCTATGAACTACGCCGAACTGCATTTCAAGGGAAAGCGGATCTCCCTGCTGGGGGCGGGGGTCTCCAACATGCCCCTCTGCGCCATGGCCGCGCCGTACGCCGCGGAGGTGACGGTCCGGGACAAAAAATCCCCCGGAGAGCTGGGGGAGGCCGCAGACCGCATCCGGGCTCTGGGCGCGCGGCTCATCACGGGGGAGGACTATCTCCGGGGCATCGACGAGGATCTGGTGTTCCGCTCCCCCGGCATCCGGCCCGATCTGACGGAGCTGAACGAGGCGCGGGCGCGGGGATCCCTTATTACCTCCGAAATGGAGCTGTTTCTGAACGAGAGGCCCTGTCCCGTTTACGCGGTGACGGGCTCCGACGGCAAGACCACCACCACCACCCTGACCTCCCTGATGCTGGACTCCCCTCTGCTCCGGGGCCGGGTCATTCTGGGCGGGAACATCGGAGAGCCCCTGCTCTACCGCATCGACTCCGTAACGCCCGACGACGTCTGCGCCGTGGAGCTGTCCTCCTTCCAGCTCATGACGGTGGACGCGCCCGTGAAAGCCGCCGCCGTCACCAACATCACGCCCAATCACCTGAACTGGCACACGGGCATGGAGGAATACACGGAGGCCAAGGCCAACGTCCTGAAGCACTGCGGCCGGGCGGTTCTGAATTACGACAACGACGTCACCCGCGGACTTGCCGGGCGGCTGAAGGGGGACGTTCCCGTGTTCTGGTTCTCCCTCGCTCCCCTGCCCTCCGGCGCGCTCCGGGAAGGAGACGGCGCGATCTGGCTGGAGGACGGCGTGATATGGTCCGACTTTCCCGGAGAAGGGAAACGGCGGATCATGACCCGGGAGGACATCCGGCTGCCCGGCCTGCACAACGTGGCCAACTACATGACCGCCATCGCCCTGACCCATGGTGCCTCAACGGACGAGCGGATCCTCGAGGTGGCGCGGACCTTCGGCGGCGTGGAGCATCGGCTGGAATTCGTGCGGGAGCTTGACGGGGTGACCTTCATCAACGGTTCCATCGACTCCTCCCCCACCCGGACCGCGGCGGCCCTTTCGGCTCTGGCGGACCGTCCGGTGGTGCTGATCGCGGGAGGCTACGACAAGCACATCCCCTACGGGCCTCTGGCGGACGCGGTGCTGGATCCCGCCTCCCCGGTGCGGGCCATGGTGCTGACCGGGGACACGGCTCCGAAGATCCGGGACGCCATGGAGGCGCATCCCCGCTATGAGGAGGCGGTCCGGGGCGGCTTCCGGATGACGGAGAATCCCGATTTCGACGGCGCGGTGGCAGAGGCGGCTTCCCTTGCCCGGCCCGGCGACACGGTGATCCTCTCCCCGGCGTCGGCGTCCTTCGATCACTTCAAAAACTTCGAGGAGAGAGGGCGGCACTTCAAGGAGCTGGTGAAGAAGCTGTGAGGGGGTTCGGCTTTCGCCGGATTTGCGCAGACAAGTAAAGGGATCGTTGAGTCAGCCAGACTATAGGTTCGTTTACATCGGACTCTCCTTCAGTCAGCATAGCTGACAGCTCCCTCTGGGAGGGAGCCATATAGGAAGGCCGCCTTTCTGCCTCCCTCTCAGAGGGAGGGGGACCGCTCGCGGTGGCAGGAGAGTCTGTTAATAAAGCAAATTGTAAAATCGGCGAATACACATCTTGCTCCCGTAAAGTATCCGTGAAGCGGGAACTCAGCTTCGGCGGAAAGATGTACGGCCAATTCTTCATTCATCATTCAACATTCCGCATTTTCCCCTCTCTTGACATCCCCCTTTTATTCCTGTATAATAACACCAACCGACGAAATTTTAAAATTTCCCCAAACGGAGGCTTTTCAAGCATGAAGAAAATCACCGACACCGTTTACTATGCCGGCGTGGACGACCGGAGCATCGATCTGTTCGAGGGACAGTACAAGGTCCCGGAGGGCATGAGCTACAACTCCTACGTGGTGATGGACGAGAAGATCGCCGTATTCGACACGGTGGACGCCCGCTTCGGCCACGAATGGCTGGACAATCTGGCGGAGATCCTGGGAGACCGGAAGCCGGATTATCTCATCGTACAGCACATGGAGCCCGACCACTCCGCAAACATCCTGACCTTCAAGAACGTCTATCCCGACGCCGCGGTGGTGGGGAACCAGAAGACCTTCGCCATGATGAAGCAGTTCTTCGGCAAGGATTTTGAGGACTGCCGCGTTGTGGTGAAGGACGGGGACTCCCTCTCCCTGGGCGCGCACAAGCTGACCTTCGTCTTCGCGCCCATGGTCCACTGGCCGGAGGTCATGGTGACCTACGATTCGGCGGACAAGCTGCTGTTCTCCGCGGACGGCTTCGGCAAGTTCGGCGCGGCCGGCGGGGACTTTGCGAAGCCGGAGGACGACTGGGCCTGCGAGGCCAGACGGTACTATTTCGGCATCGTGGGCAAGTACGGCGCTCAGGTGCAGGCTCTGCTGAAGAAGGCGGCGGCGCTGGACATCGAAAAGATCCTGCCCCTCCACGGTCCGATCCTTTCCGAGAATCTGCCCTACTATCTGAACCTCTACAACCTCTGGTCCTCCTACACGCCGGAGACGGAGGGCGTTCTGGTGGCCTACACGTCGGTCTACGGCAACACGAAAAAGGCTGCGGAGCTTACGGCGGAGAAGCTGCGGGCGAAGGGCTGCCCCAAGGTGGTGCTGACCGATCTGGCCCGGTCCGACATGGCAGAGAACGTGGAGGACGCCTTCCGCTATTCCAAGCTGGTGCTGGCGACCACCACCTACAACGCGGACATCTTCCCCTTCATGCGGGAATTCCTGGAGCATCTGACTGAGCGGAACTTCCAGAAGCGCACTGTGGCCATCATTGAAAACGGCACCTGGGCTCCCATGGCGGCGAAGACCATCCGCTCCATCCTGGAAAAGTCGAAGGACCTGACCTTCACCGAGCCCATCGTGACCATCAAATCCGCCCTGACGGACGACAACAAGGCGCAGATCGAGGCTCTGACGGACGAGCTCTGCCGGGAATACGTGGCCCAGTCCTCCGATCGTGCCAACAAGAGCGACATGACCGCCCTGTTCCGCATCGGCTACGGTCTCTACGTGGTGACCTCGAACGACGGAAAGCGGGACAACGGCCTCATCGTCAACACGGTATCCCAGGTGACCAACACGCCGAACCGGGTGGCGGTCTGCATCAACAAGCAGAACTACTCCCACCACATCATCAGGCAGACGGGCGTCATGAACGTGAACTGCCTGTCCGTGGACGCGCCCTTCTCCGTCTTCGAGCGGTTCGGCTTCCAGAGCGGACGCTCCGTCGACAAGTTCGAGGGCCAGGAGGTTCTGCGCTCCGACAACGGGCTGGTGTTCCTGCCTAAGTACATCAACGCCTTCATGTCCCTGAAGGTGGAGAGCTATGTGGATCTGGATACCCACGGCATGTTCATCTGCACGGTGACGGAGGCGCGGGTCCTCTCCGACCGGGACACCATGACCTACACCTACTATCAGGACAACGTGAAGCCGAAGCCGCAGACCGAGGGCAAGAAGGGCTGGGTCTGCAAGGTGTGCGGATACGTATACGAGGGCGAGGAGCTCCCGGAGGACTTCGTCTGCCCGCTGTGCAAGCACGGAGCCGCGGATTTCGAGCCGGTCTGAGCCGCGCCGGGATCCGTCAGAGGGGAGCGGTCGGCCGGGCTGATCCGAGGGCCGCTTCAGGATAGTTCTTCTCCGTCTATTAAAATTCGGTGAAGATTCCCGACATTTGTGAAATCCCGTTGACAGAGGACGGCGGTCTGTGTTATAATGACAGTGCGCCGACTGACGGAGGCGGGATTTTTCTCTGCGCTCCGGGGCGGCGGTCTGATACCGATCCTGTATTGTCCGGAGCGGGTCCCGCGCGGATCGTTCCGTCGTCTTCCGAGGGGGATGATCATGCTCTTTCTGTTTCTCTCCGCGTTCCCCTCTCCCTCCGACGAGACCGAACGCATACCGATCTCGTCGGCCCCGCCGCCAGAGAACGGTCCCGGGGACACCGAGGTCCTTCTGCTGGTGGAGCGTGCCAAAGGAGGGGACGAGGACGCCTTCGCCTCCCTGGTGAGCCAGTACGAGCGGTTCGTCTACAACGTGGCCTGCCGGATCCTGTCCTCCTCCGCACAGCCCCAGGACATGGCGGACGACATCGCGCAGGAGACCTTCGTCAAGGTCTGGCGCAATCTGGGCCGGTTCCGCGGAGACTGCACCTTCTCCACCTGGCTGTTCCGCATCGCCGTCAACTGCGCCAAGGACGCGGTCCGGTCGGCGGCGCGGCGTCCTGCGGCCTCTCTGTCCTTCGCGGGAGAGGAGGATGAGGACGGCGGCACGGAGTGGGACATTCCGGTCACGTCCGGGGACACGGTGCCCGAGGACGCGGTGGAACGGCGGGAGATGATCCTGGCGGTGCGGCGGGCGGTGGAGGCCCTCCCGGAGGATCAGCGGCAGGTGGTGGTCATGCGGGATCTGCACGGACTGCCCTATCAGGAAATCGCCGACACGCTGGGCATCGAGCTGGGCACGGTCAAGTCCCGGCTGAACCGCGGGCGGGCAAATTTGAAAACAATTCTGGAAAACGGGAACTTTTTATGAATCTCCGGCGTCTAATGCATGACAGCCGGGGATTTTATAATGTGACAGCAAACGTGCGGCTTCCGGAACCCTTTCTCCGTCTGAATTTCAGGCATCGGATGCCAATTCCGGCCGGCTTTTGTTTGTTGGTGAAGCGATATTTTTCGACCGATTTCCCCGGATGCACTGGCGCATTACTTTTTGAAAGGACGCGCATGCGCGCAGTATGCAATGAACGATAAAGACATGAAAACCCGCGTTCCCGAACGGGAAGACGACGCCGACGACGCGCTGCTTTCCCTGCTGCGGAGCGCGTATCCCGCTCCTCCCCCGGGGTTGACCGGGCGGGTCATGGAGCGGATCCGGTCCGAGAGCCGTGAAGAGCCGGACGAAAAGCTCCTGGCCACAGCGGACTCCCGGGACGAGGAGCGGAGATCTGCCCGCCGCCGCGCCTTCGTCCGGTGGGGAGCCCTGGCGGCCTGCATCGTACTGGTGGGGACCATGGGGCTGAAGCTCCTGCCGGCCTTCACGCGGAGTCTGCCCATGGCCGGACGGTTGGCCGATCAGTCCGCCGCCGCCGACATGAGCGCGGACGAAGCCGTTCCGGAGAGGGCGGAAGAAGACGTTCCGGAAATGGCGGAGGAAGTCCCGGAGATGGCGGAAGCCAGGGTCGCCGCGGATTCCTCCGAGAAGGCGGCTGTCGAGGAGGAAATGCCCGCAGGGGCGGCTGTTGTCACGGAAGAGGCGTTCGCGGCTCCCGAGGCTGTTGCGGAGGAGGCGTATGCCGCTCCCACGGCCGGATCCGGCTACGGCGGAAGCTATGACGACGCATACGAAGACGCGCCGGAGGCTGAGGAAGCCATGTACGACGGGGCATGGATCGAAAGCTCCCTGGCTGCTGACGGAAGCGGGATCCCGGAAAACGGAGTCGAGGACGGGCTGTTCAGCATCAAGCTCTTCACGCTGAATGGGAGCGGAGCCCTGAACGGCATTTCCACGGCGGAGGAGGAGGTCCCCATGATGGGAGCCGCCGCCCGGAATTCCGCCCAGGACGCCCGCACCACGGGGGAGCTGCAGTACTACTACGTGCGGACCTCCTGCGCTCATGCCGGAGCCTTCCGCAACTCCTACCACGCCGTTCCGGACGTGCTCATCGCCCGGGTGGGACCTCAGCTCTACGGAGCCTGGGCCACCAAAGCGCAGAACGAGGACCTGTGCGGCGTGAACATCCTCTCCTTTGCCGTGCGCTTCGGCCTGACGGCGGAGGACATGTACGCCACCGGGGACGTCTGGTACTTCCTGGATCTGCCGGAGGACATCCCGCTGACGGAGGAAAACGCCGGTGCGGTGGAGGAATACTATCTGAACGGGGGCGATCCCGGAAAGATGGTGCCGCGGCTGACGGTATACGAGCTGAAGACCGCCATGGTCCGGGAGGCCGGCATGACCGCCTACCTCGCCTGGCGCGGAGACGGCGAACGGTCCATGCGGTCCTGGTCCGTCCGGGAGGGCGCGGCCGCTCTGGGCCTGGACGAGGAGACGATGGAGCGGCTGTACGAGGAAGCGGCGGCAAAGGTCGCGGCGGAGTACGGTGACGCCTATATGCCTCAGCGGGACGAGGTTTTCGCGGGGTAAGACAAACAGAAAAAACGCGCGGTTCCGGGAGGACGCTGAGTCTCCCCCGCCCGCGCGTTTTCCGTTTATCCGGGAATTAACCGATCTCCGCCTCGGCGATGCGGACCACCAGGTTGGTACCGTAGGGATAGCCGGTGCAGTCGATGGTGACGCGGTCCCCCTCCTGCTCGAAGGCCAGGGGCTCTCCGTTGTCCGTCCAGCGGATGGAGCGGATCCGGTCCTCCACGCCGGTGAAGGTCTTCTTTCCGGTGCCGCCGTCGGCCACCACCACGTTGCCGTCCCCCACCACGGACAGATCGTGGACGTAGAAGTGGAGGGTGTTCCCGCTCTTCAGGGCGAAGTTCTTCCCCGTCCCCGTCACGCCGCAGGGCTTGCCCTCGTAGATGTTGGCGCGGCTTTCCCCGATCCATTCGCCGATGCCGCGGAGAAGCGCCTCCTGCAGAAGAGTGATCTCGCCCTCGCCGGTGGGGCCCACGTTCAGCAGGTAGTTGGCCCCCACCTTCCGGCAGGCGCAGAGGGTCTCGATGAGGTGGGGCAGGGATTTGGCGTTGAAATCCTTCGCGCCGTACCCCCAGTGGGCGTTGATGGTCTGGCACATCTCGGCGGCGAAGTACTTGGACATGCCCTCCCGGTTCATGGGCGTGGGACGGCCCTGCTCGAAGGTCACGGAATCCAGTTCGGGATTTCCCGCCTCGCCTCTGGCGGACAGGCCCGTGTTGTTGACAATGATGGCGTCGGGCTGATGCTTCCGGATCACGGCGTAGAGGGCGTCCTCCTCCCAGTCCTCCCCGGGCTTGGACCAGTTGCCGTCGAACCACAGGCCGCCTATCTTCCCGTATTCGGTGCAGAGGATCTCCACGGAATCCCGCAGGTACGCGAGATACGCCTTGAAATTGCCGTTGAAGTCGGGGTTGTACCAGTCGAGGGTGGTATGATAGAAGAAGGGGACGATGCCCTCGGAGCGGCAGCCGTCCACGAACTCCCGGACCAGGTCCCGGCCCGCGGGGGTGTGGGGCGCGTCGTAGGTGTTGAGGCCCTTGGTGTCGTAGAGGGAGAAGCCCTCGTGGTGCCGGGTGGTGAGGGTGATGTACTTCATGCCGGCGGCCTTTGCGGTGCGGGCGATTTTTCCGCCGTCGAACTTCGAGGCGGTGAAGGTGGAAGCGAGTTTTTTGTACTCATCCAGGGGGATCCGCTCCTGGTTCATGACCCATTCGCCTCTTCCCAGCTGCGAATAGAGGCCCCAGTGGATGAACATGCCGAAGCCGAATTTTTCAAATTCAGCCACGCGCTTTTCGGGGGTGGGGATGGACATGGTGATTCTTCCTTTCTTTTAGGAAGGAAACGCTTCGCGTTTCCAATTGAATGGCCTTGCGCAGGCCGGGCGGTGGGAGGGACCCAGCTCATAGCCACTGGGTTTGCTCGCAAACCCGCCCCTCCCACGGGTCCCTTGGCTATATAGTATCTCAAACAGCTCGCCTCTGAAGCCACCCTTGACCGCACAACCCACGCTTCGCGGCGAAACATGGAGGCCAGCAATGGCGCGGACTCCATGCAGCAGTCGAATCATCCAGCCATCAAAACGCGCTTCCATTACACGGCCGCGATGGAGAGAAGATGAAACTGAAAGTTCAGTCTCGTGCGATTAAAATCGGGCTCTGAACAGGACAGAAAAACTATATTGTCAGTCCCCTGTCATGCGCGCTTCGATCTCTGTTTGCGAGGCTCCCGAGCAAGCCGTGAAATCACATCGCAGATGAGATTTCACGCATGTTACGGCTGACTCTGCCAGACCGCGCGAGGATTGGGATGCACAATAAAATATGAATACCTGGACAAGCTGTCAGGTTAAGCTCCCCGACCAAGGGGCCTCCCCGGGTGAGGGGTGGGTATGCAAGCAAACCCGTCGGCCATGAGATGGTCCCCTCCCGGGCGCTCGTCCCGCGCTGGGGCATTAATCCGCAAAGGCGCAGCCTTAGCTTCCGCATCGTGCGGACACACTATGGTTTTACCAGTACTTCCTGTCCAGCGCACGCATCTGGGCGGCTTCGGTGACGTGGCGCTTTTTCAGGGGGCCGCCGATCATGCCGTCGATCTCCCGCTGCCCGCTCTCCGCCGCCTCCAGATCCGCCAGGGTCCTTGCCACCCGCAGGATCCGGTCGTAGGCCCGGGCGGAGAGGTTCGTGCGCTCGAAGACGCCCTCCATGACCCGGCGGCACTCCTCGTCCAGGGAGCAGAACAGGCGCAGCTCCTCCGTCTGCATCAGGGCGTTGGACCGGCTGCTCCAGTCGGAAAAGCCCGCCGCCCGGAACCGCTCCCGGGACAGCTCCCTGGCCGCCTCCACCCGCTCCCGCACGGCGGCGGAGGACTCGGCGGGACGCTCGTCGGACAGCTCGGCAAAGTTCAGCTCCGGCATCTCCACCTGGATGTCGATCCGGTCCAGCATGGGGCCGCTGACCTTCGCCAGATACGCCTTGATGTCGGCGGGCTTACAGGTGCATTTGCCGGTCCTGCTTCCGTAATAGCCGCACCGGCAGGGGTTCATGGCGCAGACCATCATGAAGGAGGAGGGATAGGTGACCCGCCCCGCCGCCCGGGTGATGGTGACCTGCTTATCCTCGATGGGCTGACGGAGGGCCTCCAGCGCGTCCTTCTTGAACTCCGGGAACTCGTCCAGAAAGAGGACTCCGTTGTGGGCCAGGGAGATTTCCCCGGGCATGGGGACCTTGCCGCCGCCCACCAGTGCCGCCGTGCTGAGGGAATGATGCGGGGAGCGGAAGGGCCGGGTCAGCACGAAGGGGATGTCCTCGTCCAGCATCCCGGCGCAGGACCAGATCTTCGTGGCGTCCAGCGCCTCCTCGTAGCTCATGCGGGGCAGGATGGTGGGGAGGCGCTTGGCCAGCATGGATTTGCCGGACCCGGGCGGGCCGATGAGGAGGATGTTGTGGCCTCCCGCCGCCGCCGTCACCATGGCGCGCTTGGCCCGGTACTGTCCCTTCACCTGGGAGAAATCGTCGGAGGACACGTACTCCGCCAGCCGGTCGTAGGGATTTCCTCCGGCGGGGGACAGCAGGGTCTTCCCCTCCAGATGCTCCACCAGGGACCGGATGCAGTCCACGCCGTAGACGTTCACGCCCTCCCGGCAGGCCACGGACGCCTCCCTGAGATTCCCGGCGGGGACGAAGATCTCCGTCCGCCCGCTCTGGATGGCCGCCAGCGTCATGCCCAGCGCGCCCCGGACCGGCCGGACCTCCCCGGAAAAGGAGATTTCCCCGATGAAGGACATATCCTCCGTATTGGCGCCGATGAAGCCGCAGCAGGCGTAGACCGCCACAAGGACGGCCAGCTCCACGGCGGTGCCCTCCTTCTTCTTGTCGGCGGGCGCCAGATTGACGGAGATCTCCGCGGAGGGGATGGGATAGCCGCTCTCCTCCGAGCCGGTGAAGATGCGCTTCTCGGATTCCCGGATGGCGGCGTCCGGCAGGCCCACAATCTCGAAGGACGGAAGCCCCCGGCGGGCGGAGCACTCCACGGTCACCTCATAGCCGTCCGCTCCCAGAGTGGCGGCGGAATACGCGACGGACAGCATGGCGGATCCTCCTTGGGATGAATTTATCAGTGCGACAGCAAACGAAACGTTGGTTCTCAAATGTGCAGCTGCCGGAACCCTCTCTCCGCTTGGGTTTCAGGCATCGGGTACCAATTCCGGCAAGCTTTTGTTTGTTGGCGGAGCAATCATGGATGGGACAATCCTTCTTTTCCCGTCCATTTTACCATACTCTCCCCGCGGCCGCAAGAGGATCGGGGAATTTGTGGGAGATTTCCCTTTATTTTTCATTCAGCCTCTTGACATTGCGGGGATTTCCATGTAAAATAGTAAGAGCTATGCGAGCTTTTGAGAGCATATATTTTATCCGGACATAGAGCAAGGAGAACCATCAACATGAGCCTGAAATCCCAGGAAACCATCGGCGCCAACCAGCGCAAGATCACCTTCACGGTGGACCGTCCCGTCTTCGACAAGGCCGTGGACAAGGTGTACCGCCGCCAGGTCAAGAACATCACCATCCCCGGCTTCCGCAAGGGCAAAGCTCCCCGCGCCATCATCGAGAAGATGTACGGCAAGGAGGTCTTCTTTGAGGACGCCGTCAACGACTGCATTCCCGACGCCTGGGAAGGCCTCGCCGGCGAGATCACCGAGACCGTGGTGAGCCGCCCCGAATTCGACGTGGTCACCATCGACGAGAACGGTGTGGAGCTCTCCGCCACCTACTTCGTCAAGCCCGACGTGGAAATCAGCGACTATATCGGCATCCCCGTGAACCGTCCCGTCGTGAAGGTCACCGACGAGGAAGTGGACGAGGAGATCAAGAGAGTGCAGACCCGCAACTCCCGCATGATCGAGGTGTCCGACCGTCCCGCTCAGAACGAGGATCTGGTGAACATCGACTTCGAGGGCTTCGTGGACGGCGTCGCGTTTGACGGCGGCAAGGCGGACGGTCATCAGCTCAAGCTGGGCTCCGGCCAGTTCATCCCCGGCTTCGAGGATCAGGTGATCGGCCACAGCGTCGGCGAAGAGTTCGACGTGAACGTGACCTTCCCGGCCGACTATCAGGCTGAGAACCTGGCCGGCAAGGACGCCGTGTTCAAGTGCAAACTGAACGGCATCAAGTACACCGAGCTTCCCTCTGTGGACGACGAATTCGCCCGCGACGTCTCCGAATTCGACACCCTGGACGAGTACAAGGCCGACATCCGCAAGAACCTCGAGGAGCAGCACAAAAAGCAGGCCGACGGCAAGGTGGACGACGAGCTCATCGACGCCCTCATCTCCAAGCTCGAGGCGGACATTCCGGAGTGCATGTTCGAGAACGAGACCGAGAATCAGGTCCGCGACTACGACAACCGTCTCCGCATGAACGGCCTGGACCTCAAGACCTACTTCCAGTACACCGGTCTGGATCTGGACGGGCTCCGCAAGCAGATGAGACCCGGCGCCGAAAAGCAGGTCAAGACCAGACTGGCTCTGGAGAAGATCGCCGAAAAGGAAAATCTCTCCGTGACCGACGAAGAGGTGGAGGCTGAGTACGCCCGTCTCGGCGAGCAGTTCGGCATGGAGCCGGACAAGGTCAAGGAAGCCGTGGAGCGTCCTGCCATCGAGGCCGACCTGAAGGTCAAGGCCGCCATCGACCTGGTCCGCGAAAAGGCCGCCGTCACCGAGGTGGAGGAGACTCCCGCGGACGAAGCGAAGGCCGACGAGAACTGAGTTTTATCCGGGGACTTTCCCCGGTGATCCCACAGGAAACTCTATGACGCCGCTGTTTCACAACCGATCAGCGGCGTCGATTGTTCCCCGGACCCGGACGGGAAAGATTCCCTTCCCCCGCATGACGCAGACGAGGTATGGCGAACCTGAAACGGCAGTTCTATGCGCGGATGCACGCATAGACTGTAAATCAGCTTCCCCAAAGCCTCGGGCAGGACGCTTTCCGCAGGCTCAACCCCTTTGAAGGGGAGGCCCCGGGAGGGGAAACTTTCCGCAGAAAGCGTCCCCTCTTTTTCCCCAAAACCTTCGGACGGGAGCGCTTCTCCGTTTCCCGATAAGTCAAGAATCGATCTATATACAGCGTATCATTAAGGAGGTATTTCCATGGCACTGGTCCCGATGGTCGTGCAGCAGACCAATCACGGCGAGCGGTCCTACGACATCTATTCCCGACTGCTCAACGAACGCATCATCTTCCTCGCCGACGAGGTCAACGACGTGACCGCGTCCCTGGTGGTGGCCCAGCTCCTGTATCTGGAGTCCGAGGACCCCGACGCGGACATTTCCCTCTATATCAACTCCCCCGGCGGATCCGTCACGGCGGGTCTGGCCATCTACGACACCATGAACTTCATCAAGTGCGACGTCTCCACCATCTGCGTGGGCATGGCCGCCTCCATGGGCGCGTTCCTGCTGTCCTCCGGCGCGAAGGGCAAGAGACTGGCCCTCCCCAACTCCGAGATCATGATCCATCAGCCCTCCGGCGGCTCCCAGGGTCAGGCCACCGACATTCAGATCCAGGCCGAGCACATCCTGAAGATCAAGGACCGTCTGAACCGGATCCTGGCTGCGAACACCGGCAAGCCCGTGGAGGTCATCGCCGCCGACTGCGAACGGGACAATTTCATGACCGCCGAGGAAGCGCGGGAATACGGCCTGGTCGACAAGGTCATCGCAAATCGGGGGTAAGCATATGGCATCGACTCGGAACGGCTCGAAGCTGCGGGTGGAGCGCAACTGCTCCTTCTGCGGCCGCAGCGAATCGCAGGTAGAATTCCTGATTCCCAGCCCCACGGGGCTCTATATCTGCGACAAGTGCATCGACGCCTGCAACGACATCATTTTCGATCACCTGAACGACCGGGAGGCCGAGCCCCTGTCCGATCAGAAGCTCCCCACGCCCGCCGAGCTGAAGGCCACCCTGGACGAGTACGTCATCGGGCAGGACAAGGCGAAGGTCGCCCTCTCCGTGGCGGTCTACAACCACTACAAGCGGCTCATCAACCGGGAAGGCGCGGAAAAGCGGAAGACCCGCCGGAAGAAGGACGACGACGGGACGCCCGCTCCGGAGGAGGTCGAGATCCAGAAGAGCAACGTGCTCCTCATCGGTCCCACCGGCGTGGGCAAGACCTTCCTGGCCCAGACTCTGGCCAAGACCCTGAACGTGCCCTTCGCCATCGCCGACGCCACCACCCTCACCGAGGCCGGCTACGTGGGCGAGGACGTGGAGAACATCCTGCTCCGTCTGATTCAGGCCGCGGACTACGACATCGAGCTGGCGGAGCGCGGGATCATCTATATCGACGAGATCGACAAGATCTCCCGCCGGTCCGAGAACCGCTCCATCACCCGGGACGTGTCCGGCGAGGGCGTTCAGCAGGCGCTTCTGAAGATCCTGGAGGGCACCGTGGCAAACGTTCCTCCCCAGGGCGGACGGAAGCACCCCAATCAGGAGTTCATTCAGATCAACACGGAGAACATCCTGTTCATCTGCGGCGGCGCCTTCGACAATCTGGACCAGATCATCGAGGCCCGAAAGGGACAGACCTCCATCGGCTTCCGCTCCGACATCAAGAAGAAGGAAGAGAAGCGGGCGGACGGGATCTTCAAGGACGTCTCCGCCCACGACATCGTGAAGTACGGTCTTATCCCCGAGCTGGTGGGCCGTCTCCCCGTCATCGTGGGGCTGGAGAATCTGGACGAGGACGCTCTGGTGCGGATCCTCACCGAGCCGAAGAACTCCCTGACCAAGCAGTACAGGGAGCTGTTCCGGATGGACGGCGCGGAGCTGGAGTTCACGCCCGAGGCCATGCGCGCGGTCGCTTCCCTCGCCATCGAGCGGAACACGGGCGCCCGCGGTCTGCGCTCCATTCTGGAGGAGACCATGACGGACATCATGTTCGCCCTGCCCTCCCGGAAGGACGTGGCGAAGGTGGTCATCACGGAGAACTGCGTGCGGGACCACGCGGAACCGGAGTATGTGCTGAAGTGATTCCTTGCTGAATCCCTGTCAACCGGTACGGTTTTTTGAAAAATCGTGCCGGTTTTTTCGTGCTTGCGTTACTTTTCGTGGGACGGATCCGTCTAATGGAGTGAAGGGATGAAAGGAGGGGACGTATGGAGAGGATGATCCTTGAAAAGATTCCGCCGGGGACGGATGAGCGGGACGGGATGCCGGGCGTCGGGGAAGAGCGCATCGCGGAAGACGAGGAGATTCTGGACCGGTTCTTTGCACGGGACGAAGGGGCCATCGGGGCCTGCCGGGACAAATACGGAGGGCGGTGCAGGGCCGTGGCGGAAAACATCCTCGGCTCCCCGGAGGACGCGGAGGAATGTGTCAGCGACGCTCTGCTCCGGGCCTGGGGTGCCATCCCGCCGGAAAGGCCGCGCTTTCTCGGAGCATGGCTGGCCGCCGTGACCCGGAGACTGGCGCTGGACCGGTACCGGGCCGAGACAGCGGAAAAGCGGGGCGGAGGAGAGCTCCGTCTTTGTCTGGACGAGCTGGCCGACGCCGCGGGGGACGGGGATCCATGGAGTGTGGAGGAGGACGCCCGGGAGAGGCTTCGGGACGCGCTGAACCGGTTTCTGGCGGAAGAGAAGCCCGGGGCGCGGCGTATTTTTCTCAGGCGGTACTGGTACGCCTGCTCCGTGGCGGAATGCGCGCGGAGAGAGGGGAAGAGCGAGGCGGCGGTGAAAATGTCCCTGAGCCGGACGAAAAAGAGGCTGAGGGCGTTTCTGGAAAAGGAGGGATTTTCGGTATGAAGAACCATGAGCTGTTGTTTGACGTGCTTGGGGAAATCGATCCCGCGCTTATAGAGGAGGCCGGGATGGAGGCGCCGGAGGCTCTGCCGCGCGGGAGAAAACGGGGGATCCGGCCT
>Ga0256405_10005107_pt1 | contig 23346 bp, 23 predicted proteins | sample RumenRJG_02DNA_FD_189096 | JGI IMG/M metagenome (GOLD analysis project Ga0256405, IMG submission 189096) | Bovine rumen microbial communities from Lethbridge, Alberta, Canada - RJG_02 | ecosystem: Host-associated > Mammals > Digestive system > Stomach > Rumen | place: Canada: Alberta... | reverse complement strand
TCAAAGAGAAAGGCTACACAGTCAGATGGGAGCCTCAGCAAAAGACAATGACCTACACCTGCCCGAACGGAATGAAAGTCAGGGACAACAAGCTGCACGATGCAAGATTTTTAAAGGAGGCAATGGAACATGAGTTCAGAATCAGAGAACAATACCTTGAACAGATTGCTCGGCTCGCAGAAACAAACGGCACAGGAACTCAAAGAGATACCGTACCAGCCGACAGTCTACGCTATACCCAAGGACCATTGGGAGCTGATGCTTTCGCAGCTGCAGGAGCAGACGGAATTTCAGGAAAGACTGTACCAGGTAATGAAGCGAATGCCCACAGCGCAGGGAATGGTGAACTGCATCAATTCAACTATGCAGGAATCGGAACAGACGATAACCAATCAGACCTCACAGGTCAAAGAGCTGCTGCAACAGGTTGGGAGGAGTCGAGAAGAATTTACTTCGAGACTGTCATCGCAGCTGTACGAGAGCAGACAGGAGATGTGCAAAACAATAGATACGCTGAACAAGAAATTGAAGATATACTCGATAGCAGTGCTGTCAATGTCGGTAGTGCTGTCGGTACTGGTTTGGCTGCTGTTATCTCACTTGCTGAAATGAGCGAAAGCGATGACCCCGAGGAGATAAAGAAACGGATAGAGGCGCAGATAGCAGGTCAGAACCTTGGGTTCATCATTGGTATCATACTTGCCATGCTCGAAGATGAGAAAGAAGAAAAGGCAGAGCAGCAGACTTGGCAGCACAGACCCAGACAGCTTGAACAATTTGACGAGGAAGAACAAGACGAGGAGCAGACGGACGAGATGCAGATGATGTAGAAAAAGATGATGTCCTGAAACAGGACGCCATCTCAATACCGAAATGGTACTGAGCCGTGGAGTAACGGATCGTTACCCCATAGAACTTAGTTCCAAAACAGGACCGAGTGCCCAAAACGGGCTTTCGGTATCGGTGTAGTCCCAGAACAGGACTGCATTTGCTGTGACGGGACAAAACATCCCGTCATCAATGGGGTGGCAAATCACCACCTCACCAAAGGGGTGAACGAATCGTTCAGTCCTTGTCAAATCAAAGGTGTTTCCAAAACGGCAACACCTTGTGAAAACGCAAAGGGGTGGACAAAACGCCCACCCCCTGAAACAAGGTACACCACCCGCCTCAAAACAGGGCAGGTGCAAAGGGTATCACGAATCATGACACCCTTGCCAAAGGAGGCGGACATTCACCGCACCCTTTGAATAAAGACGAAAGGAAAGATTCAAATGAACAACAATGAAAACAAGACCGAGCAGAAAGAGATAGTTGAGAAAGACGAGCAGGGACTTGAGATACCCGAGTGCAAGAAAGGAGACTCGGCTGTGCTCGGTTACTCCGATTATCCTTTGGACGACGGCGTGACTTACCGTGTGTGGTCGGCAAGCAACGATGATATGTCGCCGCAGGAGAGACTTCAGAATCTTATGGTGCGAAGTGCAGAGTCGGGCGAGGAAGTCGGGGACCAGGTCAGCTGGCAGCAGAAAGAGGAAGAACGCATACTGCGTGAGACTATCGAGGCTATGCCCGAAAGGTGCAGACCAAAGCCGGACCCGTTCCTTGAGCAGAGAGAAAATGAGCTGATGAAGTATAGGAAAATGACCGACCCATACGAAATGAAGCTGCCCGATGAGGAGGAAGAACTCGATATCAAAATGGATATGTAGTTTGCTGCAATGCTTGCCGATGTTTTTATGCACTCCTCCAAAATGCACTGTGTGGTCTGGATATGTGCAGGCGGCTGTGGTATACTGTCCGTTTGAAAGAAAAGGTCAGCCACACAGGCGCAGAAAGGAGAGCATTTATGGAAAAGACAATTAACCAGCCAAAGAAAGCTGCACTGTATTGCAGACTGTCTGTCGATGACGGACGCAGCGGTGAGAGCATCAGCATCGAGTCACAGAAGATACTGCTCAAGCAGTACTGCAAGAGCCACGGCATAACCGACTACGAGGTGTACGATGATGATGGTTACAGCGGTACGAACTTCAACCGACCTGCGTTTGAGCGAATGCGTGAGGATATCGACAACGGTCTTATACACACTGTCATAGTTAAGGACCAGTCGAGATTCGGGCGCTCGTATATCGAGGTGGGAATGTATGTCGAGGAGTTCAAGGACAAAGGCGTAAGGTTCATAGCTGTCGATGACGGATATGATTCGACGAAAAGCGAGTACGATATGATGTTCCCGATGAGAAATGTCATCAACGAGTATTACGCAAGGGAAGCCTCGAAAAAGACCAAGTCCGCAAAGCGAGCCAAAGCAAAGGAAGGGCAGTACATAGGCTCCCGTCCGCCGTTTGGCTACAAGCTTGATCCCAAGGACCGCCACCACCTTGTCATTGACGAGCCTGCGGCTGAAACGGTCAGGCGCATATTCAGGCTTGCCGCACAGGGCGTGGGCTACAACCGAATGACCAAGATGTTCAGGGAGGAAAAGCTGCTCACGCCGATAGCCTACTTTAATCAGCACAACCCCGATTATTATAAGGCGGACTACTGGCGAGGAGATTTCGACTGGCACGTTACATCTATCAAAGTGATACTCGAAAACGAGGTCTATCTCGGCAAGCTCATATACGGCAAGCAGAAAAACAAGTCGATGAAAAGCAAGGAAAAGGTCAAGTGCCCCAGAGATGAATGGATAGTTGTCGAGAACTGCCACGAGCCTATAATCTCGCAGGAACTCTGGGACACAGTCCATAAGATACTTGCCGCCAAGCACCGCCCGACACAAAGCGGAAAGGTGCAGATATTTGCAGGGCTTGTATACTGCGCAGACTGCGGACACGCACTGACCTACTCGCAGAAGAAAAAGAGTGACGGAACATATCACGGTGCATACTCCTGCTGGATGTACAAAACGCACGGCAAGGAATACTGCGCCTCGCACTACATCACTTACGATGTGCTGTATAAGCTGGTGTTCTGTGACCTGCAAAGAATGATAGGCTGCTGTGCAAAGGACATAATCGGGTTCAGAAAGTTCCTGCAAAGCAAGTGCAAAAGCAATACACGCAGACAGCTTGAAAGCATTGTAAACGAAGCCGAGCGAAAGCAGACAAGACAAAAAGAGATAGACAAGATACTTTCAAAGCTGTACGAGGATTCCGCACTCGGAAAGATACCCGAATCGAGATATGAGCAGATGTCGGAAAAGTACGAGCAGGAGCAAAAGGAGTTAAGTCAGGGCATACTTCAGCTCAAACAGGAATTTGACGAGGTGAAAAAGCAAACCGACGCATCGGACAGGTTCATCAACATCGTAAAGAAATACACCTATATTAACGAGCTTGATGCGAACATACTCAATGAGCTTATCGACAGGATAGTCGTTCACCACAAGGAAAAGGACCAAAGCGGCAGGACATACCAGCAGATAGAGATATACTACCGATTTATCGGCAGGCTCAAACCGCAGACTGATATAATGACATGAGGATTCCAGTAGCCGACAAAAAAGAATTCAGTATGATGACACTTGCTAAATCAGGGATCTTGTGGTATACTAAAGTCAAGATCACGAAGGGAGGCATTGGTATGACCTACGAACTCAGGCATTTTGATACGCCACTTATAAGGTTTACGGCTACCGAGGATACAAACGAGCCGGAGATAGAAATACTGTGGGTAAATGAAAAAAAGAGACAGCTGATGCCTCTTGACCTGGAAGTTGATGCAGAAGGCGTATCACGCTGGCTCAGGAACAGGACAATACCAAAGAACAGAGCGTATGTCAGCAGCTTTCTTGCAAAGTGCGGAATGAGCATCAACAGACCGATGAACATAATCAGAGTTTCAAAGGGTATGTCCTTGAATGATTGTTACTGGGTAGTTGAAGAAGGCTTTGGCGGCAGCTTTGATAAATACAACCTATATGAAAACAGGTTCAGTCGGATACTCGGGCTCATTGCTTTCACAGGCTTCGGAAGTTCGGTAAGATCATCACTTGCTTCTTGTCCTGAGTTTACCACCAATGGAATGCTCCCGAAATGCTGGAGAAGAGTTGAGGGGAAGATACAGCTTTTCAAGGGCGGTACAAAGGGTGCATCAAATACAGGCTTTGAACCGTATTCGGAATACTATGCTTGCCAGATAGCAAAGGTACTTGGCATAGATACTGTCGATTACAGCATTGCAAAGTGGAAAGGTGAGCTGTGCTCTACCTGTGAACTGTTCACAAGCAAGCAGAGGTCATTTATCCCGGTAGGAAGACTTGTCCGAAAGGGCGGTATGAAAGCAGTAAGAGCGTACTATGAGTCGCTTGGTAAGAAATACACAAAGGCTCTTGATGATATGCTCGTGCTTGACGCTGTTATCTGCAATACCGACCGACATTTTGGAAACTTTGGGTTCATGGTGGATAACAAGACAAATAAGATAGTTGAACCTGCGCCGCTGTTCGATCACGGAAACTCACTGTTCAATCTTGCAGGGCTTGACAGCTTTGTTAGTGAAAAAGCACTTGATGAGTATGCAAGTACGCTTGTTCCGAGCGTATATGATGACTATATCGGCACAGCAAAAGCGGTGCTTACGGGCAAGCACAAAGAGGGCTTGAGAAAACTGCTTGATTTCAGGTTTCAAAAGCATCCACGCTATAATCTTGACAGCAAACGGCTAAAGCTTATCGAAGATCAGATACACAAGAGAGCAAAGCAGCTTCTTGAAAACTAATGCGGTCAATGATAATAAACGGGACTTTGTTCCTTCGATGGTAATTTTTCTTTTCTGCTGATAAAATGTAATACGGAGAATACACTATAGTTTAAAACAAAAGCAGCTTCAAAGATCACTGTTTTCGGTGGCACAGGGGCAGTCTCCGACAGCTATATTGATGAAATAGCTAAGAATTCAATATAAAGCAACAAAGCTCCTTTGCTCGCGCAGGGGAGCTTTTCTCTGTCCTGTTTGGCTGCTTGCTGCCATTGCGGGCATCTTCAAAAGCTGTTTTGTGATAACAAGATGAAAAACGGACAGATTTTGTTGACTTTTATTCTTGTACATTGTATAATAATTTTTAGCGTAAAAATACAAAAAACAGGAGGTCCAATATGAAAAAGAAAGTTTTGTCCGCTGCACTTGCTGTGTGTATGATCTTTGGATGTGCATCAGCTTTGCCGCAGGATTCGTTTGTTGATAACATCAGTATCACATCATCTGCTTATGAAAAAGAAGATCTTTCATGGTGGGAAGATGTTAAATATGATGTGTATGATAAAAAGGACGGCAAAGAAAGGTACAGGATCACCGGGTTCAGCAATCAGACTGCGTATTCCATCTCTTTGTCCGGTTGGTACAAAGACAGTATTTATAGCGAAAAACAATTTGCTTGTATAGGTGAAAAAGCATTCAACGGCTACTATCATAATCTTCATAGTATTGAGATCTCTCCCAAATATGAAGTCATAGAGAAAGATGCTTTCATCAATTCATATAATCTTACGCAGTTTGTTATCCCGAAAACTGTTAAATCCATAGGTTCGCATGCTATCGGTTATGAACTGGATAAAGGAAGCTACAAGAAGATCGGAGAATTTGACAAGATAAAGATAATCTGTGCAAAGGGCTCTGCCGCTGAAAAATATGCAAAAGATAACGGCATCAATTACGAGATAAATGATGACGACTTTGAATATGTGCTTCTTGATAATGGCACATACAAGATAATGGATTATTATGGTGACGAAAAGAAATTGATCGAGATCCCGAGCTTTTACAGAGGGAAAAAGGTGACGGTGATCGAGTATGGTCCTGACGCAGAGGAGGTCATTATTCCCGACAGTATAACACAGATCGGGAAATCTGCTTTTAGATCCAGTGAATTATTAAAAAAGATCACCATAGGAAAAGGCGTAAAAGAGATCGGCTTTGAAACATTCCGTTTGTGTTCGAACTTGAAGACGGTTGTCTTCTCGGAAGGTTTGGAGGAAATAGGTGATTACGCATTTTATTTTGCTGGTTTGACCGAGATCAATTTACCGAGCACGCTGAAAAAAATTGGCAGTTATTCATTTGGAAATTGTTCGGATCTTAAAACTGTAAAACTTAATAATGGTATACAGTACATCGGATATGCGGCATTTGATCAATCGGGCGTTGAAATGATTAATTTCCCAAAATCTATCACTTTTATCGGCGGATATGCATTTTTCGAAACCCCGTGGCTGAGTAATATGCAAAAGAAGTCTTCGTTTGTCGTAGTTAATGGATTCCTTATAGACGGCAAAGCCGCCGCTGACGCAGCCGGCTATATTATTCAAAATGATATCAAGTATGTCTGTGATGATGCGTTTAATAAAAGCCTGGGTAGCATAAATGCTAATACTGTCCGGATCAAATCGGGAGTTGAAACGATCGGAAAAAGGGCATTTCGTGAATGCAGAAATCTCAAATTTCTGATCATTGATGATGGCTTGAAGGATATACAGGACGAGGCATTCATCAACTGCTTTTCTTTGATGAGCGTGACTATACCGAGCAGCGTAAAAACCATAGGTAACAAAGCTTTTGGTTATTACGAAACGATGGATGAGTATAAAAAAATAGACGGCTTTACGATATGTGGAGCAAAAGGTTCTGCAGCAGAGAAATATGCAAAAGCCAACGGCTTTAAATTTGATGTATTCGAGCCGGCTGTAACCCGCCTCGCAGGTGCAGGCAGATACGAAACAGCTGCAAAGATATCTCAGGCTGAATTCACTCAGGCAGATACTGTCGTTCTTGCAAATAGTATGAATTATGCAGATGCACTCGCAGGCGTTCCGCTTGCAAAGGCAAAGAACGCTCCGATACTGCTGACCAATAAAGAAACCCTTGATAAGGCAACTCTCGCGGAGATCAAGCGCCTTAAAGCCAAGAACGTCATCATTCTCGGCGGCAAGGGCGCTGTAAGCGAGCAGGTCGAGATAACTCTCAAAAATCAGGGTATCACGACCGAAAGATATGAAGGCGGCACACGTTTCGGCACTGCAACAGCTATCGCTGAAAAGCTCAACGAGAACCCGACAGACGTGTTCTTCGTATACTATAACGGCTTCCCGGATGCACTTTCCGCAAGCACCGCCGCAGCCCTTAAAAACGCTCCGATAATCTACCTGACCACCGACGGCGATATGAACGCCGACACCGCAGCATACCTCGCAAAGCTCAAAAAAGCTGGCAGCGTTAAGAACGCATATGTTATCGGCGGAACGGGCGTTATCAGCGACGATATGATGAAGAAAGCCGGCAATGCTCTCGGCGTTGCACCGACAAGGTTGTTTGGTGCAAATAGATTTGAAACCTGTATTGCTGTCAACGAAAAGTTCGCAGGCGTGCTCAACGGCAAGATGCTCTGTGTTGCAACGGGAATGGATTTCCCTGACGCACTCGCAGGCGGCGTGTTCGCAGCGATCCAGAAAGCACCGCTGTTCCTTGTAAACGGCAAGCTGAACACTCCAAAGCTGACAGATGATCAGAAGGCTTTCCTTAAAACAAAAGCAGCTTCAAAGATCACTGTTTTCGGCGGCACAGGGGCAGTTAGTGATGAGTTCGTTAAGTTGATCGCTAATGCAGGCGTTTAAACCGAATATCAACTCAAAGGCGTGCAGAAATGTGCGCCTTTTTTGTGCGGCAGAAAAGCTGTTGATGTATGTATGACAGAAAAAACTTTATATATTGTTTGCGGATGAGATCATACACTAAATATATGAAAAAACCAAGATCCCACTTGACAAACGCAAAAGAGTGTGGTATACTGAAGAAAAAGAGATGCGAACAGACGTTCGATTTTGTCGCTTTAAAAACAGCTCAAGGTCTTTTCATTTCAGATGTGGTATTCTCTTGTATCGTGTATTATTCTCTGCTGTTTTATAGTTTTTTGCATATAAAATTCCCCTTTTCATTCTGGATTTTCAGATTGAAAAGGGGCTGTTTGTTTTAACTCATAGTCAAAGTAATATCCTCATCTTCGGTTTCGGTCAGTTCTTGCTTTTCAGGAATCACATCGTTGGCAAGCTCTCAAATTGAACAACATATTTCTTTTCAAGATGCTTTTCCAACATGTGCAGCATAATGCCGTCATACAAAACCAATAGCAGCCTGCACAATTCGTACAGACTGCTATTGGTTAATACATAGGATACTTTTTTACGCTGTCTACCTGTCAGGGCGCGGATAAAATTTCGTTTGATTGGAGAGTTTTGTGCTTTTTTGCTTAACGTTATTGCTGTTGTAGCCCTTGAATGATTATATTCAGTTTTCTTTTATCTCGCAGTTGTTTACGCCGAATTCAAGCATAATATTTATAAGCTCGTTTCGTGAGCGGTTGGTGGCGGCGGAGAGTTCGTCGAGCCTTTCAACGATATCTTCCTTGACGCGCACGGAGAACACTTTATAGCCGTCGTCGCCTTTTAAACCCGACTTTTTTGTTATCTCAAGTTTCTTTGCCATATTATCACCTCTAACATATATTATAGCTTGACAATAAATTAATTATATGCTATGATTTATGTTACAAGATATGTTATAACTGTATAGGGTAAAACAGGTGAAATAAGGATTTGAAAAAATGAATTTTAGGCGAATATACTTAATTGCAGAAAAAAAGAAATAAAAAAGCCAAATTGCTTGCGTTACAAATCGTATAGTGGGTATACACGGTAAAAAAGTTGGGACGTGTATATAAAACTACATCATTTTTAGGAGGAAGAAAAGATGAAAAAGAAAATTATGGCACTGGTTATTTCAGCGATGCTTGCCGCAGCGTGTTTGACTGCATGCAGCGAGAGCAAGGCAGAAACGGAAAGCTTCAAGCCGGCAGAGACTGTATCAACTGCTGACAGCTCCGTGGTGGAGTCATCATCGGAAGCTGACAGCTCAAAGGAGGAAGACTCGTCGTTAGCTGACGAATCGTCTGAGATGGATTCAACGACCAATTCATCAAAGAAAGATGACAGCAAAAAGGAAACCAAGAAGACTGAAAAGAAAGAAACGACCAAAGCCGATGTAACGACCGAGGCGACCACACAGGCAACGACCAAAGCTACGACCAAGGCAACAACTAAGGCTACGGTAAAGACTACGACAAAGGCGACTCAGAAAGCTACAGGAGGAGTCAAAGAGTTCCATTATAGCGGTGGTCCATCAACACTTCAGAATTGCATAAGCATACAGCCTGTCAATATCTATGAGAAAAACGGGCAATTGGTTCTTGAGGCTTATGTGTCTAATGGTTACAACCACGCTGTATACAACATCAACAGTATTAGTATAGAGCTTGCAGATAAGAATGAAAAAGTATTTGCAAAGGCAAATTTCGGGACAATGGTCACCAGTGGTGGCAGCTCTCTTGTAATAGCAGCTCAAAGTTATGTGACATGGACATTCACTTTTGCAAAGGATTGTTATAACCTTACAAATGCTGATTTGTCATCTGTACATCACGATTTCAAATGTAAGAATAATTACTAAAATCAAACCACCTCTCACAGTTGAAAAACCGTGAGAGGTGAATTTTTTGTTATAAGCCGTTGATTTTTTGATGAAGTTCCGGCTGTGTGCGGTCATTTCGCCGAGGCTGTACATCAATGTTGCCAGAGTATACCAAAGCAACAGTATGTACAATCCTATCTATGATTGCATCAGCATAGCTACCACGCCCAGACGGCTGTGCCAGCCTCTACTACGCAAAAACGGATAAAGCCAAGGAGCTTTTCGGCTGGGAAGTGATATGTGTGAATTGCAGGCTCAGGAAAAGTAATCTGCTTTCTATTGCAGTTCTTTTTTCAGTCTCTGTCTCCTTAGGCTTTTCCGAGCTTGCTTCTTTGTCTTATTTAGAAAAAACGCTGAATTTCCAGACGCACAGAACGATGATTTTTGTAAGCATTACAAGTATTCCGCCGATCAACAGCGTTTTACCTGCTTTCGTTTTACCTGTTTTCAGATATAATAAGCCAATTATGATACCTATCCAAGAGATTATCAGAGTTCCCAGACATTCTACGAGAGTTGCCGGGATATTTGCCTTTGCTTGTTCGGGCGAAATAAAATACGGATTGTTCGGATCATAATATGGATTTGGGTAATTCGGCGCAGGATAAGTGGGATAATTAGCATTAGGATAACCGGGAATATTATTATACTGTGCAACTCCACAATGAACGCAAACGACCGCTTCGTCGTCAATTTCCTTTCCACATTTTCTGCAAAAAGCCATAGATTCATCTCCAATTCTATATTTTTAGTTTTGTCATTTTTGTTGTAGGTTATCGTTTTTGACATTAATGCTTTTCATAATCATTAAAAAACTACTATAAATGGGACAAGTTCATAGTCTAGCAAGTCACCTTTAAGTTGTATTCCTGATTGAAGTAATCCTTTATCAACAGAATCTTCGACCTTCGTTTTTGAGTGAGTTGGGCTGTTTTATGTGCTGTTCATATATAACAAGCATCAATTTGGGATTATAATATTACTAGAATGTGACTGTCTATGTTTAACAGGTCTTACTTAAAAACAATGACGTAGTTATCTGCAGATGCCCCCCGTAACTGTCCTGAAAACTTAAATCCTGGTTTAAGATATTGCGAATCGACAGAATAAACTGATTCAGAATGTGTTCCAGGATCGGCGGGTTGATTATTACCCACAGAGCCTGAAAGAGTAACTGTTTTGTTGTCAGTTGTGATAATTTTTTGATCCATATGAGGACTTACCTCATTATTAGAATTGTTTTGCAATATTATAACAACCTTTCCTTCATCTGGGTAAGCTTCTCCGGATATTATAATGCTTCCATTTGCAAATGCTGTTTCGGGTGCTTTAAGACTATTAGCCATCTTGGCTGTGGTCGTCGTGGTTTTCTTTTTGGTAGTCGTTTCAGCTTCTGTTGTGGTTGTTGGTTCTGTTGTGGTAGTAGTGCTCTCGGTGGTAGTTTCGGTGGTCGTCTCTGTCTGACTTTCCGATGATTCTGAAGCGCTTGTTGTCTCTGATGTCGTAGTCGTTTGCGAGGCGGGCACGGTCTCCGCAGGCTTAAATGAATCGCCGTTGTCTTCGCTGCAACCTGCAAATGCAAAGCAAGCAGCTAGTGCAAGAATGAGTATTGTTTTTGTTTTCATTTCTTTTTCTCCTCGGTATAATTAGCGCTCACAGTAAAGTGCAGTTCACTGATATTTGCAGCATCAAATTTTGCGGACTCTTTACTGTCTTTAATATCAAACGGACAGTCAAGACGGCGTGACTCTCCGTGCGGTATCATATATGTATTCTTCAATTCGCAGTTTTTGGTAATATACTGATTTCCGTCGTTATCAAAACATGTAAGAGTATATATAGGGCGGTAAGTGATATCTTTATCAGTATCGTTTTCAATAACGATGCGTGCGTTGATTGTTCCGCCATCCTTTTCCGCTCGTATTACGGTATGCGTAAGTCCTTTGTCATCAGAAATGCTGGAGTATTTATTGCTGATATATACATTGGGATCGGGTTTCATAAGCAAAACTATCCCGATGGTAATGAACAGAACAGCCGCAGTTACAGATGCCACAATGATCTTCAGCTTTTTGCTGATTTTCTTTTTGGGGCGCGCTTGCTGAGGTGTGCTTTGCGGAACATAAACAGGTTGATAGATGACTTGTTTCTGTCCTTGCAGTCTGTCTAATTCAAGCTGCTGCCTTATCTGCTCAAGAGCATTTTTAAGCTCTCCGGCACTTTGGTATCGCAGCTGCGGTTCAGATGAAGTTGCTTTCATTATGATGCCTGACAGCATTTGTCGGTAGTTTTCGCTCATGCTGCATTTTGCAAAGAGTATCTGCGACATGAGCATACCGATAGAATAAACGTCAGAAGACAGCTCTCTTTTGCCGCTGCCGATAAGCTCAGGTGCGGTATAAACTGCGCTGCCTGACACATAGTTCGAGATGTGTTGCGAATCAGCAGTTCCGAAATCCACAAGATGTATGCTTCCTGCTTTGTCAACTATCATATTCTGCGGTTTGATATCGCCGTGTATCAGCCCTTCGCCTACGGTCTGCAAATATTGGACGAGACCGCAAATCTCGATAGATGCTTTCAGCGCAGCGTCAGGATCGGTCACGTTTTCAAATGCACGGTCAAGCGTAATGCCGTCGATATACTGCATTATTATGTAATATGTGCAGTTTTCGTCAAATGCTTCATAAATCACAGGGATCATATTGTGCTGAAGTCTGACAAGGATCTCTCGCTCTTTGGCAAACATCTGCTCTGTGCACCAAGTGGGCTTGAGTTCTTTGATCGCTACCTTTGCCTGCGTGTTTAGCTTTATTCCCAGATATACGCGCCCCGAGCCGCCCTCGCCGATAAGCTCCTCGACCTTGTAGCCTCTTTTGCAGACAAGGCTTCCGCTGTGTATCCTCAGCTTTTCATAGCTTGGTGTCAGGTCATCTCTGCTGAGCATACCCATTTCCACCAGTGCCCTGCCAAGAATACTTATCAAAGAACGAAGTGTGTTCACATCAAGATTAATGGTCTTTTCCATTATCGTTGCATTGATGTGAGAGTTGCCGTTTCTCACCATACGAACACCGAAATTTGCATTGTTTATGTCGGTTCGTGTCTGACGGGAAAGAATACCTGCAAATCCGAGCGCATCTATTTTGCTGTAAAAATTCATAGTACCATATTGATTTTTGCGCACACAATAGATTTTGCCATTCCTTTCGTAAAATGCAGAGTAGGGATCGTCTATCATTCTCTGGTCAAATCTTGAAAGTCTGCTGTCCCGTTTGTCAATGGCAGTTGATCCCTGAACAGTCTCGGAAAGCTTGTTGTCTGCTGCGATATCAACAACATTGAACACTTCCTGAAGAATACCTCGGTTTTCTTCAAAGGTGTTCTGACTGCTTATCCTGCCATACTCCTTGAACCACTTCTTTGTGACTTCATCAGGGGATCTGTATTTCTCTTTGCTCTCCTGCGTGAGCTGTTCCAATATCCTTGACATAGCCTCGACCCTTTTCATAGTTAATCTAAACAATTATACCACGATTAACAACAACTGTCAAGGAAACACAGGTGTTGGCTGAACCGATAAAATAGCTGGCTTTTTCGTATCATCTCCTTAAAAAATGTGTTTCACATCTGTCAGGCGATTACCCCTTCCATCATTTCTGCGGTAATATTTTTTTTAATCGTTATCCCGAAAACGAGCGGTATATTTGCGCTCACACTGACGGTATAATAGCTGCCGCTTTTGGCGGTGCTGATGTCCACGGCAATATCGGACGAGACAATATATGCAGCGCTGTGGTCGTAAGCGGCTTTGTAGATTCTCGAGATAAGCGCGTTGACATCGGCTTTGGTGAAATCTTTCATAAGCTCGTGTATCTGTACCAACCTTGCTTTGACCTGCTCGGAGTCCCTGTCCAGACCGTTCGTAACTATAAGGCTTGTGCCGCCCCGTGTGTATTCTTCAGGGACGGTGCTGTTTATCCCTGAAAGGTCTGCAAGGCTGCAGATGTCTTCGATGTTTTCGTCGCAGGCAGCCCGCTCGCCCTGCGGAGCATTCTGCATAATGCTTTCAAGCCCCGCGGCATTGAGCACGGTGATATAGTTGGTGAACTCGACAGTGCTTGCACTGCACGCTGTTATGACTCTGTTGACTTTTTCGATATAGCGCAGAACGCCGCAAACGGTGAGAGTTACCGTAAGGATAACCGGAATGACGATGAGCGCTTCCACTGTATAAGAGCCTTTGAGTTTCTTGTTGGTTTTGTTCATAACAGTTCCTCCTTAAAAGCTTATCTCTGCCTGTGCATCGGCGGTCTTGCCTTTCATCATCATACCGACGAGCGAAACGTTTGTTATGTTATACTCCGAGCCTACTGTGAATTTGATATCTGTAACAGCCTTATACAGCGGTTTGCCTATGCCGAAGCCGACGACATCGGCAATGCGTGCATACATCATCTCGAAGCTGATGCTGTGAAAGAGCATAAAGCGCAGGTACGACTGATAGTTGGTGCCGCTGACAGACTGCGATGTCTGTGCAAGGGAGAGTATCTCGCTTTCGCTCGTGCTGCTGTGTGCGGTGAACTCGCTCTTTGTTTTGAGCAGCTTTACGCTCTTGCCTGAAAGAATCATCGCCGTGTCGAGCTTTGCCTCGTTGACAGCTTTGCGGATAGTTTTGCTGTCTGTTTCAGTATTCTTTCCGAGGTCATCAGCGAGTGCACAGAGGTCGCAGGCGAACCTTATCCCGAAGATGCGTTCAGCGGCGTAGAGTTTGTTCTCCAAGTTGCTTCTGTGACCGAAGAGTACATACTCATACTCGGCTGCTCTCTGCTCGCAGTTTTGTCCATTCAGCATCGTCTGAAAATACTTGTCGAGGTAGCCTGCGCTTGAATACAGACCGTTTTCAAAACCATTTCCTGCCTTGTGGCTGAAGACGGTCTTGCTTGAGCGAAACCAGACATCGTTGCAAACGCTGTCGCTGAGATACAAAAGTCCGCTTTTGCAGCTTTCAAGCATCGTGCGGTCATACGCTTTCGGCTGCTGGTAAGCCCAGTCCTGCGCGCTCCACGCGGCGCTGCTTCGTGCAGATGTGCGTGCGCAATACTGTTGCTTGGAAGCAATATCGGTGTTGTCGGCAGGAATGATTTTTTTGAGGAAATCAAATGTTGATGCACTGCTGAGTTCTGGAATATCGGCACTTTCAAGGGCACTGCGCAGCTTGGTATAGTTGCTTTTGAGAGTGTTTTTCATTGCGCCAAAGCTGTCGAGAGTATCTGCAACGCTATCAAGCTCGCTTTTGCTGACAGTTTCGCTGCAAATGGCGATTATTCTGTCTTCGAGCTTGTCCGTGCTGAATTTTGAAGCGCTGACGAGATGCTGGGTTTCAATGCTCACGCTGACGGGTTTTATGTCAGCGCACGACTGTGAAACGAAGCCGCCGATGAGAGCGTTCGCCTTTGCTGCAAGTTCCTTTTCGTCAAGCTTTGAAAAACCAAAACCGTATCTTGTCAGGGCGTTTGTGTTGCTTGACTGACGAAGCGACTTGACAGATGTGGTGACTGCCGCGCGGAATTCTGCGCCTGCGCCTGAATACCTGTAAAGGTCGAGCAGCGATGTAATGAAAACAATGTATGCGGTCAGCACGATAAGCGAAAAAATGGTGACCGAACCCTTGAGCTTTGTGTTTTTCATAGTCATTCATGCCCGCAGCGCAGGCATTTCCTCCTTTCGTGTTAATTGTTATCGGCAGGCGGCACTGAAACGCAGGTCGAACCACTTGTTTGAGATAGCTTCAAATGCGATGCCTTTCCCACCGGATCTGAAAAACTGTATGTCTGTGACTTTGGACTCTGTCGGGTATGAGTTTATCATTCGCACGCCAGCGTATGCTTTAGATGAAAAACTTGCGGTCGGCTCGGTGCTTGAATATACAGAGCCTTTGCGCTTCATCTTGCTTAGCGGATACTCGGAACAGCTGATGTAAGGCGGTTCGGAATATGACAGTGTCTTGCTGACCTGTTCCATAAGAGATGTTGATTCAACAGTATCTTCAAAGCAGTAAAGCGTGACGGCGAACATACCCAGCGAGATGATAAAAATAACAGGGAAGATAAGCGTCATCTCAACAATGACAGAGCCTTTAAGCTTTCTTTTCATAAGTAGTCTCCCGCTTGGATATCCATAGCGGGAGATCGTCACCTCCTTTCAGGTCTGTGGTTTGTTAGTCTCCGAAATCCTTGATTATGTTGCCGAGCACCTTTTTGACAAATTCGGTAATGGTGTCACGGAAGATAAGAGCGATCGCGACAAGTATTGCGAGCACGATTATCATCACAATAACATCAACGCCACGGTTGTCATTTCTCAGCGAGAGGACTTTGTTCTGTGCCTTGAGCATTCTTTTCATCATAAACTTTTTCATACATCATTTCTCCTTTTTAAGTTGACTGGTTGTTTTCTTCTTACATTTATATATACATTCCACCTGTGTGGTGATTTGGTTTTTTACAAAAAAATATTTGCTGCAATTCCTAAAAGCATAAACGGCACAAACGGTGTCTGCATTTTGTGTATGTCCTTTCCGCTTTTGCGCGCAAGTGTGATAAGTATCATCACAACGCCGACTATCGCGCAGGCAAACAGCGCTATCACCAGTGAGCGTGCCGCAGCCTGTGCGCCGAGAAAGCAGCCCAGCAGCGTATACAGCTTGACATCTCCGCCGCCGAGTGCACCGAGCATAAACATCACAAACGTAAGCGCAAACCCTGCAAGTGCTCCGAGTACTGCGCCAGCAAACCCTGTCAGCACTGCGTAGACGGCTGCGGGTAGAGCAAGCAGCATAACTGCCTTTTGCGGAATCTGTCTTTTCTGTATATCCACTGCTGCAAAGACCAGCGCGATGCACAAAGCGATTATGCTGCCTGCCGGCATAAGTTTTCCCTCCTTAAATAAATGACATTATAAATCCTATCGATAAAAACGGTACGAATGCTGTCTCTGTGTTCTTTTTGTCCTTTGAGAGCGTAAGCCTGATGATGCTCAGCACAAGACAGAAGATAAGTGCCGTGCTGAAGATGAATATGCCCGAGGCAAAACCTCTGAACAGCACAAGTGCTGAGAGTATCATCACATCACCAAAGCCGAGACGCTGTTTTGACAGAAGGCTTATGCCGCCGAGAATGGCAAGGGTCGCTGCTGATGCGATAAGGCTTGGAAGAAAACTTTCGCCCAGCGCAGCGTTCGCAAAGGAAACTGCAAACAGTGCAAGTGCGAGCCAAAGCGAAAATTCTTTACTTTTCAGATCCTGAACGCAGCACACTGTAAGAACGCTCATTGCTGCTGTCGTCAGCAGAACTTTCAGTATCGTAAATAGCATAGCTGTTACCTCCTTGGTTGGTCTCGGTTACTTTCTTGAGTGCGGGTATCATCATCATTGCAAGAACGGCTGCGAACACGAGCATAGTTGGGATGGTGAGCTTGGTGCGTTTGCTCTTGCACCTGATAATATCGCCCGACTTCTTTTCTCCCCACATTTCCCGTGCAATCATTTCCAGCTCCTCTGCACAGTCTGCCGTGCCTTTGGTGATGTTCTGCACCAGCACGTTGACGAACCTTGTGACCGCAGGTGACATACACCTTTTCTGCATATCTGTCAGCGCCCTTGCAAGTCCGAGGTTGTTGTGCAGGTCTATCTTGACCTTTTCAAGCTCCTCATACAAAGGATTCGGGTCGGTCTTCGCCCTGTCACCAAGCTCGGAGAGTATGACCGACATTGCCGCGCCGCTTTCGAGCCTTACGATTATCTTATTCATCACCACCGGAAGCTCGGAAACGATAAGTGCATTGCGTTTGTCATTGGCATCTGTTTCACGCTTTTTGCAGATCAGTCCTGAAAAGGCTGCGCCGAACACTCCAACTGCTGCAATTATCAGTGCCTCGCTCGGCTTATGCGACTTCGAGAACGAAACGGCTGACAGCATCAGGAACACCGACAGTAAAACTGCTGCGAGCGTGATGATGTGCGCTGTGAAAGCCCGCATTTTCTGCTCTGCCTTTTCGGCGTTGCGATAGCGGCAAATGTACATTCTGTGTATCTTGTTGTCTGTGTTGTTCGTTTTGTAAAAAAACCTGACAAAGCCGTAACCGATAAACATCAGGCTGCGCATAGGGTAACTGTTTTTGTGTAGCAAAAGCTCTGCTTTCTCAGACCTGTATTCTTTTGCGCCCGCAGCGGCAAGTATGATATCAGCTATAAAAATCAGCGAAAAAAGCATTGTAAAAGCGTTCATTGTTTTCTCCTTTCGGTTTAAAGCACATTGTCGTCATCTATTACTTTCAGTCCGTAAATAAAGCATCCGATGTTCACAAGCATTATCGCTGCCATAGTTATTCTGCCGATTAATGTCGAGTACAGTACCTGCGCGAAACTGTCCATTGTGGCATTCATAAAGGCGAGAAATGCGCTGGGTGCTGCCATAAGTATGAAAAACTCAGTCTTATTGTCGGAAATGACTATCTTTGTTTCGTGCATTATGTCCAGCTTGTCTGATATCATCGAACTTGTCAGCCTTACGATTCGCGGGATAGACGCTGCATTCGAGCGGCGGCAGCTTATCAGCACGTGTGCAAAGTCTATGATATCAACAAGTCCCGTGCGCAGAGCAAAGCTCTCAAACTCGTTTTCGATGCATTTTGCACGATTGTTGTCAACGGTCATCAGTATATTTTCAAGCTCGCTGACAAAGCAGTCGCTGCTAGGGCACATTTGCGAAAGCTCATTGTATGCCTCTCTGACCGCGCGCTCTACCGAAGTGCCCGTGCCTGACATCGCCGCAGAAAGTGAGCAGATGAACAGTCTGAACGTTTCAAGCAGCTTTCGTTTCTGTTTGGTCACGCTGCGCTGCTTTTGCAGCTTGATAAAGAACGGTACAGCGATAAGTGCCGATGCCGCAAGGACGGCATTTTTGAAAAACAGAAAGCCCATTGCAAACATCATGGCGCTGTCGCCAAGCACCCATAGCATCATCTGTGAAAGTGTAAAATGATATTTTGTATAGTCTCTCATATTGACCTCCTTGTCAGCATAGTCCTGCCTGTTCAAGTTTGCATGTGTTGTGCAGTTCTCCCGTTTTGACCAGCTTCATCTCACTGTCCTCGTCACGCAGCACAAACAGGTCTGTGAGGCTAACCTCGCCCTTTTCGTTTATTCCGCTGACCTCGCAGATGCGTGTTACGCGCCTTGACTTGTCCTTTAGCCTTGACAGGTGGATAACGATATCTATTGCGGATTCGATGTGTCTTCTTATCGCATTGATAGGCATATTCGTTGCGGCGAGCACCAGCGATTCAAGACGCAGCATCATATCCTCCGGACCGTTTGCGTGACCTGTTGACAGCGAGCCGTCGTGACCTGTGTTCATCGCCTGCAGCATATCATTCGCCTCATCGCCTCTGACTTCGCCAACGATTATCCTGTCAGGACGCATACGTAGTGATGTCCTGATAAGGTCTCTTATGGATATCTGACCTCTGCCGTCTGCGCCGCCCTTGCGTGATTCAAGGCTGACAAGGTTGGGTATGCCCTGTATCTGAAGCTCGGCACTGTCCTCAATTGTGACTATTCTCTCGCACGGGCTGATGAAGTTTGAAAGAATGTTTAGCATCGTGGTTTTGCCAGAGCCTGTCGATCCGGAGATGAAGATGTTGTATCTTGCCTCAACGAGCTTTTGCAGCAGCTGTGCAGCTTCTTCGGAGATAGAGCCTGTCCTGATAAGCTCGTCCATAGTCAGCATATCGCGGGAGAATTTTCTTATCGTGAGTATAGGACCATTTATCGCAACAGGGTCAAGCACAGCGTTGATACGCGAACCGTCTGGCAGCCTTGCATCGACTATCGGATTGGACTCGTCTATCTGTCTGCCGACCTGTGAGATCATACGGTTGATGACGTTGCGCAGACGCTGCTGTGAATAGAACTGTATGGCAAGCTGCGATATCTCACCGCCTGCTTCAATGAATATTCTGTCGGTGCCGTTGACCATTATCTCGCTGATGTTCGGGTTTTCCAGCGGTCCTGTCAACACGTCCCAGCCGCGTATAATGTTGAATATCGAGCCTGCTATCTGGTTGTGGGTATACTTGCTCATACCGCCGTTGTCTTCAAGCACATCATTGATTATCTGTTTTATCTCGTCGTCTGTGTATTCTCTGCCTGCCTCAATGCACATCTCGACCTTGTGAAAAAACTCATCGACCGTCTCGGGAGTATACTCAACCTCTTTGAGCCCGCATCTGTCCAGCAGCTGTTTTGAAAGCTCGTGTGCCGTAAGGTCGCTTCCGTTGATAACGCTGTCCTCTGCAAAGCCGAACGAGTTGTCGCAGTTGAGCACAGCAAAGTCAGCGGCTATCTTCTTTTTCAGATTTCTGATGCCTGCCTTGTCATCGGCAAAGTGCAGCTTTATATCCGAGAAAATGGCAAGACCTTTCTGAAACTCGTTTCTTTTTGATTCGTCACCAAGCTTAACGATAACATTGTATATCTTTTTCATAGTACATACCCCTTTTCGTCTTGTGTTTTGCTTTCCTGTTAATATATACATTCCGCCACAGCTGCGATTTGGTTTTTTGCAAAAAAAATCACCCGAAATGATCCGGGTGAAAAATGTTTGTATGTTTATTCGTATTTGAGCACAGCATCAATGAACGGCAGGAATTTCTTGGTCCTTGTGTTTGAAATATCCGTTTCGTTCTTTACATATGTTCCGCTTTTTGCGGTCTTGCTTATGTAGTCGAGGAAAACAGCCGCTTTGACGTTTGCAGCACGTTTTGTGTAATTGCCTGATTTGTTTTTAGACGAAGAAAGGTCAGCTTTGCTTACTGTGACACAGGATTCGTTTTTATCTTCCGGCTTTCCAGTGACTTCGATGAGCTTTTTGTAGTCTGTTACAAACAGGTCTTTCCAATTTGCACAATCCTTAACGCAGTAGCTGTCAAGAAAAGTTTTTTCCAGTGTGTCCCACACATTGCTGTCTGTCTGTTCAAAATCGTAATATGTAAGTCTGTAATACCGCAGCAGTGACATAAATTCTGTGTAGTACAACGGCATATAGTCGTATTTCGGTGAGTTCTGCATTTTCTTTTTGTTGGCGATTATGCCAAGTGCGATAGTGTTGACTTTCTGTGCAAATTCAAGGTCAGCAGTCGTAGTTTCATCACTGCTTGCGACAGTATCATACAAGGTGCTTTCACCGTCACCTGTTTCACTTCGGTCTTTATCGAGTGACAGCTTTTCGCTGCTTTTTTTGTTTGCATTGCAGTGGTCATTATAGCGCAGCTTTATCGTTTTGCTCAAATAATTCGCAAAGTCTCCCTCAGCACTATTTTCACACCACTTTTTTAAAAGCTCCGCCCATACTATCTCCGCTATCTTCTGGCAAAACTCTTCGTCACAGAACACAGAGCCGTCATATCTGTGCCTGTCTGCATAATCGTAGATAAAGCACATTATCTCGCTGCCTGTTCTTTTTTGTTCGATCTTGTTGCCGCTTTGAACGGCGATGTAATAGCGCAGAGCAGCATCGTTCAGCTTTTCTTTTTGCTCTGCTGTAAAACTGAATCCGCTTGCCATATCATCACCGCCCCATATCAATGATAGATCTCAGCGCAGCCTTTGGGTCTTTGACATTTGCACGGCTCATGGATTCTACTGCTTTATCAAGATAGAAAAGCGTGGAAACGTCATAGATAAACATTTTGCCGTTTGTAAAATTGAGCGAGCCGTAAACTATCTTTTCAATACTTGCGCTGCTGACGTTTTCGCAGATATATGCAAGCGCTGACCTGATGATTATAGGCATTGCTTTTGAGCCGTAGGTGATATCGGCAGTAATGATGTCCTTTTCCTCTGCGGCATCTATAAGTCCCATTAACAGGTCAAGCTGGTTGTCGAGGTCTTCGCTGAATTTAATATGTATCAGCTTTTCAATAACAGTGATATTCTTTTTCTTTTTCAACTCGGCAAGATCCTCGTCGAAAGACTTCTTGTTCTTTGCAGCGAAATCGTGTCCGTCTATCATTACTTCAACCAAAGTGACTGTTTCGCCTTCCTGAACGTCGTTGTACATCGGGATAAGCACAGGAAAGCAGGTCACAAAGTCTGTGCGAAGCAGCTCGTTGTCGCTTTCGTAAATGTCTTTTTTTAGATTGTCCGGGTTCTGCATCGGGATAACTGTAATATATTTTTTCATATGTTTTTCCTTTCTGTTTGTTAAAGCGGATTATCATTCGCTTTCTTTGAGGATAAGAGAAAAGTTACGGTCAGAAGAAGATGCGCCGAATATTTTACCTTCTATCCTTGCACCTTCGGTAAGTAGTTCGGAACTTGCCTTAAAATCTATTTTTGCCTTTAAGTGAGGTGCAATATCGGGTGCATTGCCATATGCGGGCAGTTGATGACAGTACCCATCTGTATCAAAAAGATACGGGTTGCCAAAAAGACTTATATCCTTTTCGAGATCATTCTCAATGGTCATAGTAACTATTTCGCTTTGTGGGTTCGCTGTTACAGTAATATAAACAGCACCATCACAGGCATCGGTTGCTGCTTTCAGCGTTTTTACCTTTACAGCATTGGTTGTGGTCACGGGTCTGCTTACGTTTTCCGAGCAGCCTGTTGTCATTACAAACAAAGTGATGATAAGAATTATAGCGATGAATTTTTTCATATTTTCTACCTCCTTTATTAGTATAATTCCCGAAACGGATTATGTCAAGCGGTGATTATCAGTACATTGCCATTTGCTGCTGCATAAACTGCTGCTGTTGCTGCTGGAACATCAGGTCTTGCTGTCTTTGAATCTCCTGCTGTTGTTCAAGCAGCTGCTGTCTTTGCATCTCTTCCTGCTGCTGTTGCATCTGACGCTGCAATTCCTGCTGCTGAAGATCCTGCTGCTGTTGCAATTCCTGCTGCAGTATCTGCTGCTGGATAAGCTGGTCATCGTTTGCGTCACCTGCTGCAGCGCTTGAATCTCCCGAGCAGCCTGTTGAAAGAATGAAAGAACCGATAATAAATGCTACAACAATGACCTTTTTCATAATGATACCTCCACAGATTTGTTTTTCTTACATACTTATATACATAATTCAATCAGGGCGATTTGGTTTTTTTAGAAAAGTTTTTTGGAATGCAGACATGTTCAGAACATTCCCATACCGCCTCCACCAAAGCTGTCAAATGAACTGAAACTGTCAAATGAGCTTGAGCAGTCAAAGAAGGATGGCTCGTTGAATGAGTTGCCCCAGCTCATATTGTATCCGCCATGCTCAAACGGTGTTGCAGCCTTTATGCTTTCCTGCATAGCCCATTGCTGATCCCGCTGTTGCTGCTGCAGAAACTGATCCTGCAGGAATGACTGCTGCATCATCAGACCGTTGTTATCGAAAGACTGGGCAGTGCCGCTGTTGGCATAGGGGTAATATGCGTTCATATGGGCATACTTTTTGCGCTCGTGCCGCTTTTTAATGGCATTGATAATACTCATAATGATGATGAACATAAGACAGCCGATGGCGTAGAACAGGTTGAATAGATTTCTCATAATAATACCTCCAAATGTTTATGTTGTTTTTTTGTTTACAAACATATATACGTCTTTTGTTTTAAGCAATTTGGTTTTTTGCGATTGCTTTTTTCTTGGAGCAATGAAGTGTTATACTTAAATAGCAGTCGACAAACACCCAAAAATCTGGTAGAATATAAATAATAAAACCAGAAAGGGAAAACGACTATGAAGTACAGTAAAGAATTCAAAGAAGAAGCATTAAAGC
>Ga0256405_10005106_pt1 | contig 23348 bp, 35 predicted proteins | sample RumenRJG_02DNA_FD_189096 | JGI IMG/M metagenome (GOLD analysis project Ga0256405, IMG submission 189096) | Bovine rumen microbial communities from Lethbridge, Alberta, Canada - RJG_02 | ecosystem: Host-associated > Mammals > Digestive system > Stomach > Rumen | place: Canada: Alberta... | reverse complement strand
TAGGTTTTTAAAATATTTAAAAAAGTTTTTTAATTTTTTTAAATATATAATTGAAAACATTATCTCGTTGTACATTTATGGCTAATGTATCACATGTTTCACTATCTCGTTATACATTAAAATCGTGATAATCCTTTATAATACAGGGAATAAGAATTAAATGTACAACGAGTTACCTTTTTAAAACTTTTTTAAAAAGTTTTTTAAATTTTAAATATATAATAAAAGAAAAAATAACATGTGGTACATTCAATTCTTTATTGTATCATATGTTATATATAATAACCTCTTTTTTTCTCTTTTATATAATACAAATCCTAACCTAAAAAGAATCAAATGTATCACGGGTTAGCTTAACACATGATACATTAAAAGCGAGTTAAATCATTGAAATACAAAGAAAAACGAGTAAATGTACCACGAGTTACCTTTTTAAAACTCTTTTAAAAACTTTTTTAATTTTTTAAAATATAATATAAAACCCCTAACTCGTTGTACATTCACTTTTTTATTTCTTTTCACCGGCTTTTCTCTATATTCTAAGCATGGATTTTGGATTTTTTGTGAAAAAACTTCGTCAAGAAGGAAAGATTAAATTACATTTTGAAAGCGAGCAGGAATTGCTTAATCTTTTGCAGGATGTTCATGTGAATGGATTTGATTGCGGATTTAATTCAAATCCGGCAGGTAAAGAAATTTCTTTTTACAAAAAGAAAGTTGAAGCCGTTGATAATTTTTTGGATGCTTTTCATATTCCAAGGCTATAATTATTTTTCGGAATTTACATTTTAAAGGAGGTATGACAAAATGCATTCAAGAGAAGATAAAACAAAAGTTCTTTTTTTGGATGTGGACTGAAGGTGTTTTAAATTCTAAAATTTACTTTGAATCTGATTATTATAAATTCCGTAAATTAAAATATGGAAAAAGTCAAGCTCAAATAGATGATAGAACAATTCCTCTTTTGAAAAAAATCCACGATGAAACAAAATGCAAAATTGTAATGAGCTCAAGTTGGAGATGCTTTTACTTTGATAAAAAGCCAGGACTATACAGAATGCTGAAAAAAGCAGGTATTCGTATTACAGATAAAATAGGAAACGAATACAACAACGAATTAAGCAACAAATATCATAAACATAACTATGTTCAAAATGAAAAAGGCTTGTATGATTTAGTTTGGAATGGAAATCCAAACCCTGAACCTGTAAAAGAATTTTTCGGCAGAGGTTTGCAAATTCAATGCTGGTTGAAAAGACACCCTGAAGTAAAGAACTTTGTAATTTTAGACGATGATGAGGAGGATCTTTGCTGCTATAACATGGATGGCTATAAAAGATTTGTTCAAACAAGTTGGTATTCAGAGACTGAACCAAGCCTTCAATTAAAACATGCAGAAGAAGTAATATCTATATTAAACGATCCTAAAGCTCCTTCAAGGCAAATTTGGATAAAACAACTTGAAAGTCACTAGAGCGAAAAAATGATTTGTTGCGTAAATTCTTCAACTTATGAAAAATTAAAAAAGTGGCTTGGCGAAAAATTTAAAAAATATGATTTTGTGAAAGTTGAGTGCATTGAGGAAAACACTATACAATTTGCAGAACCGTATGCTTACAACTGCTATATTTCTTTACATGGAAAATATTTTTGAAGCTCAAAACGCGTTGTTAGAGACAACGAAACAGTTACTTGCAAAAGTAAAGCAATTAAAGAATGAAAATTCTGAACTAAAAACTCAGGTTTCTGCCGCAACAAGCTCTGTAAAATTGACAGACGAACAGAAAATCGAGATTGAGAAACTTCTTACAGAAACAAAGGAAGTTTTGGAAGAAAATCCTTTAGTGGGTCAAACGGTGTAAAAGGAGAGATTATAAATGAATGAAAATGAAAAAGACGGAGGAGAAATCGTCCAAAAAGCCCCTCATTATCAAAACATTCCTTTTAAAAACCGCAAAAAAGAAACAATGGAACTAGAGGCTTGGGAAGCTATTACTTCTATTTTGGAGTATTTGAATTTGAATGAATCCTCAAGCTGGGCAATGGGAGATGCCTTAAAATATATTCTGAGATGTGGCCGAAAGTTTGGAGATCAAACAACAGGAAATGATACAAAGCTAAAGGCTGTACAGGATTTGAGAAAAGCTGCATATTATATCAACAAAGCTGCGGATTGGTATTTTGAAAAATAATTTTGTGAATCGTACCTCGAAAATCCTATATTAAATTCAGTGAGGTACGATATATGAATTTGAAGTTTGAGTTTTATGGTCAATTAAAACCCTCAAGCAAGTTTTATGACAAAAAGAAACAAAACGTTTCTCTGGGCATAACAGATAGACTTTTTTATCTTTTGTCTGATAAAAAACAGACTCTTATAAACCACAGTGATATTAAAGGTATCTTTGTAATAAAAGACGGAAAGCATCAAATCCTCTCAGTTGATGATTTTTTCAAATTGTATAAAGCAGTACTTTTTTAGTATAAGGAGAATATTTTTATGGAAAACATTGTGAATGGTGTTTTTGGAGATATGTTTAGTCGTATCGGTAAAGATTGTTGTCGTCTTGGAATCAATGGCCAACTCGCAGTAAAGACGAGCAGTGGCTATAAGACTTATGATGTAAAGACAGGTCGCCTTACAAATGTAAATCAGTTCTGTTTTGACATTGGCCAGGAGTTCTTTTTTGTAATCCCTACGACTAAAGCGAAAAAGGGAGATGTTCTCATTGTTGATGGAAAACCTCGCTGCGTAATTGAAAACAATGCAGACAAAGAGCTCAAAGTCATGAACTATGAAAATAGTACAATTGACATAATTGTACCTGAGCGCCACTTTTTCATGGGCCAGATGTATTTTTACCGCAAGATTGTTTCAATGTTTGGAAGCAATAACTTCCTCAAGAAGGGAAAGGGTATTAACGGAATGCTCGGTATGATGTTCAAGATGAACATGCTCAAGTCTTTTATGGGCAATAACGGCAACTCAGGCAACGGTGATGCAAACAGTATGTTCGGAATGATGATGATGAGCAATATGTTTGGTGGAAAAGACAGTGAGAATGACCTCTCAGAGATGTTTGACTTCGACTTTATGGATGCAGACTTCGATCCAACCGCAAAGGATGAGGATACAGAGGAAACCCCAGATGAGAAAATAGCTCGCCTCAAGGCAGAGCTCGCAGAACTTGAAAAAGACAAGAAGTAAAAATGTGGACAATTGCTGTTTACGAATGGAGAGGTTGTGCAGGCCCTCCTGAGTTTTTGTGGTCAGCAGAAAGAATTCACTTCGACATCGATGAAGGTGTCGAATGGTGGAATAACAATAACAAATCATTTTTAAACGATTTCGCAGATTATGATATAGATGAGAAAAATAAAATTATTTTCATTTATAAAGACGAACCTCCAAAAAAGTCTAAAAATGATAAAATTGAATGGTGAAAAAGGAGAAATAAATTATGGGCGGAGGAAGTTTTAACGCACGTGATTTTGGACTGTACAGTAACAGTGTAGGAAAAATATACAACAACTCAACAGGAAGAGTATCTAATCAGGTTTTTACAGCAGAGAGATTGAAAGAAGTACTAAACCCGAAAGGAGTAATTAGAGAGTGTTGTAATTCAGATGAACACCCAAATACAATCCCTGTAATTCTTGGTTTGGATGTAACAGGTTCAATGGGGTCTGCATGTAACGAAACAGCTCAGGCTTTGGGTCAGATAATGACAAAGCTGTATGATAAATACAAAGATATTGAATTCTGTATAATGGGAATTGGAGATTTTGAATGCGATGATGCTCCTTTGCAGGTAAGCCAATTTGAGAGTGATGTAAGAATTGCTCAGCGTATTGACGATATTTATATGGAGCATGGCGGAGGCGGAAATGGGTATGAATCCTATTCCGCAGCCTGGTACTTTGGTTTGTACAAAACAAAACTCGATGCTTTTACAAAACAGGGTAGAAAAGGTATCATCATTACAATGGGAGACGAACCTCTAAATCCGGATTTGCCAGCTGAAAGACTAAAACAGGTTTTGGATGAAAGAGAAACAGGAATTGTAAAAACACCTGAATTGTACAAAAAGGCTTGTGAAAAGTTTGACATTTTCCACATTTCAATTAATGATTCAAGCTCAAGTTATGATTGGCATAGGGGCGGTATTGAAAGAACTTTTAATCCTTTGCTTGGTGAAAGGGCAAAAGTTTCAACAATTGACAATCTTGCGAATACAATTGTTGGTTGTATTGATGAATCTTTGAAAACAGGTACAAAACAGAAACTTGATGAAAAAGAGCCAACAGGCGAAGTAACCTGGTAATTTTTTGAAAAAATCCACTGAAAAAAAGTGGATTTTTTTTGCTTTTTTCTTTTTCGTTTACCCTATATTATAAACATAAAGAGGTGCAAACATATGGTACAGATTAAATCACTTTCATTCATTGTAAACAGTCATTACGGAAACAAAGATGCTTCAAAGGAAGCGTACAAAGAGCTTTGTTTGAAGAAGGGAAAAACCCCAAAAGTTTCTACAAACAAAGATATTGATAAAGCTGTAAACAAGGCAATCGAGGAACTTCTTGAAAACGGCTGTACCGAGATTATCGATGTTCGTGTTAATTACATTACAACAAATCAGCATAACAACGGTTACGAAGATACAATTGAAGCCCGTTATATGATTCTTGCAAAATAGAAAAAGAGGGACTTTTTGAAGAGTCCCTTTTAATATTTCTGACAATTCAGCTTCTGTGCAGCTGTTTTTGCCATCTAACAACAATTGTACCGCAATCCCAAACCCGCGAAAACCCATTTTTGTACATATTTAATTCCTCTGTTTCTTTTGGATTCCAATATTCCAAAACACCTTCATTAAATTTCTTTTCAATATTTTTACGCATGTAATGATACCGCGGTTCTCTAAAGTATGTTTTCACATAAAAGTAAGTTGGTTTATTTTCTCTCACTTTTGTAAATCCAACCGCGTAATAACCTTTGCCGTCAAAAGTACTTCGGTCAATATAAGAAGTCATGCAATTCATTTTGGAATGAGCTAATAATTTTGAAAAACCTCCAACAACTCTAAAACCTGCTTTTGTACAAAGGCGTACAAGTTCGGGCTCTTTTACATGATTTCCTTTTGTTCTTATTCCAATACATTCAACAAGTTCATTTTCATAAAAAAGCCCCAAACGTAAATCTGCCATTGAATAATTTTGCAAATGGTAATTCAATAAAAAGTTTTTGTACATTTCATTATCAATTTCTTTCACAATGCATTTTCTTGCGTAAATTGATTTTGCAAATCCTAACGAGTTTTTTATCAAATTTTTGATTTTATCTTTTTGAAAAATCCAATCATCTTCAAAAATATGTATCAAACGTATTCCTTGCTTTTCACAAAGAAGAGTTTTATTTAATTGCAAATTCATTGCTGCCTTTTTTTGAGTTTCATCAGGAATTTCACCTTTTTTCAAATGAACTCTATCTGAATGCCAATACAACCCATCAAATTCAAAAGCTAATTTTTCATCCGGCAGGTAAATATCTAATTCTTTTCCATTTAGAATTTTTCTATCATTTTCTATAACCCTGCCTTTATAAAAACTTTTTACAAATTCTATAACTTCTTTTTCTTCTTTTGATCTTCCTTTTAAACTTTTCAAATAATCATAAATTTTTTGTATTTGATCCTTTTCGAAAAATTTATAATTTCCGATTTTTATCGGAGTAGGCCAAAGCCCTTTTGCGAGTTTTAATCTATCCCAACTAATACCTAAAAAAGCTGCAGCTTCCATAACAGATAAATATTCTTTTCCATCTTCTTGCAAACTTTGTCTAAAATTTTCTATTTTTGTTTTCACTTTGCAAACAGATTTAGAAACACCTTTAGAAATATTTTGGCATCTTTTTTGTTTTTCTTGAGAATCCATATTTTCCCAATTTGCTTTTACGCTTTTTGAAACACTTTCTCTATGCTCTTCATTTTCCCAGGATTCTTTTACTTTTTCAGATATATTATTTCGGTATTCATCATTCTTCCATTTTTCTTTACAGGCTTCTGAGAGGTTTTTATGATATATTTTTTGAAAATTTTCCAAAGACCCATATTTTTCAATTCGACCAAGTTCTGTTTTGCATTTTTTACAAATTCCAAAAGTTCTCCTATTTCCTGAAGGACCATCTTTTCCAACAATCATTTCAGAGTTACATCTTTGACAAATATAATTTTTTCCTGCATATTCTTTTGGAAGTAAATAAGGTTTCAAATATTCTTTCATAATAAGAATATAGTTTGTTGCCACCAACCACTAATTTAAATATGAAAATAAAAAGCATTAAATACATAGGCAAAGAGGAATGCCAATGCATTAAAGTCTCAGCAAAAGACGAGATGTATGTTACAGATGAAAGAATTTTAACACATAATACAATTATAGCCTGCGTGTTCACGGAACTCGCATGGTGGGAGCAAAACGGTTGGACAAAAGAGCAAATAAAATCATTTTTTGACAAAGCATGTCAGCGTGTTGACTCTCGTATGGGTGGACATTATTTGGGCAGATATTTAATTGACTCTTCTCCATTTTCTTTGGAATCCCCAATTGATAAATGGATTTGGTCTGAAGCAATACACGATCCAACATGGTATTGTGTTTTAGGTTCAAAGTGGGATTATTTCAAAAATGAATTCCCTGGGTATTTTGATAAAAATGGAAATGAAATACACAACTGGGATGTAGGTTTTCAATGTTATAAAGGAGGAAAATCAGAACCCCCAAAATGTTTGAAATCCGAAGCTGAAGCAGCTTTATACGACCCTGCTGATTTGGTTTGGTGCCCAAAACTTGATGTAACTCCAAAAGGTACAAAAAGATTGATGTCTTTGGCTTTACAAAACCCTGTTGAATTTTTACGAGACTGGGCTGGTATTCCTGCAGGTTCTTCAGATAGAATTTTTCAATCAGGAAAAGTACTTGAAGATATTTTTGATAATGATTTGAAAAACATTTACGCCTCAATTGTTGCAGATGCAATGGAAGAACCGGAACATTTAATTTGGTATCAAATAAAGGATCAATTATTTATAAACTTTAACGGCACGTACTTATTTTACAGAGAGCCGCATGCAAAAAGGGTTTTGAGCGTTGACCAATCTTTAACAGGAGATGCAACAGGAATTTCCGTATGTCACTGGGAATATATAAAAGATGAAAGTGGCGAAGTAAAAAATGTTTGCGTAGCTGATTTTACTTTGAGTATCATTCCAAAGGGCGGAAGAATAAACCTTGACGCTATAAAATCTTTTATAATGGATTTAATTGAAATTGGAAATATGAATATTGGAATTGTAAATTTTGATGCATTCCAATCTGAATCCACAAAGCAATATTTAAGGAGAAAAGGTATTCAAGTAGAATATGTTTCTGTTGATAAACAAAACGAGCCGTATACAACTTTGATTGATTATATAATGCATAATAGATTTTTTGCAGGAAAAAATATTTTCTTGAAAAACAATTTGCATTCAATCCATTGGACAAAGCGCGAAACCGGTACAATGAAGTGTGATCACTTTTTGGGCAAGATTGTAAATGAATCAGAGGATTTGAATTGGGAAACAAGTTTATTAGGTACAAACGCAAAAGATTTGGCGGATACCTGCGCAGCTTGTATTTCTTTATTAAATAAATTTGATGTTGAATTTGCTCCAAACTCTCAGTGGATTCCAAAGGCAGAAATGAAACAACAAAGCAGAGAAGAAAAGCTTGGAAGTCTTGGATTTTCCATTTGAAAATTTTCCAACTAATTGTATAAAAAAAGGAGAATTTTAATTATGAAAGATATTACAGATTTCAGCGCAAAAAAGGCTGGTTATATTCGCGCAAATAGATCTTTGTATGAGGATGCTTTGAACGAAGCTGATCAGGATATTATGAATTTTAATAATGCAAGACGTCCAGAAGCTTCAATTCCTCTCTCATTCAAAGAGAAATCACATAATAAGCCGGGTTTCCTTACTTCAGAGAGAAAAAACTTCAGCACAAAAACAAACGCTTTGTTGGAGTTTGTAGAAAATAACAAAATGAATGAAGCTTTGATGTACGGTGCAACTCAGGAAGATCTTGAAAAAGAAGTACAGGGTGAGTTTGGTAAAGAGATTCTTGAAGTTTGTAAAGAACACAATATTACAGGATCCGCAATTTTTGATGCTTTTGATATTATGAAATCAATTATTGGAGATGACCCTGATGTAAACGCGGCAATTGCAAGTTGGGGTGGAGATTCATCTGAAAGTGAAGAAGAAGTTGAAGAAGGAGATGACGATGAAGAAATTGAAGAGTCGTTCAAATCTTTGGATGAAATGACAAGGGCAATTAGAAAGAGAATTGCAGAAAAGAGACTTCGCGAAAGAATGAATCAGAAAAAAAGAAATCGTTAAAAGTTAATTTAAAAAAAATAAAAAAAGTTTCTCAAAAAAAGGGAAACTTTTTTAATGCTCTTTTCACAAGGGATAACTCCTCTATATTGAAAATTACGAGGACCTAATTTTTATACTATGAAAAATAACAAGAAAAAAGAAATTAAAGCAATCTCAATTCCTTTTAAATTAACTTGGCCTAAAAAAGGTGAAAGTATAAAGCCGGTAATAAATACAACTACAGTTTCAAACACCGGTATTTTATTTACTTGCATTTTATTATCAATTGCATCAGGGTTTATTGACTTAACATTTTTCTCCGGTCTGTCAAAATCTTTATTTCATGTAAGCACGGTTTCCGTTCCTGCTGCTTTATTATACACTGTAATTTCACTTGGATTGATTTCCGGTAAATTCTGGTGTGCAATGAGAATTGGAGCTATAAAAGAGCTTCAAACAAGATTAAAAAATGATGGCTATAAATGGTGGAGAAATATAAATAAAGTAAAAATCCGCTGGCACGCTGCTCATAAATTTTTGATTGGAATTTCAATTATTACAGCTCTTTCTCTTTCTGTAAATTCAATTGGAAGCGGAGTTCGTACAATTGAACAAACAATTAAAAACATGACAGGGGATGCAAATGAATTGATTGAATTAAAACAATCTGTAAGAGAAAGTGAAACAGATAGAAGCCGTGCAAACAGGGAGGGAATAAATAATAAACAAATCTCAAAAGAAACAGCAAAAGCTGAAGTTGATAATTATTGGGGTTATGTAGATGATTACCGTTCAAAAAGAGATAAAATTGAAGCAGACGAAAATTTGACGCAAGAAGAGAAAAAAAGTCAAATAGCAGCTTTAAGATCCATTGCGGTAAACCGAGTACCAAAATTAACAAGTAAAAATATTGAGTATATTTCAAAATCTGAATTTGAAGCTTTAATGAAGGAAATAACTTCGTTAAATGAAGAAGTAGATACAGCAGCTGTTTATGAGGAAAGTATTGCTTATGACAAACGGCAAATAGAAGATAAAATAAAATCTTTGAAATATAAAGATTATAAAAACCCGGATGGAACTCCTTTACAATTTTTGGATGAAAACGGAGAGCCTTATGATATACAGGTTGTAATTTCTATTTTACAGGGTTCAATAAATAAATGGCAAGCTCCAGATGCAGGGGATGTTGGAGAATCCTCAAAAATCTTTACATTGATTGCAACTTATATAAAAGCAGATACAAAAGCGGGTGGAATGGGTGTAAGTGAATGGATGCTTTTGATACTCATTGCAATTGTAGGTATTGTACAGGAATTTTTAATTGCACTTTTTACACCAAAGTCAACAATTGATAGAAAATTACTTTACAATTATGATGCTTACTTTGGAGAAGATTTTAATATTGATTTATTCCTTTTGAAAACTTATAAAGATTATTTGAAAAAAGGTGTAATAAATCAGAAAGAGTATGAAGCAAAAGCTCAAAAATGCGTCGAGTTGATGGAAGATACAATTGAAGATGATATTGCAAGGTATTCCAAAAAACAAAAATCTCATAAAGATGAAGTTTCAGAAATAACTGAACTTTTAAAACAATATCAATCTCAAATTGAGGAATTGAAAAAAGAAAAGGCAGTCCAAAAAATAGAAAATTTCAGCAATCCAATAAAAGATCTTGCAATAGAAGTTCCTTTGGATAAACCGAATTTTCCCGATTATTCAAAACAAAAGGCTATATTTGTAGGAGATTCGAGGAAAGAAACAGAAGAAAACCTTAATGAAAATTTTAGTGAAGAAGTTGACAAAGCTGTTGCAGAAATAGATGATTTATTAAAGGAGGAATGAAATGCAAAAGTTTGTAAACAAATTTATTGATGCAGAAAACGCAGAAAGTTTTCAAGAAGAAATAAATAATGTTTATATAAATCAGGGTTGGAAGATTTTAAATTTAATTGACACCCCTGTTCCAAATTCTGAAAAAATTTTCGTTCAAATGCTTTTGGAAAAAGAAGAGATGTCAAAAGAAGAATTGATTGATTTAATTCAAAAAAGCCAATTTTCACAATCCGCCAGTAATTTAGCAAAATCCCCGACTTTAAGTGATTTAGGCGCAAGTGTTGGGTCAAATCAAGCTATATTACAGTCACTTTTGGCAGGTATAGGAAAATGACAGAAAAAGAAGTTTTGAACAAGTTGGCATCATATAAAGATGCAATTATAAAAATAAAAACAAGCAGAGATGAATTTAAATCTCAATATTTGGATTTGAAAGAAAAAAGTTACCATACAATAAAACATCTTGTCGAGGATAATATTGAGGTAAAAGAAAAACAAATTGAAAAATTGGAAGAGGAAAAAGTTTCGGCTTTGAATGAGCTTACTTCTTTGAAGGATGCATTAAATAATTCTGAAGCTGAAAGAACTTCCTGGAGAGATAAGTTTTGGGAAAAAGAAAAAGAGATTGAAACTCTAAAACAAATCCAGGAAAAAGACAGGCAACTTGAATCTGCTTCAAAAGAGGATTTTATAAAAGAAATTGAAAAGATAATTCAAGAAGCTGATGAAGTTTTGAGAGAATAAGAAAAGAGACCGGAAAAAACTCCGGTCTCTTTTTTTTCACTTTTCTACAACATCAATATTAGCGGCTGAAGTCTTTAATTTTGATTCACTTGATGGTATAACTTTTTTGCTTTCAATTTCTCCATTTTTCAAAGCTTCCAGGATTTCTTTTGAGGTTAGAATTGAATGAGCACGTATATCTGAAATTATTTTTTTGGCTTTAATTTTTCTTTTTTCACGTTCTACATTATCTACAAAGTAAACACCTAACCCGATTTTCTCTAAAGGGTCATCTTCTCTAATGTCAACATTGTCTATCTTAAAGATGTATCCTCCAAAATCAAAGCCACCTTCTTTATTGTCTTTTTGAAGGGTTTTATCAGAAGTTTTTCTCATCAGCATGTAAAGAGAAGATTTTACAATGTAAAAGCTAATGCTTAAATCTATAGACTCCAAAGAACTTACCGGAAAAATTACATTTTTTTGTTCTTGAATATCATTCACATATTCAACATTGATTATATGTTTTGTTTTTCTTAAAGGAAAAGTTAATTTTGGAAACTTTGAAGGGCTGAAAATTCGGCTTTTGATATGATTTTCATAAATCTTTTTCAACTCCTTTTCAAAAGAAAGAGCATCATCGTTCATACAATATGCACAATCAAAAGTTTCCGCTTTCTCCAGGATTTCGTTTTTAATTCTTCCTGCGAAAAAAGCTGTAAAAGGTTGCTGAACCATTCCATTTACATGTTCAATACAAGCGTCTGCAAATTGATCATTACCTAGAAAATGAATGCCTTTCACCAAACCTGGATAAAGATAATTCAGTATAATCCCCTGTAAAGAAACAAAAGGAGCCATTACGGTGTCAAATGTCAAAGAAAAAAGCATTACACTTTCTCCTTTTTCTAGATAACGCAAAGCTAAAGAAAGAGAATCATAACCCCCACTAAACATAATTAAATGTTTGGCAGGCAAGGAATCCTTATTGTTGTACTTTTGAAGGCAAGGCATCAATTCTTTTGAACCAACAGTTCTGCCTTTTTCAGAAAGTTTCTCTTCCAAACTTGTAAATATTTTCAAAGTTTCTTTATAGTTATTCAAAACTTTGTAAGCGTTTACAGTGATTGAAGGATTAAAAAGCTTGCTACAAACAAAAGACTCTTTGATGAAATTGTTTCTAATTTTTCTCATCCAAATTCTCCAACATTTCTCTCAAACCAACTTCTTTTATTGCTTTTTCAAAATCTTCGGATTTTCCTTCTTTTTGCAGATTTTCATAGGCTTCCCAAATCTTTTTATAGCAATCCTTATACATTGATTTGTTTATATTTTCTGTTATATATTGGCAAACTAAAGTGCAAATAATACGATAGGTGAAATTTTCGTTTTCCTCTTTAATACCTTTATCTACAATACGCTTATAGCCAAAAATTATAATACAGATAAATACAGTGAATATAAATAAAGCGCTAGCAAGATATGTCCATGCAGGAAGTTTCAAAAGATGAATTAAAATGACAAAAGGAATAAATGCCAAAAAACAACAAATATCCGCTTTGTGACTAAAACTTTCGGTTTTTTCCTTCACTCTATCTACAACACCTTCATTCACTTTTTCCGCTTCTTTGATTTTTGCATTATAAACTTCTAGAATGTTTTTCTTGCTTTTTCGGTCTTTTCCATCAAGTCCTTTCACATCTTCAATCATTTCTTGAATTAAAGATTCTACATTTATCATAAAAACCCCTCTATGGAATAGAATATAGGGTTTTGCATTCTTTGATCAATTCGAAAAAAAAAACTAATTTTTTTATGAGATTAGGATTATTTCATTTACGCGAAGAAGAAAATACGCAGAATAAAAATTACAATTTTACCCGCTTTAATCTTAAAAGCGGGGATACAGAAATAAACCTTCTAGACCTTTTTGGTACAGATGGCTTAATGATGGATAAGAAAAAAAAGAAAATTCAAATTATAAAATCCGTAAGATATGCAAGTACAAATTACGGAGGGTATAAACTTGATAGGAATCAAAGAAGATTAAATGGAAGAACTTCTGAAAACTTCAGTAATTCTTTTTTTGAAGATTTGAAAGGAAATACAATTTGCGATGATAATAATAATGTTATCTTTACTATTTTAGGTTTAAAGTACGCAAGTTTCAATGATAGACATGTTATTCTCTTGTTACATCCTAATGACGAACCCTGGGATACATTTGAAAGATTTGAAGCTGTTTTAGGAGCTAATGCTAGAGGTTTGACAGAAGAAAAACAAGCAGCCAGCAAGATTAATCAAATTTTTAAAAGCAAAAATTGTTTAGCAGCTTATCCAAATGGAGATTCTTCTGGAAATTTTTCAGAAATTGATTCTTTGTCCGATATTGAACCGGGATTATCAGAAGGTCAAATAAAGTCCTTTCAAGATTGGTTTGAGGGAATTCCGAATAAAAATAAAAGTTATCGCTGTTTTATGAGAAAAGATTTAATAGGCTTTGAAAAATTTTTCAAAACCAAAAGTAAATACATTGACTCTTTCACAACAGCCGACTTTTTTATTTTTTCAGATTCTTTTATTTCAGAAGCCCAAGGTTACAATGAGGAAAATACAATTTCAGTTTCAAAATTAAATGAAGCAGTTAAAAAAGGGGATTTATTTCCAATTTCCTATAAAAATTCCACAAAAACAAATTGTATTAGTTTTATTTCAAACGGTAAAGATTATTCAATTTGGAACCCTAATGTTGTGAATGTTTATTCAAGAAAACTAGCCCCTCTTGAAAACGAAAATACAAAAACATACGCAAAACTTTGGGTTTCAGGTGTTAGTACTTTTGAGAATGGAACATATACAATCAACACTGTATTGAATATTTACGATGTACCTGAAAACGATTTAAGTAAAAAGCATTTTTTAGTTGGAGTTCAATTAAGATCTGCCGGAGATACAAAATGTATAGCAGAAACTTCTTTAAAAGCTTATACAAAAAGTTCAAATTCAAATGAAATTATTGAAGTTGATTCGGATGGGCAAGGAGGTAAAATAACTAGTTTACTTCCAATGGGTGATACAGGGATAGGAAAGGTATTAGTTAAAGAATATTTTAATTTAGCTTGGGCTAAGGACAAAGAATTCAAAACTAAGGGTAAAAAAGTAACCTCACGTATTATAGCTATTGAAAAAATATCTTTTGCAGATAAAAATACCTATGCTTTTAATGATGAAAAAAATTATTCTGCTAAAAAAATATTTGGATTGATTGATTATTTAAGAGATAAAATAACAGGGGATCCTTCTTATAAAGAGAGTAATAACAGGAGTGATTTCTTTTTTGAGGTAAATAGGAAAAAAGTTTTGAGTTTGTTGAAAATTGTTTACAGAATCAGAGACCCTGAAAAAAATAAAAACGGAGAAATAGTAGATGATGGCTCTTTGAATTACTATAAATGGGAGAATAGAAAAAGACATCGACTATCCTTGAATGAGAAAATCAAAATTGCAGAAGTCAAAGTTAAAATTGCTGAAAGGAATTTAAAATCTAAACTTGCTTATTTGAGAGAATGTACATCTTTTAACATCTAGTGAACATTAGAAAAGAAGATTGACCAAAAAATCAATCTTCTTTGCTTGAAAAACTTACTCCCGCTCAGAAATCAAAGACTTTACTTTTTCAGCTTTTTCGTGAGGATTGCCTTTTAATTCAATCCATTTTATTCCATACTTTGTAGAGAGGTCTTTCAATTTTACATCAATTGAACTTCGAAAATCCTCATTATCAGTTCTCATTTCGCGCTTTTCAATTTTTGTTTCAATTGGAAAATAAAAAACAAAGTCAATGTGAGAAAAATACTCTTTTACATCCTCTTCAGAAACCTCAATATCATCATACGCAATCGGGTCAATAATAGTTCTAGGCAAAACCATTATATCGTTTGACTCAATCAAATCCATTGTTGCAACTGAGATTTTATGGAAAAGAACACAGGCTTTTCCTGTTGACTTTGACCCATCTTCGTTAATTCCATACCCGCAAGATTTCAAAAACTGGCCTGCAGATATATACTCAACAACATTCCTATTTTCTACAATTTTTTTCAGCTCTGAGGCTGTTGTAGATTTACCAGTGCTCGGCGCTCCAATACATGCTATCTTTATCATGTATTTAAATATAGGATTCAAAAAGTATGAGAAGGGAATAATTCTGTAATTCTTTCTATAATATGGAATTATATTTTGGAGGCAAAATAATGGACGAAAAAACAGAAGTGTATGTCTTGTACTCTTATGGGCATAAGGATGAGTCGGTTTGGATTAACAGCGTTTTTTACAAAAAGGAAAATGCTGAAGAAAAACTCAATGAACTTTCAAAAGCAGAAAAGGATGGCAGATTGTATTACATACAGGCCGCTTTCCTTGAAGATTTGAAAATAAGTGAGAATTAAAAAAAAGTGAAAACCCTTTAGATTTTTTCTAAAGGGTTTTTTTTTAACAAAAAATCAGTCTCCGCTTTTTACAGGCTTTCTATATTGTAAACAAAGAATTTTTATATAAAAGGAAAAGGAAAATGGATAAAAAATTTTCAATTGACATCGAGACATTTTCAGAGCTCAACGGAAATAAAGCGCAGGCTTTTTTTACATATTTGAAGAATGTTTCAAAAAACAAAACAGGCTTGGTTTTGAAGGGCGTAAAAAAGGAAAAGCATTGGGATTGTAATGTTTTTGAATGTGCAACCCCGACTTCGAGATTCTCCGGAATTAAGCTCCCTGCTCCTTTGGATCCAAATTCAGAAGGTACAGACCTTTTGGTTTCGATTTCTCCAAAGCTTTTGCAGTTTATGCAGGAAGCAGGAACGAATTTTATTTTTGGTGAAAACAAAGTAACAATTCGCAAAGGCACGTTGAAATTGCAGGAATCTTATGAATCCTCTCAGTCGGAAATTGAATCAAATCTTGAGCAGTTTGAAAAAACCTGTAATCAGGAAGAAACTCCTATTTCAAGTTTTAGACTTGAAAAAACTTCAGAACTTTTGAAGTATCTTGAAAATACAAGCAATCTTGAGGCAACCTTCTTTATTGAAGATGGCAAGATTACATACAGGGAAAATTCATTTATTTTCAGAACTCCTATTACAGAGGAAATTCAGGGCGAAAATAATATTTTCATCAATGTTTATATTGCAACAAAGATTAAAAACATTTTGAATTATTGTGATACAGTAGATGTAATATTTACTGATACTCATACAATTTTGAAGGGCAAAATTGAGGACAATGAAATTGTAAGAAATGTTTCAAGTATTTTTGAAGCAACTGATGACAACCCTTCAGATGAAGATCTGCAGGGTATTTTGCCAACAGAAGAAACAGGAGTTGAAAGTGTAATTTTGGATTCCGCAGAATTCTTCCAGGTAATTGGAGAGTATTTGAGAAGTGTACAAAACTTTATGGATATTAAAAAGCCAATGTTGCATTTGTACAAAAACGGGGATGGCCTTTCAATTAAACTGAATGCGGATGCAGGTGAAGACCGCTTTGCAAGCTTTAACATTGGAGCTGTTGCAGAAGAAGAACCTGACCCTGAAAAGTTTTCAACTTGGAATACAGAACTTCCAATCAATACTTTGAAGAATATTATTGATGGAGGTGTTTCAATTACTTTTGAATTCGACAACTCTGAAGATACAGTAGTTTTGATAAAGTCAGGTGAAAAGACGTGCCTTTCTGGTAAGGCATTTTAAGTAAAATAATCTGAGTTTCTCGTTTTCTATATTTTTAAGAAAACGAGGAACTTTTATAAAATGATTATTGATATTCGATTTTATACTCCTGAAGAGTATAACCAATTTAAAAAAGACAACTTTTATTACAAAGAAAACCCCCCAGAAATTGAAATTGAATTGCAGGAATTGCAAAGAAGACTTTTAGTTGATAAAGATTTAAGCGTATTAAAAGAATTCAAATCAAAGTTAGCAATTTACGCGGAATCCCACCTAAAAGCAAGATTGAAAGGTACTTCCGATTTTATTGAACCTCTTGAAATTGAGTCAATGGCTGAAACAGCTGCAGAAAATTTCTTAAAGAGATATTTTAGGAATGAAAATCCAATAATTGGAGCTTCGTTTTCAGGTGTTTTATTTTTCAAAGTAACAGAGGTACTTTCGGATTATTTCAAAAATAAAAACGCAAATGTAACTCCTTTTTCTTTGGAAGATGTTTTTTCAGATCAAAGTAACTCAGATGCAATTACGCGAGAAACTTTACTTTCATATCAGGAATATTTGAAAAAAGAAAGTGAAGAGAGAGGTAAAGATCAAGAAGTTTATCATGAAATATTTTTGGAAAAAATAGAAAAAGAATGCGAACTCTTAAAACAAATAAAAGAAATTCGTAACGCAGATTTAATCTTTTTGAAGTTTTTAATTTATGTTAGTATTTTGCAAGTTTGGAAAAGAGATAAAAAATTAACCACAGTAGTAAACATTGCAGAGAAATTACTTACAGATGATAAAGGAAATTCTTTTGAATTAAACTCTATGTTGGAAAGTGCTTTTTTGGATTGTAGAATGGGAGATGAAGAATGAGAGTGGGTGTTTTACCTGATGCACATGGAAACGATATAATTCTCAAAAGTTGGGATGAACTTGAAAAGAAAGGTGTTGAAAAAATAATACAGCTTGGGGATTGGGTTGATTCACATGTTGAAGGGAATAATTGGATACAGCAGAAAAGTCTTTTACAAAAAGTTTTGAAAAGAAAAGAAGAAAGTAAAATACCTGTAAAATTATTACTAGGAAATCACGACCTTAGTTATGCAACTAAATACGGTGCAGACCCAAATGTAAGCGGCCATCAATTTTATGTTGCAGCTGATATTCAGGAATTTTTTGACAAACATTTTGATTCTTTTCAAGCAATTGAAGTTGTTGACAATTGGATTTTTTCTCATGCAGGTGTTACTCAAAACTGGCTTGATGCTCCTTTGGGTAATTATTACGAAAGAGATACAATTAAAGGAAAAGATGTATTTTGGAAGCTTGAGGATGTAAACAAAGCCTTCAAAGCAAAACAATTGAAATATTTCAATCATAACAGTTTTGACCCATATGGAAATAGTGAAGGAGAAGGCTGCTCGTGGATTAGACCCCCTTCTTTAATTCGTTTTGGAATTGAGGGTTACAATCAATGTGTTGGACATACAGTACTTACCGAAGATTCAATGAGTTATTGGAATCTTGAAGGTAGAGTTGTTTTTGCAAAAGATTGGTACGATAAAAAAAGATTCTACAAGTATCAATATGAAGCTGAAAATGAGCCGAGGAATTTGGATTGTAAATATGTTTTTATTGATAGCCCTGAAAACAATTTTTACGCAATAATTGATACTGTTACAAATGAAGTTGAAATCACTTCAGTATCTTGAGTATTTCAATCATCTTTTCAAGAAAAGCATTGTACCTTTCAAAAAGATTGGAATTCATTTCAAAAAGTTTGAATTCAAAAAATTCTTTATGATCTTCAAAAGTTTTTATAAGTGAAGGAATATTTTCACGAATTTCCTTCACATTATTTTTTTCAAAAAGAACATTTGCTTCCAGCAAACTCTTTTTTAATTTTTCTTTTTCTTCTATTACATCTTCTGTATTTTCATTTTCTTTCAAGGGAAGATAATTACAAACTGTTAAACCTAATAAAGGACTGCTGATTGCTAATCCGATTTTCTTTAAGTTATCCATATATGTAAAATAAGTTTTTGAGCAAAGAAAAAGGCCTTTTTTCAGGCCTTTAAAACTTCACGAAATTACATCGTAAGATTCAATTACAAAGTCAAACTCTTCGTTTTCAATAAATTGAGAAGTCAATTTATCAATCTCTCGTTTCGCTTTTTCTTTGTTTGAAAAAACCTCACAAATCTCTGACTGCCCTTCCTGCGGACCCATCACATACTTCTTTACAATAATGTAAGCACGCTCTCCCATAAGTTTTTTCTCCTTTTTAATGCAAATCTGTATCAAATCGAGGTATCCATTTATTTGGATTCCAAACAATTGTATAATGATCATAATTTATGACTTCAGTTGGTTTCAACTGTTCACTAAAATAAATCATATCCTGGGCTTTTCCTAGATAATGCCTTAGATATTCTTCCGGTCCAACTTTTACAACAAGTTCAACATCACCATCTTTATCAATTTGTACGTGAGTGTATCCCTCACAAGCAAAAACAATTTCACCGAGACGTACGTTGTAGAATGTTACACGACGAAGTGTCCTGAAGTTACCTTCTTTCATTTCTAATTTGTTTACAGTTGTTGCATACTCAGACTGAAATTGAGCTGTTCTTTGCTCTCTGTAGAAATTATTTTCTGCCGCAAAATTTCCACTGCAGCTTACCAATAAGAGTAATACTCCCAAAATTACAAAAATCTTTTTCAACTTTTTTTTTATTCTCCTTTTTTAGTTGTAACAAATCCACAGAATCCACTTACCAAATAGCGAATTACAAAACGAATCCCGAAAAGTACGTAAAAACAGTTTTTGAAGGTGATTACTTTTTCATAACTCTTCACACTTGCAAAAGACTGGGCAATTACATTTTTGAACAAAGTACAAACAATTGCAGCTGCAATCAAACCAATTAAAGCTTCAATTATAGTACCCTCAATAAACCAAATCAAATTTTGAGAAATTGCAAGTCTTCTCATTTGATTCGCTTGTTTGTTAAAGTTATCCAAATCAAACATTCCAAAAACTCCTTATACAATTTTTGCTTGCTGCGCTGCCATAACTTTCATAGCTGCATCTTGACCTTCAGGGCTCAAATCTGCACAGCAATCTTTAAGAACTGTAATGTCCATTTCAGGGAGGGCTTTTATAGCTGAAAAATTTGCCGTGACACAAATGGATGAAACTGTACCCATTATTTTAACCTCTGAAAAAGGTTCAAGTATGTTTTTCCAATTGTCATATCCAAAACGGTTTTTGTTGATAATTCTTACAGTTGGCTTGTATTTATCAAGCACCTCTGCAAGTTCAGGAACAATCTGCCAACCTTCTGTACCTTGAATACAATGAACAACCGGAAGATTTTTACCTTCAAGTGTATCCAAATAATCAAAGCCGTGGGTATCTCTTGTGAAAATTACAACTCCGTTTTCTTTTTCTTTTTCAATAAAAGAAATCAATTCCTTTTTTATATTCGGAATAATCTTTACTGCCGCAGGGTTTGCAAGAGCACCGGTGCAGAAATCGTTCTGCATATCTATTACAATAAAATATTTCATGTTACAAAATATAGGAGAATCACTGCTTTAAATCTTCCACAAAAGACTTCCAATCAACCTGGCATTTCTGATTGTCGTTAAATTCCTTCAAGAAAAGTTTTTCACTCTCTTCATCTGCAAACTGGAAAATCAAAAAGTCTTTATAGTCATTGAAGAAATTCGACCCAAAATAAAGATTGATGTAAAGCCCTTTTACCGCAAAACTATGCGAAATGTTTATGCCTTTTTCTTTCAAAAGCGAAAGAAACAAATCTACATGCTGATAACCAACATCCTTTACAACAACTGCGTTTGATTTGTCAAACTCAGGAAAAAGGTCTTCTGATTTTGCAAAACTGTTGATTTTTTCTAAATCTGAATTCACTTTACACTCCTTTTAAGCCCTGTTTTTCTGCAAGAGTCTTTTCCACTGTTGAAGGCAGTACTGAATGAATTCATTTGTTTTAGGTTCTCCAAAAACCAAATCACCCTCAGTATCGAAAATCCTCCAAACTTTTTTAGAGACTTCATCCCAAAAAACTGAGTCTCTAATTGCTTTTCCGTTTGGATTGTTGAAGTTCAAGCAATTGTACCAAACTCCAACTCCTTCAACCTTATCATTGATCTCATCAATATGATCGTTGAAAACGTCTGCGTAAGCTTTGAGAGACTCAAAGTTTTCTGCTGTATCAACCATTTCGAATTTAATCATCTTTCGTACCTCTCTATGTTTATAATATAGGGTTTTCTTTTTGTACTTTTCCTTTTTTTCACTAATTTTTACAGAGGAAAAAATGAAACAAACTACTTTAGCAAAAATACGAGATTATTATCTTAATGAATCTCGACTTTCAAAAAGAAAAAGAGTAAACGAGGATATTTACGATGAAGACTACGGCAGTCCTTATGATTTAGCCTACACTACAGTACAAGGGCCAGATTCAGTTTGTTACAATCCTTATTCAAAAGGAACATCCGATTATTACGAGTACCGACAAGGCTACGAAGATGCAATGCGGGATAACCACTGGACACCGATTTACGAGTCTCGAAGAATCTCAAAAAGAAGAGTAAATGAGGCAATCTCAAGAAAACAAAAAGAGCGTTTAAATCTTTTGAATGATATTGTCAACTTTGCTTATGAGTACGGCGAGAATGAAACAAAAACCCTTTTTCAACAAGCTTTTAAAAAAGCAATTGGAGATGACTTAATAGAATCTCTAAGTGATGATGAGTGAAAATTAAAAAAAGGTTATCAAAACGATAACCTTTTATTTTTTCTCAATTACTGTGGCAAACTTGAATCAATCTTTTCTTTTACCAGGTTGTACGCGGTTTCGGTCCATTCACAATGTGTGACTTTATCCTGTACAGCATCTTCTACATCCTTTCCTTCAATACCCTTCTTGTAAATGCCAACAAGTCCAAGATATTCAGAAGCAGGCGCAAAGTTTAGTTCCTCTGACTTTACAGCGTGTACATTCTTCAACTCATCTGAAAAATCCACAATTGTTTTGATATAAGATTTTTGAGAATCCAAGAAATCATCTACATCACATCTTCCTGTTTCATACTTTTCAAATTTGTTTTCATCAACTTCAATTTTAATACCTTTGTTTGCAAGTGCATCAAAATATTCCTGCAGTTTTTCAAGCTGATTAAATCTTACAAATGCATCAATTGTTTCTGCAAGCTTTTTGAACGTACCGGAAATTACATCTTTATGAGGTTCCTCTTTATCCAAATTCAAAGGATCCCCTCCAATCCAGCCGTTTCCTTTGTTCGCGTAAACTTTTGAAACAATTCCCCAGTAATACTTATCACCGCTCGTTTGTTCAAGTATATTTGAAACAGAATCTTTTAGTGCTTTTTGAGTATCCTTTTTATCTGAGAGAATTTTTAGGCTTTCCTCAAGCAACTCTTCCGCATTGTTTACATTAAGTTCTTCTTCCATTAAATTTCTCCTTTTTGAGAAAAAATATAGAGAATCTACCAATTCAATTTGCGGTATATTGTTTCAATGTTTTTTGAGACTTCGGAAATACGCAAATCCAAAAGTTTTTCTTCATCTTTGTTATTTGCTTTCCATTTTTCCATTCTTAAAAATTGCAGATGATCTTGAGCTGCTAACTTAAACTTGCGTAATCTTTTTTTGGTTTCTTTTGTCAACATTTAAAAAAATCCTTTTTTTCAAGCATTCAACTTCTGTATATAAAAAAGTGCGTCAATTTCATTTTCGAACTCTTTTATACCTTCTTCCCCTGTATGTTCAAGGTTTATTACGTTTCTTCCAGTCGTCCAGCTTTCTGTTCCATCATCCAACTTTATCAATAAGCTCGGGTTATTGCCCGGCCCCCTTCCGTATTTATTCGGAAAAATACGTACAACAACTCCCTCCTTCAAAAGAGGAATCTTTTTCCCGGAAACAGCTCTTACTCTATCATCTACTTTTACATCCTTATCAGAGAGGATTCTGCAATTCTTTAGAGAGAATTTCTCTCCTGACTTTTCAACTCTATAGTATTCTTTCATAAATTCATAAAACCTAAAAATTCTAGGTATTACCTCCAAATTAAAATATAGGCTGAAATTATATATATTTTTGCAAAAAAATACCCTTCTCTTTCGAAAAGGGTTGTAAAAAGATTTTTTAAAAGTCGGGTGCATCCCTGTCTAGCCAATGTCAGGATGTCGCGCCCCTGTAACTCTCTTACGGTCCATACTGTCGGTTATGGCATTACCGAGCTTCTGGGACTCCTTCTTGACTTTTCAGTCGTTACCAGCGTTTTCCTTTTCACTTTTTTTTAAGTTACTCAGCGAGGTGTCGTCATTTTTTATACGTAAAGGCTTTTCGTTTGTCCAACGCGTTTTTTCGATTAAAATTTTTAATCTAGGACTAGGGGGATTGATTTAAACCTTCTTCTCCAATTATCAGTACCTTTACCTTCAAATTCTCTAGGATTGCCACGCTATCCACAATTTCTTCCTCTGTCGATTCTACAAACTGCTTCGTTCTCGTACCTAGTTCCTGGGAAAATCTTTTATTAACCCAGTACTTTTTTGCTGCAATGAAGTTGGAATTGAACCAACTT
>Ga0256405_10005105_pt1 | contig 23354 bp, 23 predicted proteins | sample RumenRJG_02DNA_FD_189096 | JGI IMG/M metagenome (GOLD analysis project Ga0256405, IMG submission 189096) | Bovine rumen microbial communities from Lethbridge, Alberta, Canada - RJG_02 | ecosystem: Host-associated > Mammals > Digestive system > Stomach > Rumen | place: Canada: Alberta... | reverse complement strand
ACTTAGTTTATCTAACAAAAAAAGACAGAAGAATGAGATTCAACAATTCAAAAGATCCTATTTATTTCATCTTTGATCACATAGAAAACAGACCGGTATCGGTATTAGCAAAGGAATTTGTACAAGACACGATAACAGATATATGTAATTTCGTATCAAAAGTAGCAGCATAAAGAATAAAGAAATAAAAAAAGAAAAAAGGGAAAAACAAGTAGGGCTCGGCTTCCAAGAAGGCGGGATAGAGTAGTGTGAAGAAATGTAAAGAAAGAAGCAGTAAAAAAAGCAATTTTTTAACAAAGAAATACTTTATATAAATGTAAGAGAGATTTAAAGAGAGAGATTAAGATGGGCTTCCTTTTATTTGCAGCAAGAAAACTTCAATTAAAAAGACAAATTAATCAATTAAGCTTTAGACAAATGCAATTAAGTCAAGAGCAACAACAAATCTCAGAACAAATATCACAACAACAACAAAAACAACAACAAATCCAAAACGTATTTAATACAATAAATACAATGACAAATGGAATACAAAATATCCAAAATGCAACACAATTACAAAATATATTTGCAGGAAATGGAATTCAACAATTAGGTTCAGTAATTTCAGCAAGTGCAAATACATTCAACCCAACAACATTAGCAACAAATGTAATGAACAGTGTATTTACAGCACAAAACAATGTACAATTAACACAATTACAAAATAAAGATAATGAAATATCATTAGAATTAGAAAATACAGAATCACAATTAAAATTATTACAAGCAGAATACGAAAACGTTAAGAAAGCAGAATCAAATGAAGCACAAAACAGTGCACCAACATTCGGTTTAGCATAATAGGTAATAAGAAAAGGTATACAAAAAAAATAAAAAAAGATATATATATAAACTCTCTCTCTCTTAATAATAAAAGTTTTAACCCGATTAATTCAAATCGGGTTTTTCTTTTTGCTAGATAAATTCAAAATGTTTTGTAAATAAAATTATTTCAAAAAATTAAATACAATTTAGACAAATTCACAACCCGAATTAACAGTTTTAAGAGAATTTTTAAACCAATAGTTTTCAACAGGAGTAATATTAGTTTCCAAAGTGAAATAAGACGAACCTGAACCGGACATAATTGCATTCTTATTCATGTTTTTAATCTTTTGTAATTCAGGATAATAATCAAATACAGCTGTTTCTATGTCATTATGTAAATATTGTTTTATGTCCATATTGTTTTTCAATGAATTGATGACCTTTTGAGTAAAATTAAAATTTGGTTTTAATGGTAATTCTTCGTACATTTTATACCCATCTTTTGCGGATATTCCTATATTAGGTTTTATAAGAGAAACAGGGTATTCATGATAAGGAAGAGAGTTTACAATTTCACCTCTTCCTGTTGCAAGCACACAGCCTCCAATTAGTATTACGTTTAAATCAGAGCCTAATGTAGAACATAATTTATGTAAATCTTCTAAAGATAAAATATTATTAAAATATTTGTTTAAAGCTAATATTGTTCCTACCGCATTAGAACTTCCTCCTGCCAAACCGGCTTCAATTGGAATATTTTTATCTATATGCACATTATATTCTTGTGGCTCAGCACTAATATACTCAGAAAATTTTTGAATTGCTTTATATACAATATTTCTATTATCATAAGGTATTTTATCATTTGTACCTGACAAGTTAATTTTAACTGAGGTAGCAGGTTTAATATCAAAAGTCAAAAAATCATATAAATTAATCATTTGCATGACACTTTGAATTTCATGAAAGCCATCAGCTCGCTTATTCAATATTTCAAGCGTATAGTTAATTTTAGCAGGGGTTTTTATTTTTATTTGCATAATTCTTCCGATAATTTTCCTAAATATTCAATAGATAATTTCTCTGCACGAACATTTTCATCTATAGACAGAGCATTTAACGCTTTTATAACTGTATCCTTTTCAAAACCGCCATTACAAAGAGCATTCTTAATATTTTTTCTTCTCTGACCGAATGCAGCTTTTATTGTTTTTCTAAATTGAGTATAATCGTTTAGCTTTATAAGAGGGGTTTCTTTAACAGTTAATTTTACTAAAGCAGAAGTAACTTTGGGTGAAGGATAGAAAGATTTTCTTCCAACAGTTCTTAATATAGTGCAATCTGCCCAAAAACGTGCGAGAATAGATAACAATCCGTATTGTTTACCTTGTGATTGTTCGGTTGCTATAATCCTTCTAGCTACTTCCTCTTGAACCATAAGTATAATTTCTGAGATAGATTTTCTATTTTTATTATCTAAATCATCAATTTCTCCGAGCAAATGAGCTAAAATAGGGCTGGTAATATAATAAGGGATATTAGCAACAACTTTTATTTTTTTATTTCCTGCAATATTCGAAATATTTGTCTTTAATATATCCTGATTAAGTATAATTAAATTATCAGCCTTAAGCTTTTTAAGTTCATCGACTGCTTCCTTATCTAGTTCCACAGCAATAACCTTTCCCGCTTTTTTTACAAGTTTCTCTGTTAAAAAACCGACTCCTGGCCCTATTTCAAGTGCAATATCATCTTTCGATAATTTTGCATAATCAACTATATTAGTCAAAACTTCTTCATTTATCAAAAAATTTTGACCGAGTCTTTTTTTTGTTCTAAAATATTTTGCTCTTTGTAAGTAATCCATATTACTAATATATAATAATACAAACAGGGAAATGTTTTTTAAGATTTTATTTGATATTTTAATTTATGTTATAATTTGTTATCAGGGAGGAATCGTGGAATCAGTTACTATATCCAAAAAATTAGATTTGAATAATTTATTAGAAATATTTTATAAAGGTTGTAAGCCAAAACATGAACATAAAATTGGTATTGAATATGAAAGATTGCCTTTAAAAAATAATAGTCATAAAATGGTTGATTTCTTTGAAGATAGGGGTATTTGTAATTTTTTAAGACGCTTTGCTGAAGAATTTGGATGGGATTACATCGTAGATGAATATAATTTAATAGGTTTAAAAAAAATACATGATACAATTACTCTTGAACCCGGATGTCAATTAGAATTTAGCTTAAAGCCCGAAACATTTATAAAAGATATAAAATATAAAATTGAAATGTACAATAATTTAATGTCAGAGTTATTGGATGAATACAATTTTTCACTTATTGAATATGCAATTTCACCTGTTTCTACTTATAAAAATATAAATCTTTTGCCAAAACGCAGATATGGATTAATGGCAAAATATTTGTGGGGGATTTTATCGGATGTTATGATGAGAGAAACGGCAGGAATACAGGTTTGTATTGATTATGAATCTGAAGAAGATGCAATGAAAAAATTTAGAATTGCTAATATGATGTCCCCTTTTGTTACGGCTATGTTTGCAAATTCTCCAATTAGAGGCGGGGTCGAAACTGGATACAAATCGTTTAGAGCTCTTTCTTGGTTGAATACAGATAGTGATAGATGCGGATTTGCAACAAAATTTAATAAAGATTATGGCTTTGATGATTATATCAATACAGTTTTAAATGTGCCTATGATTTTTATTCAGCGTGAAAATGAAAATATAAAAATTAACGGTAGACTTAAATTTAAGGATTTCATGTTAAATGGTTATGAAGATTTTAATGCTGAAATGCAAGATTTTAATTTGCATGCTAATTTATTTTTTCCGGAAGTTAGATTACGCAATTTTATTGAAATTAGAAATCATGACTGTGTTAATAAGAACATGATATACTCTTTGATGGCATTTTATAAAGGAATTTTTTATTCTGATGAAGCTCTGGATGCAGTAGACAAATTACTGTCAGAATATTCATATAATGAAATTGCAGAACTTAGATATATTATACCTCAATGCGGTTTAGAAACTCAAATTAAGACTACACCTTTAAAAGATGTTGCAAAAGAATTAATGAGAATATCTTATATATCCTTGTCTGAAGATGATAATGATGAAGAAAAATACCTTGACCCGATACTTGAATTCGTAGAAGAAGGGGTAACACCGGCAGATATTATACTTTTAAACTGGAATGGTTTGTGGAATAAAGATATAAAAAAACTTATAAAATACTTGCAATCTGCTTAAAAGTTTGCCATTATTTTTTAAAATATGTATAATTGAATAATGACAAACATGAGTAATATATTCAAAACAACTGCCACGTACCATTTAATAAAACTTTTTAAATTTCAGGTTGAAGATTTTTTTACAAATCTTGGTAATATTACAAAAATGTCCCTATTGACTATAATGTACATTTTTAAAGGTAAATTTAAATGGAAAGAAGTAATATATCAGTGTTACAGATTTGGTGTAACATCATTGCCTATAACTTTGTCAATTGTTGGAATGACCTCAATTATTGTTGCAACGCAAGTTTCTAGCGAAATGGTTAAACAGGGCGGAGAAAATTATGTAGGTATGATGATAACTATGCTTATAATAAGAGAGGCAGGTATTATAATGTCTGGGTTCGCTATTATATCGATGATTGGGTCATCTCTTGCCTCTGAAGTTGCTACAATGCGTGTTACGGAACAAATTGATGCAATACGTGTTTTAAAGGTTAATCCTATACGCTACCTTTTTGTTCCCAGAGTATTATCAGGAATGCTTATGATGCCTGTCATTTGGGTTTTATCATCTCTTATCGGTGTACTAACAGGCTCTTTCGCTTCTAACATGGCTTCAGGATTAAGCTACAAAGCATATTTTGATTCAGTCTGGTATGGCATTTATATTTATGACATCAAGGTTAATATTTTAAAAGCTATTGTTTATGGATTTACAATTTCTCTTATTAGTTGTACATTCGGTTACAACGCAAAAGGAGGGGCAAAAGGTGTTGGGATAGCTACAACTTGTGCTGTAGTTTGGGCTTTTGTTTCGATTGTTATATTAGATATGATTTTTGCTGTTAGCTTTTTCTTCTAAGGGGTATTTATGATTAAAGTTCGTAATTTAATAAAAAAATTTAATAACAAGGTTGTAATTGATAACATATCTTTTGACGTTAATGACGGAGAAACTTTGGCAATAGTCGGATTCAGCGGTTCCGGCAAAAGTACTATTTTAAAAATTATTTGTAATCTGTTAACTCAAGATTCAGGTACTATTCAAACATCTGAAGGAGATGTCGCTATGGTTTTTCAATATTCAGCACTATTTGATTCATTAAATGTATTTGATAATATCGCGTTTGCATTGACAGAAAGAAGTGATTTAAAAAATAAATTTTCCAGAGATGAATTAAATGATATTGTAAAACAAAAACTTAAGCTTGTTGGACTTTCAGGAATAGAATCAAAATTCCCGTCAGAGCTATCAGGAGGAATGCAGAAACGTGTCAGCTTTGCTCGTGCAATTGTAACTGAGCCAAATACAATTTTGTATGATGAACCGACTGCTGGTCTTGACCCAATATCATCAACGTTAATTGAAGATTACATAGTAAGACTAAAAGAGGAAACGCATGCTTCATCAATTGTTGTAACCCATCAAATGTCTACAATTCAACGAACGGCTGATAGAGTCTTAATGATATATAAAGGAAAAAAAGTTTTTGAAGGAACTCCTGAAGAAATGTTACAGGGGAAAAATGCGTATACAAAGCAGTTTGTAACTGCATCATTACAAGGTCCAATGCAAATGTTGGCAGAATAGAAATTTTTTGATAATATAAGTTTAGAAAGGAATTGGGGATGAACCTTTCATCATCTTTTAAAGTAGGCATATTAACATTAGTTGCACTGATTGTGTTATTATTAACCATTCTTTGGGCACAAGGCAGAGCTTTTTCAAATGCCGAAAGAATTGAAGTAATATTTAAAGATGTTAACGGCATGCGTCCCGGAAGCGGGGTTCAGATGATGGGACTTCGTGTTGGTCAAGTTGAAGAAATAACTCCGGTTGTGTCTGAAGGGAAAAGCCATGTTAAATTGAAATTTGTTATTACAGAAAAAGGTGTAACTATTCCAAAAGCATCAAGTATTTCCATTCAACAGTCAGGTCTGATAGGAGAACAATTTTTAGAAATTACTCCTCCAAAGACAAGAACCGTTTATATACCTATGATTCAACGTTCACTTTTATTTAAAGAGGACAAAGTTCAAATAAAACTTGATAATAAATATTATGATGTCGGTTATATCAAGAATATCCAAGTTATGAGTACGGGAACTGTTCCATTGAAACAAAGAGAAGGAATTAGTACTCCGTATGCTTATAAAATTGACTATATTGTTAATTTACCGGGTCTTATACTGCCTGAATTTTTAAAAGGACAAATTGTTTCTGATGGTAGTGTAAAAAAATTACGTATTGCACCATTGGATGATTCTCCATTACCATATCCTGAGCAAAATTCTATATACACAATTATAGAACCGATGAGAATTGCTGATTTTATGGATTGGCAATACAAGGCTGCTGAATCTCTGACAGAAACAAATAAAAAAATCAATGAGTTGCTTTCAGATGAAGTAATTGCTGATTTAAAACAATCTGTAGTAAATATTAATGAACTTACAGCTCAGGCTACGACAACGGTTGAAAAAGCTGAAAAATTACTTGATGCTTCGCATGAAGATTTATCACAAATTATTAAAATGGCTAATTCTGTTACAACTAACTTTAATAGGATTTCTAACAATGTTAATTCATTAATTGAAGATCCTAAATTTAAACCGGCTCTATACGATACAACGACTGCGTTAAGCAGATTATCAAATAATTTGTCAAATGTCTTAGAAAAATCTGATTCTCAAGCTATGGCTGATGATTTAAATATAATAATGGCAAATATTACGGATATCTCTTCGTATGTTAATACACTTACTAAAGATGATAAATTAAAAAAAGAACTTTCTTACACAATTTCTAATATTAATAAAGCAATGTGTGATATCTCTTCAGCATTGGAAGTTGTTAATTCATTACCTGATGATAAAAAGAAAGAAGTTTCTAATATATTGGCTGATGTAGCTGTTTCTACTTCAAATTTAAGAAAATTTTCTGAAAAATTAAATAAACGTTTCTTGTTATTTAGATTGATGTTTTAATTATGAATATAAAAAGTAAAATTACAAAATTGCACTACAGCGATAAAAAAAATATTTTATACCGTCTGCTTGCAGTACCGTCTTTTTTTTATCAATTAGCAACCAATATTAGGAATTTTCTTTATGATAAGAGTATATTAAAATCCGTAAAAGTAGATGCAAATGTAGTTTCAGTTGGGAATTTAACAACAGGCGGTGTAGGAAAAACTCCTTTGGTTGCTGAAATTGCAAAGTATTATTTATCAAAAAATGAACCTACTGCTGTAATTTCTCGTGGATATGGAGGAAAATTATCTTCTAAATCAGTAAATGTAATATCAGATGGTGAAAATATTTTTTATGAGGCAAAATTGTCCGGTGATGAACCTTACTGGTATGCAGAAAATATTAAAGGCTTAGTTGTAATTACATGCTCGTCCAGAGTAAGGGCTGCACAATATGCAATAGAAAACTTTGGCGTAAAAAATATTATACTTGATGATGCGTTTCAACACAGAAAAATTAAAAGAAATTTAGATATTGTTGTTATAGACAGCGAAAAAAAATTTGGTAATGGTAAAGTTTTACCGCAAGGACCATTGAGAGAAAATTTGTCGGGATTAAGCAGAGCAAATAAGATTGTAATAATGTCTAAGGGGTCAGCTAATTATGATGGGGTCGTAGCCTTTGCAAATGAACTTAATGCTCAGATTTGTGATGCGGCACCCGCTGAAGTTTATAATATTAAATCTGGTATACATCTTGCTAATAATCTCTCGATTGTGGCGATGTGTGCTATTGGTCAACCTGAACAATTTTTTAATTTTCTGTCTCCAAGATTTAATATTGTAAAAAAAATTATTTTTGATGATCATCATTTGTATTCCAAATCAGATATTATAGACAAAAATATTCCTATTGTTACCACTGAAAAAGATGCAGTTAAATTAAAATCTCTGGGTTTTGATAATATTTTTGCTCTAAAATTAAGATTAAATGTAAACTGTAAGGAATTACTTGATGATTGATGAAATTATTACAAATCTTAAATTAGCTGATTTGCCTCAGAGCGATTTTGTAAAACTTATGGAAAATTTTAAGAATCCATATTTGGTTCTTATTTGCTGTATATTGAGTTTAAGAACTAATGATAAAACGACATATCCTGCTTCCCTTAGGATGATGGCTCTTGCAAAAACACCTGAAGAAATGTCTTTAGTTAAATTATCCGAACTTGAAAAGGCAATTTATCCGGTCGGCTTCTATTCAAATAAGGCAAGACAAATTATTGAATTATCTAAAGAACTTGTTAAAAATTACAATTCTGTTGTTCCTGATGATATAGATGAACTTATAAAATTTAACGGAGTTGGAAGAAAGACTGCAAATTTAGTATTAGCAAAGGGGTTTAACAAACCTGCAATTTGTGTTGATGTACATGTTCACAGGATATTTAATCGTTTAGGATATATTAAAACAAGTGCACCTGAAGAAACTGAATTTGCACTTAGAAAAAAACTTCCTAAAAAATACTGGATTGATATTAATACGCTTCTTGTTACGCTAGGTCAAAATATATGCAAACCACAGAAACCTATGTGTAATAATTGTCCTATAAGTAAATTTTGTAAAAAAATATCATAGCCAATTAACTGTTATTCTTATTTGATGTCATACGACAGGTATTTTAGTTAAGATATAATAAAAATTTTACTTTAATTACAAATTTTGTTAATATTTTGTGTAATTGGGGGATAATATTTTGAAACGTATCATATCTATCTTAGGAATAATTTTATTTATAAGTGGTTCTATAGCTGAATCAAAAATGTCAAATGAAGCACATGTTTTATACCAAAAAGCCTGTCAATTAGAGTACCAGCACAAATATTCTGAAGCAATCCAATTTATATATGATGCCTTAAAAGAAAATGGTGATGATGCTATATTATATACAAAATTGGCAGGATTATATACTGATTTGGGAGATAATCAAAATGCATTGGCTGCGTATAAAAGAGCTATTAAATTAAGACCAAATGATGCGTTTATTTATATAAGCATAGGCAATATTTTGCAAAATATGAATGATTATGATAATGCATATAAAGCGTACATGCAAGCTATGGAGTTATTCCCAGCTTACAAGTATAACTATGTGAATATTGCTAATATCCTTTATTTACAAGGAAATTATTCCCAAGCAATTGATAATTATAATTTATTTTTAAGTACTTATCCAGATCACTTTGACGCAAGAGAAAACTTAGCAAATTCTTATCTTAGAAATAATGATTATTTAAAAGCAATAGATGAGTTTGGAATGTTATATTCAAAAAATCCTTCATTATTTAAGGATTATGCTTCATATGGTTACGCTTTATTTAAAGAAAAACAGTATTCAACTGCTATAGATATGTTTAAGCTTGCTTTACGCCAAAATCCTGAAAATATTTCTACTATGGGGTATTTAGCTTTATCATATCAAGAAACAAAAAAATATAATGAATCAAAAAATATGTATGATAAAGTTTTTGAATTAAAACCCGATGCTAATTTCTTAAGATTAAGTTACGCGGACTTACTAAGAGACATGAAAGATATAGATAATGCAATTGTTCAATATAATATTTATATTAAATCTTATCCTCAGGATATTTCTGCGTATACAAAATTGGGAATTGTATATAAAAACAATAAAAAGTATGATGCTGCAATATCGACTTTTAATAAAATATTGGCAATGGATTCAACAGACATGAGAGCAGAAAAAGCTCTTGCAGAATCATATCATGCCAAAGGAGATTATATCAATGCTTTAAAACATTATGATATAGTTTTGGAAACAGAAGATAATCGTGAAGTTCTTGCTAATAAGGCTTTAGTATTGCATGCTCTGAAAAAATATGATGAAGCTATCACCTTGTACTACGATTTGTTAGCTGAACAGTCAAATGAGCGTCTAAGACAAAATTTAATTGAAGCTTTGTGTATAAAAGGTGAAACAATGCTGTCAAAAGCTGAATTTAGAAATGCCTTATCTTTTTATGATAAAGCTCTGGAAATTGATCCTGACAATGCAAAAGCTTATTTTGGGCTTGCAAAAGCTAGCGAAAATTTAAATTTTTCGGACAGAGCACTAGAATATTATAAAAAAGCTGCTGAACTAAATCCAGAAAATGTTGCATATAAAACTGCCTTTGAACACTATAAAAATACTGTTGAAGTTTCTGATAAAAGTATAAATAAGCAAGATAATGAATCATCCTCAGTAGATAAAATTGATACAAAGATTAATTCTCTTTTAATTGAGGACAGTTCATCTCAAAGTGCCGACAAGGCTAAAGTTCTTATTTCCGAAGCAGATACATTATATAAGAAAACTCTGTTTGATGAAGCCTTAAATAAATATCTTGAGGCTATAAAATATAATCAAAATGATGATGTAACTTTATTTAAAATTGGTAATTTATATAAAATGACCAATGATATAGATAAAGCTATTGATTATTATAAAAAGGCTATTAATATCAATAAAAATTATGCAGACGCATATTTTAACCTTGGACTTTCCTATGCAACATTAAATAACTATCGTGCATGCCGTGAGTGTTTTAATAAAGTTATTACTCTAAATCCAAAATATGCTTATGCTTATTATGCATTGGCAATGAGTTATGAAAAAGATGAAGATTATGCTAATGCCGTTAAATATTATAAAGAATATTATAATTTAGAAAGCGACGAAAATACTAAAAAAACTATAAGTACAAAGATTAATGCGTTGGAAGCTAAGATGCCATGAAAAAATTTATAATTATTTTAATTTTTCTAATATTTTCCGTAACAGGATGTCAAGAAAAAAAGAATGTAATTATATTCAATGATGAGCCATTTAGCAAAGATAACTTTACGCAAGTTAAAACAAATTTTTATCAAGGGCAAAGAATTTATTATTTATTTGCCTCTCCTTATGAATTCAAATCCCCTTACATAAGAGTTCAAGTATCTACAGTTGTTGATAAAGTTCATACGTTATTTTATAAGCCTTATTGGGCTGCAGATTACAGGCTAATGAAAGATGAAGTGTACTATTATACTAACTACTTTGTGATACATTCAAAAGGCAAATTTCTAGTACAAATATTTAAACGGAACGATTTACATCATCCTCTTGCTTTCGCATTTTTTACTGTTAACTAATAATTATAATCAATTTATTAGTTTTTTTCAAATACTATAACTGACCAAGCACCATTTTGCTCATATTTTTTTAACTTTAAATCAGTATTCATTTTTTTTATAAGGAAGTTTTTTACATAAGAAAAAATCATATACATTTGAGGTATTTTTTTATAATACTTTTCATTATTTGCAATTTGAAAAATTTGCACATCGCTCAGCATTGATACAGAATCTAAAGTTACAATAGCAATTTTTTTACCTTTATTTAAATTTTGATAAAATTCATTTTCGATTGCATTGACAAAATGGGTATTATTACTTGAAAGATAAATATTTTTATAAATACGTGATGCATTTATAACTGCTTCATCGTATGTTGTTTCAGGGGTTAGATAATAGAAAAAATTTCCTTTGTGTATTTCTCTGACTTCGTATTTTGAATAATCAAAATATTTTGAGAAACGTTCTCTCGGGTAATATGTAAAAATAATAATATCATCAGGTTTTAAATTGGCTTTTATTAACAAATCTCCGACTAATTTATTTGACTCAGGTTTGTAAAAATATTGTTTAAAATCTGAAGTAAATAGAAAAATCCCATTAATAAAAAATAATAATGAAAGAAAAATTATTTTTAATTTCACTTGTCTTAACTCTAGTAATCCAATTATAGATAAATAAATAAGAACCGGAAAAATTTCAAAATTATATTTAGTCAAAAAAACTATTTTACCGGAAAAAGATGCAATTAATAAGACTAAAGTAGGAATTAATGCAGTTAAAAAAAGCATTTTTAAAAAGTTATTATTCAAAAAGAAAATATTTATAATGCCGATAATAACAATTATAGCCGGTATTATTGCAAAGATAAAAAATTTAAAAGATATAGCTGATAAAAAGCTATTCGGTGCATTTACAAAATTAACCAAATAATTTGAGAACAAATCTGTTATCATAAAAAATACTTTTGAAATTGAAAAATTACTCCACCATTGTGAAAAAGAGGTAACTGTAAAAATATTTATCATTAGAGGAGTTAATGTAAGAAAAAATATTCCTACTGATAAAAAAATATTCTTTGTATATTCAGGTTTTTGTTTTCTAATGCAATATCCTGTAAAAATTAAACTGCAAATAACATATATAAAACCAATTGTATGTGTAACTAAAATAGCAGCAACAGATAAAATATAGCACACAAGATTTTTTTTATTTTGTTCATCAATTAATTTTAAAGAAAATAAAAGTGAGCACGCAGAAAATAAAAATATTAATGAATAAGGTCTTACTTCATAAGAATAGTATATTAATATACCGCTTAAAGCTGCAAATAATGCTGCTAAAATCCCGTGTTTTACACTTTTTGTATTACCAACAAAATACATAATAATAATATTTAATATCCCAATAATAAAAGAACTTCCTCTTAACACAAAATCACTATTACCGAAAAACAATGTAATAAATTTGATATATAGATAATACAGAGGCATATGGCACTGTTCAAAAACCCCTTTCACAAACGGCATAATAAGTGGCTTTTGTGCAATGTACCAACTAACATATTCATCATTCCATAGCCCTTGTATATCGTTATAAGGCAGAATACGTAAGTACATCCCCAAAATTGTTATAGCTACGACTGATAAAATTGTAAAATTCATATTTTAATTATATAATAAAAAGTAATTATGAAACTTATAATACAAATACCTTGTTTAAATGAAGAAAATACGCTGCCACTAACTTTGAATTCTTTACCTAAAAAAATTGTGGGTATTGATAAAATTGAAATTTTAATTATAGATGATGGTTCTTCTGATAAAACTGCAGAAATAGCAAAAATAAACGGTGCTAATCATATTATTTCGTTGAACAAAAATTATGGACTGGCAAGAGCTTTTTCAGTCGGATTAAACAAAGCTTTAGAATTGAATGCTGATATAATCGTTAATACTGATGCTGATAATCAATATTGTGCTGATGATATTGAAAAGATAATTAAACCAATATTAACAGGAAATGCTGATATGGTTATAGGTGAAAGACCTATTTCAAGTATTAAACATTTTTCTCCTGCTAAAAAAATATTGCAAAAATTAGGTTCGAATGTTATGAGTTTAATTGCAGGAGTAAAAATTAATGATGCACCGAGCGGTTTTAGAGCTTTTTCAAGAAATGCAGCTATGAGAATTAATATATTTGATAATTATACCTATACGCTTGAAACTATTATTCAGGCTAATGCTAAAGGGCTTACGATTGTCAATGTTCCAGTACGTGTTAACAAAGAAGAACGTAAATCAAGATTAATTTCTAATGTATTTATTTATATAATTCGTTCTATTTTTACTATGATACGTATGTTCATAGTCTACAGACCATTTAGATTTTTTGCATTAATTTCAAGCATTTTTCTAATTCTTGGATTTTTTGCAGGTGTAAGATTTTTATTTTACTATTTTTCAGGAAATGGGACAGGACATGTTCAATCTTTAATATTATCTTCAATACTAATATTAACCGGTGTTCAAACCGCTATAATTGCAATATTGTCTGATCTTTTTGCAATTAACCGAAAAATACTAGAAGATATTCAATTAAAGATAAAAACAAAAATCTGATGAAATTATATTCATTTATTATTCAATTAAGCAATAGAAGCTAATTTAGCATCAGAATTAACAATATCCTGAGGTAATCCAACGTGGTGAATACGAGGGATAATATAATCTTCATTAAATTCTATAGGTGCATCTTTATCATCATCAGTATCATTACATACAAAAATTAATTTTCCATCCGGAGCAACTTTTGCACCAATTACAGTAATTTCATGACCGCCTAAAACTCTATTATCATTATCCATTTCTGTATAACCAATAATAACATTTTCACCTTGAGCTAATGATTTCAATAAACTTCTTTTTACAGTGTTAAAATCAGTTGTATGTCCAACTAATTGTGCAGATTGACTGCCATCTTGTTCTTGAACAGTTTGTACATCTTGGAATGTAACAGAAGTTTTATTTTTGTTATTTACAATTGATTCAGTAAATGTTTTTTCAATTTCTACTAAACCTCTATTATCGGGGCTAAATGAACCAACTCTTTTATCTGTTAAAGCATTATAAGTTTGTTGAGAACCTACATTCATAAAAGTTGATTGCATAAGTACATCAATTACTGAACGTTCACCTTGATCTTTGTATGAAGTTTGAATTTGTGCTCTGATAATAGCATTTTTATCCGGTGCGATAGTAACTTCAGCTTTATCTTCACCTTTTAATTGATATGGAAGCTTAAAGTTGTCTAATAACCATTTAGAATCTTCTTTTGAATCACAAAGATTTTTTAAATCAATAACTTTTGTTGCAGCCATTTTATCTGAGCTTAAACCTTCAGCAATTCTTGCAAATTCTGCAGGCATTTGACTTGCTAAATTATATTCAATTGATGCTGCAACACAACATCCTGAATTTCTGATATTTTGCTCATTTTTTATTAAGTTTACATCTTTATCTTCATCGTGAGATTGATAATTAGCAACTGCATCTTGCAAGTGTGAAGGAATGTCTCCAAACTTTTGCGTAATTTTAAAAGGATTTGCCAAAGTTTTAACTGTTTCATTTAATAAAACTTTTTTATCTAAACCTTTTGCTCTTGGGTTGGTAATAATATTGTGCAAATTGTCTAATGTTGAAGATTTATCATTTGAATTATTATTTAATAAAATACCTGTTTTTAATAAAAAATTAGCAGCTTGACGACCTTCTTGGTCTAGATTAGCTACCAAATTTGAATATTTTTGAATATCAGCTTTTGAATTTAATTGAGTTTGTATTGTTGCATTATGTTGTAATGCTCCATATGAAGCTGATGTAATTGGGTTTTGTGCATAAGATTGAACTTTTGCAGAATTAACTGCGTTTCCAAATGAAACTCTTGATGCAGTATTAATATTGTTCAATTTTAATAAATTTGTATGCACTATTATTACCCACCTTATATATATATTAAAAAACAGTTTATAGAAAAATTGCCTTTTTTGAGTTATTATTATTAACAATGGTAACAAATTTGTTAATAAATAAAATTAAACCTATGACAAAGGAACAAATTTTAATTTCAGTAGATAGGCTTACAAGATTTAAACCCACTATTGATAAGTATTTGCGTGTATATAAGGATATAATATTAAATAATTTAATTTATCCTTCGTACAAAAAAAAAGATTTGAGTGAAATGTCATATAGGACTTTAACTGATTTAGCACAAGATATTATTAACTATTCACTTAAGGAATATGGCATTTATGATAATTTAGACGATTTCACAATAAATAAAAAGTTATTTAATTATGAGAATTCTATATTTAAAATTAATGATGAAGCACAAGTGCTTTTACAGAATAAGATATCATATAAATCGATATTAAAACTATTCACTAATGAAAATTTAAAAATAAAAAATTTATTATGGCTATCAAAACTCAATACTAACTCTACTCCTAAAAATACAAGAGAAACTTATCTAACTCATTTTCCAATACAAAAAATATTAATTGCGGAAGGTATAACAGAAGAAATTCTTTTACCCGTTTTTGCTGATATGTATGGAGTAAACTTTGATAAATATGGTTTTCATATTATTTCTGCCGGAGGGAAAAATCAGGTTGTAAAATTATTCTACTCGCTTGCTGATATTTTAAAAATACCTATATTTGTTTTGCTAGATAATGATGCTTCAGATAATCTTGAACAAATTAAACCAAAAATTCGTTTTGACGATAAAATTTATCTCGTTCAATCTGGGGAATTTGAAGATTTACTGCCAATAAATTTAATTGTAAAAACACTTAATTATCACTTAAAAAATATTTCTTCAGTCGATTTAACAGACTTTGATATAAACATATCTATGGTAAAGAATTTAGAAAACATATATAAAGAAAAAGGATTAGAAGACTTTAAAAAAGCTGACTTTGCTCATTTAGTAAGTAAAAATATCACATCTAAAAATGACTTATCAGAAGAGATAATAAAAATTATTGATGAACTAAAAGTTTAATTCATAAATTATGAATTAAATTTTTAATTTTCGTAGTATGACCCATCACGTACTTTATTTATGTAATATTTTATCCCGCTTGTAATTAGTAAATCAGGTTCTTCCATACAAAAAGAATCTAACACAACAACACCTTTTTGCTTATTCCCTGACTCTAAATACAAAAAGCCTAATAAAACTTTATCTAAAATATTTTTGCTGGCAGAATATTTATTTATCTTAGATTTTAAAACCCCTTGTTGTTTATAAGCTTTTGCCAAATTTCTGTAATATTCAACATTTAGCGGGTATAGAGTTCTTGCACTTTCAAAACATTGGGCAGCATACTTAGAAAATTCAAGTTTATAATATACATTACCAAGATTGTTGTAATAAACTGCAGTCGCCTGCGTACCGGGATTTAAGTCGATAGCCATCTTAAATTCTTTAACTGCCGCAAAATAATTACCCTGTTCAACGTAAACAAGTCCATAGTTATTATGCAAGTACGCATTTTTTTGAGAATTAATTACTTCAAAATCAGGTTTAGCATATCCTACTGTAAATATTAGAGTAATTACAAAAAATAAAATATAAATATTATGCATTACAAGTCTATTTCCATTCCCTCATAAGCGAAGGATGCTTTATCAGCCATATTTCCGTAGAATGATGCTAAACTATCCAATTTTTCATCATTATAACTTGGATCAAAATGGTAGAAAACTAATCTTTTAGCATTAGAATAGTTTTGACATTCGAGTGCCATATCAAATGTAGAATGACCATAACCTTGTTTTGGATGATATGGATTCAAGTAGTCTTCTGTTGTATATTGTGCATCATGAATTAACAAATCACAATTTCTTGCAAATTTAGTTAATTTTTTATCTCCGCCAAAATATGTTTCTTTATCTGTTGCATATACAAGTGTTTTACCATTATATTGAATTTTATAAATCATTACGCCTTCTTGAGGATGAGCAAGTGATTTATAGCAAGTAATTAATACATCATCATCTGCAAGTTTTATATCTTCCGGCTTTTCAACTCGTAATACTAATGGTGCTGAACCATGTCTTAAAATTATTGCATTATTCTCTGTGATATTTGAAATATTTAAATTAGCTGCTATATCACCTAAGTCTAGAGGAAAAGACTTTGAAAATAAAATATCAGCCAAGCCATCAGCTAATTCATCATTATAATCAGAAGCCCCAAATACATGTAAATTTGAAGACGGTAAGTGGGCAGGAGAAAAGAAAGTAAATCCTAAAATATGATCTAAATGTATATGACTAAGTAAGATAGTCGCTTCTACAGGCTTACGAGTGTTATTATCATTTCCTGATACAATATATTTTTGCATTAATTCATTACCCAACTCAATCATCCCAGTTCCGGCATCTAAAATAATTAAATGTCCGTTTACATTAAGTTCAACACAAGATGTATTTCCTCCAAATTTCATATAATCTTTATTTGCTCTTGGATGAGAACCTCTTACTCCTCTAAATTTTACTCTAAATTCTTTCATAATAACTACCTTTCAATTTCATAGGTAAAAGTTCTGTCTTCAGGTTCACCATAATATAAACCTGACGAAAATACCATTAATTTTGCTTTCTTCTGTAAATCCTTTAAATTCGTTTCTTTAAAAGTAATATCAAATATTACTTTTTTCTTCTGATTAGTAACATTAACTATTCTGAATGAATTTGGATAAGAGACTAATGCAGGAGTAGAAACAAATAACAAATTTCCTTCCTGTATAATTTTTGTTGTATGATAATGTCCTGAAAAAAGAGCAATAGGATTGTTATATTTTTTTAAAACTTTATAAACTTCATCAGAATTAATTAAACTATGATTAGGGCTACTAAAAGGTTCTTTTACCGGTACATGCATAAATATTAAAACAGTATCATTTTTAGCTGATTTTAATTGTTTATCAAGCCAAGTTAACTGTTCTTCATCAATAATTCCGTTAGCAGTAATTCTGTTATCAATAATACTATCAAGTACGATAACTTTATAGCCTGACTTAGGAATAAAAGAATAATACATTTTTTTAAATTTAAAATTTTTGTTTTTAGTATTCAATATTTGATTATAAAGATTTTTAGTTAAATATCCTCCGACACAAACATCATGATTACCTAATGTTACATACCACGGATATTTCAAGGTATTTGCATATCTGATAAATTTTATTAATTCTTGTTCATAAGGTTTATTTATTTGATCACCCGAGAACATAACAAAATCAACATTTGGTGTTAAATTAACTTGTTGAATAGCATCTTCAAGCAAATCTGGTGATTCTTTAGTTAAACGGTACAAGTTATTTTGAGCATTAGATTCAAAATGTACATCACTAATTTGTGCAAACTTTAAACTAGACGTAGCCGCATTCGTAACTTGAATTCCCCATGATGTAATAATAAGAAATAAAACAAGCAATACACCATTACTGAATTTATCAAATAAGCTACTTTTTTTCTTGGTTCTTCTCATAATATCACTTAAAATTTAAAAATTATTTTTAAATATTATAAAACAAATATAAAATCCTGTCATATATATTGCAATTACTTAAACTATTTATTAGCAATTTCTTCTATTATGCTATGAGTGGATGTAATTTCATGAGCAGAACAAGAATTCCAAAGTAGAACATTGAATTGTTGATTAGGATCCATTCCTGCGAATTTATAATTACAGATACCTTGTATCCTGTTCTGAGTTCCATCAGCGTAAGGAGAAAAATACTTACAGCACTGGCAAATATTAAGCGTAAAATTATAATCTCTTAATTTATCTACAAGTTCTTTTATTGCATCACTCATTCTTAAGTGTGAAGACGTAGTAAATTTTTTATTTTTGTATCTAAAAATAACTTTAGACATGTCATGCTGAACAATTAATTCAAGCTTGCATGGCAATTTTTTATTTTTTATTGTAGCCTGAACATTTACAACATATTTTTGAGTTGTAATTTTCGTTTGTTTTTTTAAAAATTTTACAAATAAATTTAATATAGGTAAACTAAAAATAAATTTTGTAAGCGAATAAAAAGGATACAATATTAAGTAAAAGTACTCTTTTCCACGCAAATCAGCATGAACCAAACTTAAGAAAAATCCTGCAACTAAGAATAAAAATGTAGATAAAACGAATTCAGTTGATACAAAGAAATAATATTTAAACGAAAAAGTTATAATAAATGCATATCCAAACAGCAAAAATAAATTATTAGGATATAGCAGTGAATAAACATATTCTATGTAGCTTAAATTTGTAGTTCTTGTTGTAGAAAAACAGTTTTTAAATAATTTAAATCTTGCAGATATCTTAGGAAGGTTTCTCTCAATGTTTTCTGATGTTGAATAGCATCTTATATTTGGGTTAAAGTAGCATCTATGCTTTATTTTTGATAATAATAAACTATATTTTAGTTCACATTCAATATTTTTAAAATCAATACTTCCAATTGCATCAACTAAAGATTTTTTCATTATTAAAAGTTCAGAATTAACAGAATTTGCAAGACCTAACATACTTCTGGCATTTAAGAGAAAATTATTAATATACTTCATATAAGCACGTTTTATTTTATTTTTTAAATTTTGCTTATGATTTTGGTAAACAATAGCTCCAGTAATGACATCATCTTTTGTTAGGGCATAATTTATCTTGGTAAGAAAACCCTCATTAACGTACTTTTCTATATCAAGAAATACATAAGCGTAGATATTCTTATTAGGGATAAGCTTTTCAAGTAAAATTGAATAAGCTGCATCTTTTCCGATTAATCCGCCCTCATCAAGATTTAATACGTTTACAGAAGGTTTTAAATTAAGAAAATCTTCAGAGCCGTCATTGCAATTATCAAGAATAACGTATACCTGATAATTATTCATAGCATAATCTTGACAGCGAAGTTGATTTAAAATACGTTCCAAATCTTTTAATTGGTTATGTGCATAAATAATTACACAAAGTTGCTTTTTTTCAATATTATATGATATTGTCTCGTTAATTTTAGAACGATTTGTAGTCAAGTTACGTAAAGACAATATAAAGAAATAAACCGAAAATAAGGCTATATATATATATAAGGCGTTAATTAATAATTCCATTTTTCTTACCTTTGTAGATATTGTATTTAAAATATAATAAAATTTCCATTGTTTATGTTGAAAATGTAATATTAATAAATATTTTATTTAATTTTTTTTTAGTTCGTGCGATATTATATGTATAAGTAAAAGGAGAGATTATGCAAGAATATGTATTTTTAGATGGTAATTATATAGAAAAAGACAAAGCTTCATTACCTATCATGACACATGCTTTTTTATATGGTACAAGTGTTTTTGAAGGGATTAGAGCTTATTATAATAAAGAAGAAAATCAATTGTATGCGTTCAAAGTTAAAGAACATTACGAAAGATTGATGAAAAGTGCACATGTTATGCACATGGAAAATCCTTATACACTTGATGAATACTGTGAATTAACTAAGAAACTTTTAGTTAAAAATGCATACAAAGAAGATGTTTATATTAGACCAAATTTATTTAAGGCAGCACAAAAAATTGGTCCTTCCCTATTAAATAATAAAGATTCATTCTTATTATTTACGTTGCCTATGGGGGATTATATTGATATAGAAAAAGGCTTAAATGTTTGTGTTTCAAGTTGGAGAAGAAATTCGGATAACGCAATTCCTCCTCGCTCAAAAGTTGCCGGTGCATATGTCAATACTGCACTAATCAAATCAGATGCACAATTAGCAGGATTTGATGATGCAATTGTTTTGGATGAGAATGGCAGAGTTACAGAAGGATCAGCAATGAACCTATTTTTAGTTCAAAATGGCAAACTAGTTACTTCAAGAACAACAGATAACATTTTAATAGGTGTAACAAGAAATACTGTTATTCAGCTAGCAAAAGAAGTATTAAAATTGGAAGTAGAAGAAAGAGAGGTTTCAAGAACTGAACTATATACATCAGATGAAGCTTTCTATTGCGGTACAGGGGCCCAAATTAGTCCAATTGCCACTATTGATCACAGAAAATTAGGAACTGGTGAAGTTGGTCCTATTGCTAAAGAATTACAAAAACTATATTTTGATGTTGTAAAAGGCAGAGTTGATAAATATAAAGAATGGTGTATGCCTATTTATGATTAGTTTTTTGGGACTATGTGTTCAAAATTTAATAAAATCGCTAAAATACTTATTTTCACGCCAAGTTAAATTTTCTACTGTTATTACACAATCGGCATCAATAAGTTATGATTCATTGACTATAACATTAACAATTACATTCATTGCTGCAGTTGTTATAACAATTCAAATTGCAAAACAGTTTTTGATGTCGGGAGCTGATACATATATTGGTGGAACAATAACCATAATTATGATAAGAGAAATAGCCCCCGGCTTTGTTGCACTTGCTATTGGTGCGAGAGCTGGAACAGCAATAAGCGCGGAAATAGCTAATATGCAAGTTACAGAACAAGTTGATGCCATTGAAACTCTCAAAGTCGATCCTGTTGGATACTATTTTACTCCACGACTTTTGTCTGCAGCTATAACTGTGCCAATGGTTGTTCTTATTGCAGAAGTTATTGGAATATTAGGCGGAATGCTGGTATCTTATACTACAATTGGATTACATCCATATAGATACATAAATTCAGTCTGGTTGTGGTTAAAAATGTCGGATGTTTATATAAGTTTACTAAAAGCAGTTATATTTGGAATTTTAATTGCTTTAGTTTGTGCAACTCAAGGTTACCTTACTAAAGGAGGTGCAAAAGAAGTTGGAATTTCTACAACAAAAGCTGCAATAAAATCGACCATTTATATGTTAATGGCCGATTTTGTAATTAATTTAATTTTTTATATATTTTAAGTTTAAATTTATAATGATTAGGTTTCTTCGTCTTTTAAATATTTATAATCTAATAAACTTCCAGTCGATGCAGTACTAGATTCATAAAATGTAGACATGTTGCTTAGCATTTTTTCTAAGTCTTCTTTTCTCTGCTTTTCTTGTTGTGAACGAAAACCAAACGCTTGTATTTCAGCATTTGTAACTTTACCATCTTTATTTGTATCAATTTCGTCAAAATAATCAATAACAGTATTTAGTAAAGAAGAACTCATTCCAGTACTTGAACCTAATGTATATAGTTGTTCTCTTGAAATTCCTGTTGTTGATAAGGTGTTTGTAAATTTTGATAATTCATCTGCAGTAAGTTTGCCATCATGATTTTTATCAAGAGTCGAAAAATTTGTTGTCAAATAGGATTTAAAACTAGTGCCTAAAGAATTTGACGTTAATGCTGTAGTAGCCTCCGTACTATTTAGATTTGCGAGAGTTACACCATCTTTAAATGTATTTGATAACACTGAATAAGTATTATTTAATCCTGAAGATATTCCTGTAAATAGTGAAGTTCCATCTAATTTTGTTCCCATGTTCATTCTCCTGTATAATATTTATTTACATATTAATAATTTTTTTTATAAAATCAACCATATAGATAGATTATTTTTTTTTATTATTGTCCTTTGTATTAATGTTTATATGTAAAATTATCTTAAAATTTATATATGGAACTTTATATAACAGATAATTGTATTAAATGCGGAGCTTGTGCCGAAATAAATGGTGATATTTTCGAAATATCAGAGTACGGAGCAATTTTTAATAAACATAAGCTTAACTGCAATAACGAAACTGATTGTTATGATGCCGTATTTTTTTGTCCGGTTAATGCAATACATTTTGGTAATATTACAGAATTCTATAGTTAAATAGTTGCATTATTTATTTATAAGAAAAGTATAAAAATAAAAGAAAAACCCGATTTGAATTAATCGGGTTATAACTTTTATTATTAAGAGAGAGAGAGTTTATATATATTTTTTTTTTATTTATTTTGTATACCTTTTCTTATTACCTATTATGCTAAACCGAATGTTGGTGCACTGTTTTGTGCTTCATTTGATTCTGCTTTCTTAACGTTTTCGTATTCTGCTTGTAAT
>Ga0256405_10005104_pt1 | contig 23359 bp, 29 predicted proteins | sample RumenRJG_02DNA_FD_189096 | JGI IMG/M metagenome (GOLD analysis project Ga0256405, IMG submission 189096) | Bovine rumen microbial communities from Lethbridge, Alberta, Canada - RJG_02 | ecosystem: Host-associated > Mammals > Digestive system > Stomach > Rumen | place: Canada: Alberta... | reverse complement strand
CTCCAACGCTATGCTCTATATCAGGAAAATGATGCAAAGCGTATCTTGTCACTACAAGATCAAAGGTATCGTCTTCAAATGGAAAATCGATTCCGTCATAACTTACAAACGACAGATTTTTAATTCCTTCGACATCTGCTCTTGTTCGGTTTGCCTCAAGTGCGGCATTCACGATATCCAGCCCGATCACATCACAGCCGGGATTGTTCTTCGCAATAGGAAAAGAAAGATATCCACTCCCGGTTCCTAGGTCAAGAATCCTCATTCCATCACTTATTTTCAAAAATCCGAGTATTTTTTCCAAATGCTCTGTATCTTGTGTCTGTCTGTTATAAAAGTCACTAGTAGCAAAGCTTTCTTCAAACCCTTTTCGGGTATCATTTATACTTTCTTTGATGTCCATGGCATCATCCTTCCTCACATTAGTCAATTATTCCGAAGTTCAAAGTGCATTCTTCGGACAGTTCTTCACACATTCCATGCACAGAATACACTCTGTTCCATTTTTACGTTTTCTTGAATTATCCGTGACATCTACATTCATAGGGCATACCCGCTTGCACTTCCCACAGAATATACATTTTTCTTTATCACATTTTATCCGGATCATTGAAAAGTAGCTCATCGGCTTTAAGAATACAGTGATCGGACAGATGTATTTGCAAAATGCTCTGTTATCCTTAAAAGCAAATGCCAGTGCTATGCCGGTTCCGTAATACGCGATATTCCCGATCACAAACGCCAGGAACATAATACGTTCGATATTTCCTACCTTTGCAAGGAATAATCCCGATACAAATATAAGCGATACTGCAAAAGTGATATACCGGATCCACCCCAGGTTTCGCCTTGGCTCATTCGGTTCCTTATACGGAAGGAAATCCAGCACCATCGCTGTCCAGCAGGCATATCCGCACCATCCGCGGCCGAAGATCAATGGTCCGAATATTTTTGCAACAGCATAATGTATAGTCGCTGCCTCAAATACTCCTGTAAAGAGGTAATACCAGAAACCTTCTATCTGCATATTTTCCTGACAGATGAGCCCTAGGTAGATCAGCATATATAAACCGACAAGAAGCTGCACTATGCGGCGGGCATAGTTATATTTCCTTATGAAAAGAAACACTCCCAACGATATGGATAGGCCTATATAGCTGAAGTTGAACAGGTAAAACAGGTTGTTCTTTGTCAGCCACAGCGTTATTGCTACTGTCTCAAACACTGCCAGCAAGATTATCGGTAATCTGTATTTTTTCATGATCGTCTCCCTAAAAGCTTTTGAATAGCGTTTGAAGCCCTCTGTGATGTTCTTTCATTTCTGCGTTTCATCCGGATAATCCCAGAAACCGCCTGTATGAAAGTTTTCATTACCCAATGGTTTTGCTGTCAGTTTGAAGATAACACATCCATCTGGGCACACAACTGTTTTGGAGTATTTCCCATCTCCACCAACTTTGGTTAGATCGCCACCACTTCTTACTGCTTCCATCAAGGGATACAACAACATCATCGTCTTTGAACAGATTCCGTAACCTTCCTCATTAACAGGACATCCATATGTACATTTATATACATCACCAATCTCTTCGCCATTACGACAATATCTTTCTGTATGATCTCCATGCAAAAAACCTGTCACTTCTATCGTAAATTCATATTCTTCGTCATACCACTTTTTCATATTTCCTTATCTCCATTTGTCAATTATCCTGGAAGTTATTCCTTGTTGAATACCATATTGCATCTGCCCCAGGTTTCATCTTTATAATTAAATGCATCAGGTGTAAAGTTTCTCACTACAAATCCAGCTTTTTCATAACATCTCTTAGCTCTTGGATTTTCCGGAAATACATTTAACTGTACTCTTTCTGCTTCAGGATTATCAAACGCCTGTTTTACCGCAAGCCTAAGCATCTTCTGGGCGACTTCCTTTCCTCTTACATCAGGATCTACTACTACAAACTTGAGCATACCCTCTTTTGTTTCATTATTAAATGAATAGCAAAAAAAGCCCTCCACCCTGCCATCATCAGATATAGCAACATAAGGAACATCACCAAACCTATCTGCCGCTTCTGTCATAGTTGCAGCCATGCGTTCTTTGCTTAATGGATACTTGATAAGATTGGCACACCACATAGCGTGCATTCTCTCGTCCGTAACCCAGTTTTTCATTGATTCAAAATCATTATCTATTTCAAATTCTCTTAATATCATGAATGTCCCTTTTCATATTATCCTGCAAAACATTTACATACTCTTACAGAAATCTACAATCTCTTGTTTTCTGGCTTCTACATCTGTTTTGTATTCGATTGATGTCAACCCTAAATGACCTTTACATTCTATTTCCAGATGACCATAAAAATGCTCTATACTACCGATTATCCTCTCACATTCCGACATGTTTGGGCCGGTTCTCAGAGTAATGGCGTATCCTTTCTTTCCAGGCTTAATTGATGCATGTGGCTCATGTGTATTGCACCATGGAGTACATCTGTCAATGAATGCCTTAAATTGTCCAGGGATATCGGCCCAGTAGGAGGGAGAAACAGAGACAATAACATCTGCCTCATCATATTCTCTCATTATATTCTCGATAACGCCTGCATCACTCATGACACACTTCGCCGTATTGTGGCAAGAACGGCAACCTCTACAGAATGCAAAGACATAATCGTCAATGCAAATGCTTTTGACACTGTATTTATTTGATAACTGTTCCGAAACCAGCTTAACTATTCCTGCAGTTGCCCCTGTGCGAACAGGGCTGCAATTAATTATCAAAGCTCGCATTCCACAAAACTCCTTCGTAATGAATTTTTCTGTATGGATCACTTTTTCCCGGCATCCCGATCACATCCGGCGCAATGATACAGTATTCTTGAAGCAATGGAAGAAATAATTTCAGATTTAACGGTGTGATCCCATTTCCGCCATGTATTGTACATATCCTTGGCTTTTCAGGATCTCCAACGAGAAGGCAATGAGTTTTACCAAATGCTGTATCAAAGAAATCTTCCAAATACGGCACACCAAGTGATGCAAGCGTCTTATCATAGAACTCATGCATCTTCTTCATGCTATCTTCACTTTTATATACAAATTTTTTGTTTTTTACATTGCTCATACTTGTGATTTCTACTTACCAAACTCAACACTTTTATATAACCTCACCAAACATAAGGTATAACCTTATACTTTACCCGCTTCTTGTAATCGGAATATCCAACAAGACCTTCTTCGAGTACTTGTTCTTCATTGCGGATACGCTTAGCAATTATTGGTATATATAGAAGCATGATGACAAAAGATATCACTGATCCTAGTACAAGAGGCATGGATAAAAACAAAACAAAGGTGCTCATGTACATAGGATGCCTGACAATTCCATAAAGGCCGGTATCTATAACCTTTTGATTCTCCTGCACCTCAACAGTTCTAGATAGGTAAGCGTTTTCTCTAAGGACCTCCGCATAAAGGATATAGCCAAGCAAAAATAATGCAGTCGCAACATAGACAATCCAATCCGGCAGAACAATCCATTTAAACCGGAAATTTAGTCCCGCTATGATAAACGAAGCAAGGAACATCAGCCCACTCAGTACGATGACTGTTTTCTGTTCTGATTGTTCTTCCTTTGCATTTAGGCGCTTCTGTAAAAGCTCCGGGCTTTTCTTCATCATTACAAAACCCGCCACGATCATAGGAATAAACAAAATCCCCAACTGTAGCCAAGCATTCCAATATGAAAAAGAACCTGCTGGTAAAAATAAAAGAACCCCTACCAGCAATATCCCTGATATCACCTTTATTATCGCTTGTGTAAACAGTTTAGCATTCATACAATCTGACCTCCCTTTTAATTATTCCTCTTTACTCTTGAAGCTCATGTTGATTTAGCTTTAAAATATGCATATTGTGATGCAACTTCAAATCCAACTCTTTCTGCTGTTGCTCTTGATCCCACATTGGCGGCATCACAATCCCACACCGGCTCTTTTCCGATGCTCAGAACATACTCCGTCATCTTCTTTGCCACTATTACAGCCAGCCCTTTTCGACGATAAGCCTCCTTCGTTTCGATACCGATGTCGATTTGTCTGCTGCTGACAGCTGCAGAAAAAGAAACGGCGGCCACTTCACCATTCTTTGTAAGGCAATACCCCTTGCCTCTTGTCAGAAATTTCTCTGAACTGTCCCAAAAATTTTTAGGTACAACTCTTCCTTCTATTCTGGGAAACAGCTCTTCGTCAATCTCCTTGAGTTCATATCCTTCCGGTATTTTTTCCTCTGACAACAATTTTCTAAGACGTAAGCCATATCTAGGGTACTTCTCTATATCCTCCTTCTTCTGAAAGTACCCCGCTACCGACTCATCATTCGTTTCTAACACAAAACGTCTGGGATTATTGCCGTTCTCATTTTTCATAAGTGCATATATCACATCCAGGTCATCAGACTTTGGATGTCCCGAAATATATGCAAAACCACTTTCATGCCAAAACAGTGCGTATTGATGTTTTTCCGCACCATCCGTGTAGATTTCTCCTCGTTGTACACCTTCAGCTATGGCCATCGGATAAACTGTATTACATGTATTTAGCCTAGCAAATTCCAAAAACTCTAGATATTGCTCCTCTTTCACTCTTTTCATATGTAGATAATCATTCCTTTCTCATTTTAGGATTATTTCAATGATCATTATTCTCTTTTCTCCATGATCAGAATTTTAAAATCCCATTGCAGTGGCAACAATCCCGGCTTTTTCCTTACCTACAAGCATTTCCAGTAATGAAAAGGCAACATGCGGAGCTGTTTCAGGACAAAAACTTGTTATTATGTTCTGATCGATCACAACACTCTGATCAGGTATTACCTCTACCCCAAACTCAGAAAGCTGCTTCTGTCTTCTGCCATCTCCCAAATGATATGTTGTAGCTTTTCTTCCCTTGAGCACGCCACTTGCTCCAACCGGAAGCGCCCCAACGCAGATAGAAGCTATGTATTTGTGAGCACTGTCAAATTCTCGAATGAGATTCAAGAAACGTTCATCATATGCATCTTCGTAGAATCCGAATTCTTCAAATCCACCGGGAATTGCAAGTGCATCATATTCGGAGATATCTATCTCTTCATAGGTCTTATCAACCAAAACCGGGATTCCAAAAGTAGATACAACAGTCTTAGTAAAACCTGCAGTAACCACTTCGACCTCCATACTATGGTCATTTCTTGCCCATCCCATCACATCGACAAATGGCGCAAACTCCATGGTTTCAAATCCCTTACAACAAAACAACAATACTTTCATACATTTCCTCCAGATTATCTGCTCTTCCGATATAAGCCATCTCTTTCATTCCGGTCATGAATCCGCTTACTGCGAATCCCTTTAGTGCTAAAACTGTACATTCAGCAATTTCACCTTTCTGCCATTTTCCTATATAGTCTGACTGCAATAAAGGCGCTTACAACAGCCCAGAAAGCAGCCCAAACTTCTGATATCCAAAGTGACACAGCGCCTCTTTGATATAGAGCAGCAAATGTATCCATCAGCATGTGCAAGAGAATTGCCAGCGGCAAACACCCCTTCCTTGCATTTACCACGCCGTAAAATATAATTACAGTAAGCGAGATATGTAATACCATCGCAAATAGTCTCTCAATGACATTCATTGCCATCATTCCATAGTCAAATGCAGCAGTAGCCTTTACTGTCGGAAGCGCCATAGCTGCGGTTTCTTCTGTGATATTTAGTGAAGCAAGTGCTACATCTAAAGGTTCATTGGTGAACATGATCGCAACTACAAGACAGGTAATTATCGAAGGCAAGATTACTCCCAATATCTCGATGCCTCCATGACCTATTCCGTACAGAACTGCATTCTCACGGCTGCGATTCTTTTTCATGATATATTTAAGGACAATATGCCTTCCACACTCCTCAAAGACACCCGCCATCGTGATCCCGTATAGTACATAAGCGATTGTACTTCCAGTGATAAACCTTGAAACTGGGTTATCCATGATTATGCAAAAATAGTGCACTCCCAGCTCCAGCACCCGGGCAGAGACCATGAAGCCAACAATTCCCGCTATCAGATAGCTGATATTTGTCTGCTGCTTGTTCTTTACTCGCCAATAAATGAAGAAACAGGCGGTCATCGCAATCATTAGAATAACCGTGATGCTCAGAGCAGGAATGCTGCTCTTTCCCATTACAATACTTTCAAATTCTTTCATACCACGCACTCCTCCCACTTACACAAATTCATATCTCTCCAGAAAAACATCTATATGCTTTTCAATTATCTGAAGGGCCTCCTTCTTTTTCCTGGGTTCTCTATCTATGAGCTGGACCATGATCGTAATTGGGGATATGAATTCAAGAGCAATAATATCTGCATCCCCCTGCATCATCTGTCCGCGTTCCATCATCTTTTTAAAGATCGATGCATAGATACTCTGAAGGTACGTGAGATGATGCCTGGTAGTAAGCCCTGCTAGAGTAGCATTTCTGTACTGCTCCATTGTTACGAGCCGTCGCATCTTTTTTGCAGTATCGTTTTTCAGTGTGAACTGCAAGGATTTCAAACTATATGCCTTAAGCTCAGCTCCTGAATTGATCATATCCGGCAATTTCCTGGTTATTCCCATGCCTTTTATGTATTCATCTTCTGCAGTATCAACAACCGCTTTTAAAAGATCCTCTTTATTCTTGAAGTATTTATAAATGGTCGGCCCCTTTATTCCGATAGATTCCGCTATCTCATCGACACTGGTCCCGTCATATCCTTTTACAGAGAACAGATCTCTTGCTGCTTGGATCAAAGGTTCCTTAGCGTTAGTTCTTGCCATATAGCCCCCTTCTTGCCCTGCGTTTTCTAACTATAGTTACCAATTTATTCTAACGCTCGTTCACTGTCAACGAATCAGCTTTCCCAGTACTACTCTGCATAACGCAAAAAAGTTCACAGCTCCGAAACCAGAACTGCGAACTTTTCTTCCTTTTTAATTCCCAAAACTGCCCATCTGAAAAACGGGATTTTTGTGTTAAAAATCGTTGCAATAAACCGTTACCATTCACAAGCTCTGCGCTACCCTTATGTCAGTATACTTAGCCTCTTGCAGCTTCATAGATTTTCTCTACATCTGCAGTATCTAATGGTCTTATGCGAGATAGTTTAAGACTTCCCTGCATGGTTGCATCAAGGGACAAAGCCTTAAGGTCTTCATCAGAAGGGTCTATTCCAAGGTCCTTTAAACTTACAGGCATTCCTATGCTCTTAAAGAAATCTATAGTCTTTTCGATACCTAAAAGAGCAGCTTTTTCCATGTCGCTTTCTGCGATTCCCCAGACTTTTTCAGCATACCTTGCAAATCTTGGTAACGCGCCGCTATACAGCTCTTTTGCCCAGGATCCCCAGACAGCTGAAAGAGAATCACCATGTGTTACATCATAACGTGCAGACAGTGCATGTCCCAACTTGTGCACTGAAAAATCCTTTCCTCGTCCGCATTCAGTAAGATTATTATGGGAAAGGCTCGATGCCCAGAATACTTCGCACATAGCGTTATAGTCGGAAGGTTCATCAACTATCCTTTTACCATTCTTGATGACTGTTCTCAGTAAACCTTCTGCTATCTCGTCAGTCATGTCGCAGTGACTATCCAGGATAAAGTACCTCTCCATTGTGTGCATCATTATGTCAGTAACTCCTGCAGCTATCTGATTCTTTGGAAGAGTCATCCCAAGCGCTGGATTGACGATAGCAAATCTGCATCTGTTGAAATCTGTGTTGATACCAGCCTTCTTACCAATCTCCTCGTTGGTTAAAACCGCAGAGTCGCTCATCTCACTACCTGCAGCAGCTATTGTAAGAACTGCGCCAACAGGAAGAGACTTGGTAAGAGGTACCTTCTTGGTCCAGATTGACCACAGATCCTGGTCGCTGTTTGCTGTGCCATGGGCGATGGCCTTTGCAGTATCTATTGCACTTCCGCCACCTACGCCGATTATCATGTCAGCTCCAAAGGATACCGCCTCCTTTACGCCCTCCTTTGCGTGTGCAAGTGTAGGATTTGGCTTGGCGCCACCAAATTCCTTGTACTCCACACCAGCATCAGTCAGAGACTTTTCTACTCTGCCAAGGAGTCCGCTCTTTACAACGCTTCCCTTGCCATAAACAAGCAGGGCTTTCTTTCCGTATTTAGCGGCAATCTCTCCCGTCTGGTTCTCCATATCTTTTCCAAATATCACTTCTGTAGGTGCGTAAAACTTAAAATTTTCCATATTCTCTCCTATCTGCAATCGGGTAAACATCTCTTATATGCTGCCTTATGGCCTCTCCAGAGGCTTCAGGGCTTTCACTGTATCTGGATGTAACATGCTCGTAGCCCCAAATGGTCTCAGGCATGGTATAGATTGCTATAGGCCATCCGTAGAATTCGCCCTTTTTGTTCCTGCGCTGCCTGAAGTCCTTTACGCAGAGATAAGTCTTCATCTGAAGGCTGGTAAGAGTGCCTTCAAAGCCCTTTTCTCCGCCCTTTCCAAAGCCTGCCCGAGCCTTTATCTCATTTGAGTAGATCTCATCCTCTTCTTCAAAGAGGTCCATTATCTTTTTCTGACGCCTTGATGCCTTTTCATCGTCCCACAGGGCATCAAAATCGTAGCCTTCCCGCCTGTAATTGGCAAAATACGGAAGCCACTTTTTTGAAATAAAGCCCGCCTTTTTATCAAAAAACTTACCATAGGCAAGTTCTCCGCTTCTGGCAATCTCTTCTCGCCACTCCCAAGGGTCTACCTTTGGGTCCCCACACCACCAATACTCCGGAACTGTCCGCTCTTCAAGGGAAAATCCGGGAATATCATTTTTAAAAAGTGGCAAAAAGCCCACTTCATTTATATATGATATGGCATCCTTGACAGTATGAAGGCATTCAGGATCATCCCACTCAACGCCATACATTATCCATGTTCCATTTTCGTTTCCCATAATCGTTACCTGCAAGCCTTTAGCTGTTTTGCTCGTTTTGTTCGTTAATAAACTGCTCCAGGATCTCCGCAGCATCGCCTATTATCTCTGGGCAGGGACGCTTTTTGTAGTATTCAGAGGTTCTGGCTTCAGGAACCGGTATATCGTGCCTGACACTTAAGCCAAGCAGCTCCCTGCAGACGATTGATCCGTGTTTCTCTTCGAATCTTTTTGCAAGCTCCTGTATCCTTGCGTAGTGATCTGCCTTCACCTGTCCGGTTTCAGGCCCATCATAGCCATATAACAGCCCTGCGACCATGAACATTCCGCTGACAGAGCCGCACACCTCTCTTAGCCTCCCCATTCCTCCGCCAAAAGAGGATGAGAGCTTTGATAACGTGGCTTCATCTATATCAATCATGTCCGCAAAAGCCAGTACTACTGACTGGGAACAGTTGTAGCCCTTCATGAAATTTGCCATGGCAGCTTCTCTACGAGTCATAATATCTCACCTTTTCCAACTAATTATTCTATTACTTTTTTCTTTGCTTCTTCTAATGCACTTATAACCTTATCACAGAACTGGTCAAACTCAGGATCCTCTTCATATTCTTCAGGGTGTGACAACACGTACTCAAGAGCCATGCGGACACCCTTATGGAATGGGATGTTAGTGGTCATCTGAGGTACAAGCTTTTTTAGCTTGGAATTATCAAATACTACAGATACTGCCTTATCTCCCAGAAGTCCTCCTCTGAAATCATAGCCATACTTCACACCCACCTCAGCAAGGAACTCAGATGAAACGTGGTATGCCTTAAGTTCTACAGAAAGAGCATCTGCAATAGTCCTATAGATCTGGTCCCAGGTAAGGATCTCATCTCCTGTTATCTGGAAAGCCTCTCCAATAGCGTGTCTGTTGCCCATAAGCCCTGTAAAACCTATGGCAAAGTCGCTGTTAAAAGTAAGAGCCCACAAAGAGGAACCATCGCCCTGAATGATAACGGGCTTGCCCTCCTGCATTCTCTTTATTACCTGGTAAAAGCCCTTATTGCCGTGAACTCCCAGAGGAATATGTCTCTCGTCATAAGTGTGGCTTGGCCTTACAATTGTTACAGGGAAGCCATTTTCACGGTACTTACGTAAAAGAAATTCCTCACAGGCAATCTTGTTCCTTGAGTACTCCCAGTAAGGGTTTGCAAGGGTTGTTCCTTCTGTTATCACATAAGATGTTGCAGGCTTATTGTATGCAGAAGCAGAACTTATGAAGATATATTGCCTGGTCTTGCCCTCAAAGAGCCTGAAATCACGCTCTACAGCACTGACATCAAAAGCAATAAAATCGCTAACAACGTCAAAGGTCATTCCATCAAGCTTCTTTTTTACATCCTCTTCGTTGTTTATATCTGCAATTATCTGCTTAACAGCCCCAGGGACATCGCTTTTCCTGTTCCCTCTGTTCAGAAGATATACTTCCCACTGTGGATCACCTGCAAGTCTTTTGACTATGCCCATACTGATTGTTCCGGTTCCGCCAATAAATAGTGCTCTCATACCTTCATCCTTTCTTTTCGCAAACAAGTTACCAACTCCGCCTCATTGTGTTACTTGACTATAAGTACAGAAAAATACCCCGCCTCATCAGGAATCACATGTACGTCCTCATAAACCTTCTCAGACTCCATTCCGCAGTTCTCAACAAGCCAGGCCTTCTTGCCGCATTCAATAACGCGTGTTTTTAATTCCTTTAGCTTGCTGCCTGCCTTCATGACGATAAGCGTACCATCAAAATCCCTAAACTCACCAGTTGTGATCAGCACATTTTCCCTGCCAAGTGCTATCGGTATGTTCAGTCTTGCAGATATACCGGAAAAAGAGGTCACTCCGCTCACAATCTGGATCTCAAAACCCATATTACTTACAATCTCTGAAATATAGAAAAAGGTAGAATAAAAGCCGGGGTCTCCCAAAGTAAGAAAAGCCACACTCTTGCCTTCCCAAAGAGCATCACCAATCCGCTTTGCAGCCTCCTGATGAGCTGCACCTAGCCCCTCCTCTTTCATGGGGAAATCAAGAAGGATCTTCTCTTTTTCCTCAATCTCAGGACAGGCTCCTTTTGCTATCTCATATGCAACGCCTGCAGTGCCGCCTTTTGCGGGACATGCGATCACATCTGTCTTATTTATCACCTTTACGGCCTTAAGGGTAAGAAGCTCCGGATCCCCCGGTCCTACACCCACGGCGTACAAAATTCCTGCCATATTTAAACTCCCTGCGCACATTTGCAAACCTCTCTGCAAGTGTTCCAACTCTTATTATATTGTCATCCACGCCACGTTTGCTATACTTTTAAGGAGAAAAGAGGGAAAAAGTATGAAAACCAAGCTGACAGTAATAGTAGATAACATTTCAAGCGAAGAAATCTCCGGAGAATGGGGACTGTGCGTCCTGGTGGAGTTTGGAGACAAGAAGATCTTAGTAGATGCTGGAGCTTCCGACCTGTTCCTTAAGAACATGGAAAAGCTTGGAATCGATGCTGACAGCATTGACTTTGGTATATTGAGCCATGCTCACTATGACCACGCCAACGGTATCCCGGCGTTTTTCGATCACAACTCCCACGCCAAATTTTACCTGAGAGATTCTGCAGCCGATAACTGCTATCACAAGAAATTCATCTTTAAGAAATACATTGGTATCCCAAGGAATCTTATCCGAAACTACAAGGACCGCATAGAACTTGTATCAGGAGACTACAAGATAACAGACGGGGTATATCTCATCCCCCACAAAACCGCAAATCTTTCTGCAATTGGCAAGCGCGAGTCAATGTACAGGAAAACAGGTAAGGGCTGGATCCCTGATGACTTCTCCCACGAGCAGAGCCTTGTCCTTGAGACCGAAAAAGGACTTCTTATCATAAACTCCTGCTCTCATGGCGGAGCAGCAAACATCATCAACGAGGTAAAAGAAACCTTCCCTGATAAGCACGTATATGGCCTTGTAGGCGGATTCCACCTGTTTAACAAGTCAGATGAAGAGATCACAGATCTGGCACAGAAGATAAAAGCTACCGGCATAGATTACGTGTGCACAGGTCACTGCACCAAAGGCCACGCATATGGCATCCTGAAAAGAGAACTTGGCGATACCGTAAACCAGATGAAGGTCGGGTATCAGATGGAGTTCTGACAATGATTCCCAGCCACATCAGTAGTTGTCCACGTGGCTTGCTCTGTCATCTATATAAACATCACATGTTATTTTTCTAGAATTAGAACCGTACTTTTCAATGGTCTCAGGAAGATTGTCATTTATGGCATCGAAAATGAGACCATTTTCTTTGCAGAATTCTACAGCCTTATCAAGGGGCTCTCCTGCCCTGCAGGTCCAAAGAATGAGCTTGTCGCCCTGCCTCTGTTTGTCCAAAAGGTAGCGAAGAAGCCTTGTATTTGCAGGCCCAACCTCAGGCCACTGACCCATGCTTAACGTACCATCAAAATCTACTGCATATATCATGATCTTCCCTCACTTTCTTCAGGCTTTAGACTCTAAAAACCACTTCGCTCCCCCGGGAGCATCCTCAAAATACAGATGGATCTCTTTTCCATCAACGATACAGGTGTAAACAAGTCCCGCTCCGCCTGCTCTCCTGCTGGCGCCTCTCTCGCAGTGCAAAACCCTTGTTATCTCATATTTTTTGCCATCCTCCCACACTATGGAAAGGGGCCTTATTATCCCTTCATCTGAAAAGTCTACAACTGTCTCCACGTAGACCTTATGTCCTATTCGTATCGCCATATCTGTCTCCGTCACTCAAATACATTATTGCCATTCTGAAAATAAGCCACAGGATGTATCATGTGGTCGTCCGCCTTGGCGTCAAGGCCAGAGAGGCTCTTATCAAAATACATAAGTCCCCTCAGTACCGACTCATAGCCAAAACGGTTTCTGATTTCTGACACCGCAAGATCTGCCCGCAGGTATTTCTCCCTCTGAGTCTCTGTCATAAAGAGGTCAAGCTGATGAGGCTGGGTATCTGGGGATAGATGTGATACCCTCACTCCCACGCTCCTTATGGGTGCGTGCCACTCATAATTTTCCTTAAAAAGCTCCCAGGCGTAGCCTGCAATCTCCTCCGAGATATTAGTGGCTATCTTGATCTTCTTTTGCCTTGTAAAGCTAAACAGGCCATTATCTCTGATGCTGATGCCTATCACGTCCCCGATAAAATGATTCTCCCTGAGTCTTGCAGCTACGCTCTCTGACAAAAGATATAGCACCATCCTCACATCTGTGTCGTTTACCAGGTCCCTGGGAGTAGTGGTGCTATTTCCCACGCTCTTTATGGGAACGCTGTCGTCAAAGGCTGCAACCGGTGTATTGTCCTCGCCTCTGGCAAAAGCAGAGAGCACATATCCAATCTTGCCAAATATCTGATGTAGAAACTCAGGATCAGTCCTGGCAAGGTCTCCAATGGTTATGATCCCATATTTATATAGCTTGGCACAGGTACGTCTGCCTACGTAAAGAAGGTCAGATGCAGGCGCTCTCCACAGGATATCCCTGTAATTCTGTCTGCTGATCTGGGTTATGGCGTCAGGCTTTTTATAGTCTGATCCAAACTTGGAATATATCTTGTTCCAGGAAACGCCGATGGATACTGTGATCCCCAGCTCTTTTTTGATCCTTGAGGATATCTGCCTGGCAATGTCCATGCCATCGCCTGTTCCCAACATCCTGGCTGAATCTGTTATATCAAGCCAGCTCTCGTCAAGACCGTAGGGTTCGACTCTGTCTGTGTACTCGCAGTAGATATTCCTTGCAAGTCTTGAAAAGCGAATGTAGTCATCGTAGTGAGGAGAAACAAATACCACATCCTTACAGGCCCTTTTTGCCTGCCACAGCGCCATGCCCGTCTTGACACCATTTTTCTTGGCTATGTAATTGGCGGTGAGGACTATCCCATGTCTTGCCTCAACATCCCCTCCCACCGCCATGGGAACATCCCTCAGGGCGGGGTTGTGCAGCATCTCAACGGATGCATAAAAGCAGTTGCAGTCTGAATGCAAGATGATCCTGTCATCCATTACATTTCCCGCCTCCTTACGTTTGCAAACATTTGTTTGGGTAGTTTTATTATAGGAACAGTTGTTCGATTTTGCAACCGCTAGATATTGTGTTTTAATTTTCCAAAAGCACATGAAAAAAGCGACACCCTCACGAATACTGCATTCGCGAAGGCGTCGCCCATCACACAAATCATTTATTTCATCATTTCTTTTTTCGAAAGTCCATTTTGCTTTCCGACCTTTAATCCTCCTGTCTCTGGAACTCGATGGTCCCATCATTCCCCATACTCTCAATGATCGCCAGAGACATCACATCTATGCCCATCATCCTAAGGTCTGCACCACCTGACTGAAAGCCTTTTTCAATGCATATCCCAATTCCTGCAACCCTTGCTCTTGCCTGGTCGCAGATCTCTATAAGCCCCTTCATGGCATTACCAAGGGCCAGAAAATCATCTATCAAAAGAACTGTATCGCTGCTATCAAGGTATTTTCTTGATACAGTTATATCGTAGTCTGTTCCATGGGTGTAGGAGCTGACTCTTGAAGTATACACATCATCTCCGATGTTGAGGCTCTTAGTCTTCTTGGCAAAGAGCATCGGAACCTCAAAGCGCTTTGCTACAAAGCTTGCTATCGCAATTCCCGAAGCTTCAATAGTAAGGATCTTGGTGATCCCGGCGTCCTTGTACCTCTCATAGAACTCTTCGCCCATCTTGTCCATTAGAGATACATCCACCATGTGGTTTAAAAAGCTGTCTACTTTCAGGATATTTCCCGGATAAACCTCTCCTTTTTCCCTGATCATATTTTCAAGTAATTTCACCTTTAGCTCCTCCTTATCGCGCCGAAATCAGCACTTAAAAGTTAGTGAACTATCTTCATCCCCATATTAAACGCCACAGGATACAGGAATATTTTCTCATCTCCAGCATCAAACTTCACGGAAAACTTCATTGGGATCTCATCGTCGTCGTATGTCACATCAGTGATCGTACCTTCCCCGTACTTGGGCTGAGATACCCTCTCACCAATGACCAGCTGGTCCGGAACACTGGCAACATCCGCAGCTTTGGTCTTACTCTTTTTCAAAAGAGCTGTAGGTGCCTTGACACCAGTAGGCTTCGAAGCTGCCTTTTCCTTGGCCGTTAGCTCTTTTACAAAGGCCGAAGGCTTATCATCATACTTAAATATTGTAAGCTTCTCTCTTGCTCTTGTCATCCCTACGTAAAAGATCCTTCGCTCCTCCTCAAAATCCCTTAGATCCTGAGGCGAGGCCGATTTATCTTTTTCCCTGACGACCTTGCTCGGAAAAACGCCGTTTATCACATCCATAAGGATGACCGAGTCGTACTCCAGGCCCTTGCTGGAATGGATGGTTGAAAGGATGAATTTGGAGCTGTAATCAGGCTCTTTTTCCGTAAGGATATTGCGAAGCTCCTCAAGCCTTGAGAGAAAATCTTCTATTGTAGCCTCATTTTTCGCAAGCATCTTAAGGATAAATATCTTGTTTGTATCGATGTTGTTATCCTTCAGGTAATCCCCGTAGCCCATGAAGTTTTCAAGCCTGTTTATGGCTTTATAGGGGGATTCTGTGGCCATATTCCTAAAGTGGGTCCTAAGGGACCTGCAGTTCCCCAGAACGCGCTTATTTAAGTCTATATACTCAGCTGCGTCCCATATGCCTGTGTGGCGCTCATCAGCCATCTCGCACATGGCCTCGGCGTCAGGTTTCCTCAAAAATGCCTGGAACTTGAAGTATATCTTCATAAAAAGCTCAGGATCAGCAGGCGCAAGTGCAAAAGAAAGCATATTTATCACATCTACAACTACTCTGTGGGTGAAAAATGCCATATCCACGTTCTTTATCCTGTAGGGCACGCCTTCTCTTTCAAGTATGTCCACCAGGGGCAGAATGCTCTCATTGTCCCTGTATAGCACAGCCGTCTGGGTCTTAACATCCTCTGCCACTTTTAAAAGATAGTTGTACTGGGCCTCTCTGGCGCTGAGCTCTGTGATGGTGATCTCGCCGCCAGCCTCTTTTGTGGCGCACATGTGCTTTTCGTGGCGGCTCTTGTTCTTTTGGATGAACCGGTCCGCAGCCACTACAATCCTGGCATTTGACCTGTAGTTTTTGTCCATAACAAGCACTCTTGCGCCAGGGTGATCTTTTTCAAAGTTTAAAAGAGCTTCCGGATAAGCCGCTCTGAAGCCGTAGATGCTCTGATCTTCGTCTCCCACCATGAAAAGATTTCCCGCTTCTCCTGCCAAAAGAGCTATGATCATGTGCTGTATCTTGGATGTATCCTGGGCTTCGTCCACACAGATATATCTGTACTCGCTCTGATAATGCGCCAGCAGCTCTTTTGACCCCCTGAGCATCCTGTAGGCATAGATCATCTGATCATCGTAGTCCATAAGGCTTCTGGCCTTAAGAGCGCTGTTGTATTCGGAATATATGGAAAAGAGATCTATCCCCTGATCTTTCCCAACATCCCTGATCTCCTTCTCTGTAAGGCACATATTCTTGCAGTAGGTGATGAGGGTCCTGATGCCCTTGATATCGCTCTCTGTAGGGTATTCACCCATGACTTTGAGGAATATATCAGTCAGGAGCTTACCTGTTATCTTTTCGTCTGTGACCAGTTCAAAAGAGCTTTTCCCTATGAGCCTGCCATAATAGGCAATTATCTTGGCACAGATGCCGTTTATGGTTCTAAACTCCAGCCTATCAGCCAGCTCCTGTCCAAAGAGGCTCTTAAACCGCTCTGACATGTCCCTTGTGGCCGCCACAGTGTATGTGAGGGTCAGGATATTACTCGGGTCGATCTCTTTGCAATAGAGCATGTATCCAAGCCTGTTTACAAGGACGGTGGTCTTGCCGCTTCCTGGAACTGCCAGTAGCAGCACAGGCCCATCTACTGTTTCTACTGCCTGTTTTTGCTGTTCATTTAGTTTTTGGCCATATTTGGCCCAGAAATCTATATCAGTTATCAAATCATTTTCCTAACATGTAATTAAATACTTTCAATGATTCCAAAGGATGTCCTTCAAAATCAAAAAATGCCTGATTGTCCCAGGAGCTTCCGCCATAATACTTTCCAGCATCCTCAGGGTCATAACCTGATGCATAGCTGCTGGCCCATCCGCTTCCATACTGCTCCCATATAGCAGAATTGTCAGCTTTTGCCGGTCCCACTGGAATCCATGCGCCTTCCCAGTAAAATATGCCAATTCCTTTTGCGTCGCTGACACACTGGCATATATCATGAAGAACAGTGGCCTGGCCTTCTACAGAAGCAGGATACCCCTTCACTAGGTCTTTTGAAGAAAGGCTGTTCCCAAAGCCATCTCCATCCTCAGTTGTATAACAGTATGAAGTCTCAGCGATGAAAGCCTTTTTTCCATACTTCTCATTTATCAGCTCAAGTACGCGGCTCATATTTTCTAAACTGCCGTCCCAGAAAGGATAATAGCTCATTCCGATCATGTCAAAGTCCAGTTCAGACCTTATAAGCCTGTCAACCAATGTAAGCACATCTGCCTTGTCCTGGATCCTTGTGTAGTGTACCACTACAGATATCTCTTTTCCGTAAGCCTCAGATACTTCCCTAACTGCAAGACTTCCTGCCTTAAGGAGCTCTACAACCTTTTCAAACTGCTTTTCTCCGGACATTCCGTAGTTTATCTCGTTTCCTATCTGCACCATCCCAACATCAACACCTGCATCCAAAAGCTCCGATAAACTATCCTTGGTAAACTCATAAAGGGCATCTGCTTTTTCCTCTACGCTCATGCCCTCCCAGGCCTTAGGGGCGTGCTGCCTCTTTGGATCCGCCCAGAAGTCTGAGTAGTGGAAATCTATCATGACCTTCATTCCGTAATCGGTAGCTCTTTTCCCAAGCTCAATTGCAGTTGGCAGGTCATTATTGCCTCCGCCATATCCGTTGCCATCTTCATCATATGGGTCATTCCAAACGCGAAGGCGAATATAGTTGATTCCTGAATCCGCGAAGGTTTTTAAAGGATCCTGCTCATTGCCCTCAAAATCGTAGTATTTAACGCCGCTGTTTTCCTCAGCAAGAAGGGAAGATGCATCCATACCAAAAATGAAGTCCTCGGAGATGCCATCTACCTTGGTTTTCCAAGCTTCTTCAGTGGATGTTTCTTCTGTTACTGCCTCAGCTTCTTTAGCTGTTTCCTCTTTTGTTTCTTGCGGCGTCGCCTCTAAGGCGTTCTGCGCTGTAGCTTCGCTTACTACTTCCGTTGTCTCAGCACTTCCACCTTTTCCACAGCCTCCCAGCATCACAACAACTATTCCGATACTGCAGATCACCGCAAAAATACCTCTCCTGCTCTTTATCATCTGCGCCACCTCCTACTGTATCTGTTCCAGTATTTCCAGGCATACAGTGCTGCCATGCTTAGCTGCGTAGGATGCCCACTTCTTGGCTTTGACGATATTCTTCTCGCCAAGATTCCCCTTAAAATAGCCTACAGCAATCTCTTCAGCAGCTTCAATGCTGCCTTTTCCGGCTTTATCTATCAGGTCTAACAGCTTCTGGTTATCTTTCATTACATTGTACCTCGCAATAAAAAATGACCCGACATGATCCGCCTCATAGCGATAGGCATGTCGGGTTCGGTTGATATTATAATATGAATCCCCCAAAAGGATGTCAATATATTTGTATTTACATCTCTATGCAATAAGTAACAGCATTGAAATGGGACATGATTAAAATACAGCGTAGACTTAGACTTAATAATATTTATATCTTTTGCAATTTGCGCATGTTAAAATAGCAAAATGAGTGCTACCAATGGAGTATGACAGGTAGGCGGTTGGCCATATCCTATAGAAAGGAGTTTGTTTCTACAAAATCTTGCTAAAGGAGGGCCTGCTTATGGTAATTGAGATTATAGGTGCAGCTGCAGCTGTAATTACGATATTTTCTGCCGGCGTTGCCGTAGGAAAACACATAAGTAAAAACGACCGCCCAAGCCAAGGTAACGGTCGTTTTTAACGATTCAACTAAAGGCTAACCGTCTATCCGGTAGCACTCTCTTTATGTAAATATATAATAACATATCTATAAAGATTATCAAGACTGCTTGTAGCATCCATTTGGTATAGAATGGGTAAGACCTTTTCTTCGCAAAACAGCTTAAAATTCGTATTTCCTTATTTCACAATTCTTTATTCCACAAGAAGAGAATTCCTCATTATTCATATCTCTAAAATATGACTCGACAATCCTGACTATGCCATTATGGGCAACGAGGATCACTTCCTTATCTCCTGCCTTTATATCATCAAGGAGATTGTATATTCTCTGAGCCATTTGAAGCATGGATTCTCCGGTTCCAAAGCGACATGCCATGTCTTTTTTGGCCTCATGAAATTCTTTTCCATCACGGGGAGTTGACTCCCAGATTCCAAAATTCTGCTCTATCACGCGTGGTTCAACTTTCATTGGAATTCCAGTGATTTCCGATATATGTCTGGCAGTCTCTTTGGCTCTTACAAGAGGAGATGTCAGAATGATATCTGCCTTGATTCCCATATCGAGGATCTTCTTTCCCGTCTCAATAGCCTGCTGATGCCCCTTTTCGGTAAGCTCAATATCTGTGGCTCCGCATATTTTGTTTTCTACATTCCACACAGTTTCACCATGTCTCACAAAGTAAAAATGATCCATTTATCTATAACTCCTTTAAAGACTACGGAAATACATTTTACTTTTATATGGACAAAAAATAAATCCTTTTAGGTTATTTTAAGGTTACGAAGATATTATGTATTCATCAGGTAACAACCTGAACCCCACACACATATTTTCATAACACATGTGACTGCAGGCCAGCACCTGCAGTCATCCTCCCAAAAAGATCTAATTCTGTTTACATTCTTTTCTGATCACCAGAGGCCATACAACCATAGCAAAGATGAGCATCAGGAATCTGGCGATGAAATTACCCCAATGTCCACCGAAGGCAAGAACAATAGTTGCAGGTGCAAATAAATCTTTCCATGCCATTGTAATGGCAGCACCAACGCACACCAGTACAGGCAGATTCTTTGCGCCAAATGGAATCTCGTAGTGTATATAGTGGCGATCTATGTAGCTTCCAACCATCAGTCCCAAGAAGGATCCGCAAGCCTTAAAGCAGTCGTTCATCATCTTATTTGGGTCAACTAACAAAGTTCCATCTGCGGTGTAATCCAATGGGTAATGCTTAAGCTGTATGTATGCCAGGGCTGCGATTACTGCCACAACACCCAAAACTGTGAGTATATCCAGAAGCTTCTCATTTCCTTCTACCTTCTTTGACACTCTTGAAACCACATAGATGATAAAAACGGACTCTACAAAGGCTACAAGCACGTCCTGTGGGGTATGTACTCCAAGGAAGTTCCTTGAAAATCCCGTCAGCAGAATGAGCACTGCACAGCAGATAGCAAGCCACTTGCGCCTGTCTTTTTGCCAGACAAACACATCTCCATAGATTGTAGTCGCTGTCCTGGTATGGCCACTTGGAAAAGAGTAGCCTGTTGCCGCCACTTTTGAATCACCAGCAGGTTCTATAAGGTCAGACCTTATCCATGGGCGATAAGCGCATACAGTGAGCTTTATCACGCCATTTACAAGCTCGCCTGTCCAATGGGTCGTCAAAAAGAAATATCCCCATTTTTTATCAACTCCCCAGAATATTACAAAGGGAAGGAAAGGTAACACATCTACTGCAAACTTGGACAGTGCATTAAAAAACTCATCAAAAATGCCTCCTGTCGCGTTCCTAAGTTCCTGCAACATTAACAAATACTGAATATCCATATTTTTCCCCTCATTTTGAAATTAGTATTTTTCCTTTATGCTCTGAACTCTTTTGTGAGATCGTTGATGATCTCGCCAGCTATGATAAGCCCCACTACAGAGGGCACAAAGGCTGTGGATCCGGGAGTAACCCTTTTATTGGTTACTTCCTCTGATGTTTCAAGCGGCGCAATTGGCTTTTCTTTAGAATACACTACCTTCAGGGAGTCTATTCCTCTTTTTTTGCACTCATGTCTCATGACCTTTGCCAGCGGGCAGACAGATGTATCGTAAATATCAGCAACTTCAAAGCCTGTAGGATCAAGCTTGTTACCAGCTCCCATGGCAGAAATCACAGGTACGTTCAGCTTTTTAGCATTCTCAATGATCGTAAGTTTCCCGGTCACAGTATCTATGGCGTCCACCACATAATCGTATTCTGAAAAATCAAACTGATCCTGAGTTTCAGGCAGGTAGAATGTCTTGTAGGTCATGACCTTGCACTCAGGATTAATGTCGCCGATCCTCTCTTGTGCCACATCAACCTTATACTTTCCAATTGTCTTTTGGGTGGCAATTATCTGTCTGTTTATATTAGTAAGGCAGACCTGGTCATTATCTATGAGGTCCAAAGCTCCAATGCCTGAGCGGGCCAGCGCCTCCACTGTATAACCGCCAACGCCGCCTATTCCAAACACAGCAACCCTGCAGGCAGCAAGCTTAGCCATAGCCTCCTGGCCATATAACAGCTCTGTTCTAGAAAACTCATTAAGCATTTACTTCTTATAACTCCATTTCTTCTTTAAGTGTTTCGAATATTGTTTTCGCTATCAGTTTAGATCCTTCAAGTGACGCATGTCTTCTGTCTTCGAAGAAAAGATCTGTCTCAGGATGTGCATGGATCTGCTCCCACCATCTCTCTCCTACAGGTGCCAAAAGACATCCATACTTTTTAGCAAGCTTCCTGTAACGCTCAGACATCTCAGGCTGGGACTCTTCGTCCCCCTCCTTTGTCCAGGTCATGTAAAAGCAGGGCTTTGCTTTAGTCTTTCTGATCCACTCCATGATCCTGTCAGCCCCATCTTCCATCACCGAAAACTCGCCCATAGGGTGAGCTACGTGCTGAAGGATAACAAAATCATAATCCCCATATAAAATATTGAACCTGGTCTGTTCGTTGTCAGCGTGGTAATCAAGGCCCATTCCCCCTTTAGTGAGCATTGTTACCTGCATGTCTATGCCGTTTTCTTTGCAGATCTCCTTAAAGATCCCGGGCATGTCATTGTAGTAAGTGTGGCTGTTGCCAATAAAAAGCGTCCTCATTTCCGCTCCTCCCCAATATACTTTTCTGCTTCCCTTGCAGTATTACTCAAATACTTTATTACTTCTGCCGGATTAACGCCGATTGCAGTCTCCCCTGTGACCATCACAGACGAAGCTCCGTCCAAAACCGCGTTAAATATGTCACTTACCTCTGCCCTGGTGGGAACTTCGCTCTTTTCCATAGATGCAAGCATCTGCGTCACCACCATAAAAGGCTTACCAGCATCGTTACAGATCCCGGAAATCTCTTTCTGAACCCTTGGCAGTTCCCATAGATCCATACTGTTTCCAAGGTCTCCCCTGGCGATTATCACCTCATCGCAAAGATCAATGAAAGAGCTTAGGTTCTTCACACCTTCCATGTTTTCAATCTTTGCATATATTCTAAGGCCTGTGCAGCCGCACTCATCAAGGACATCTCTTACTTCTATAAGGTCTTCCCTACTCCGTACAAAAGGCTGCATGATCCCAGTAATTCCAAGGTTCTTGGCAAACTTAAGGTTTTCCATGTCATCTGAAGTAAGCGCTGAAAGCCTTAAATCCTTGCCCTTTACAAGTATGCTCTTTCTCTGGGTCAGCTCGCCACCACGGATGATGCGCATTGTAGCTTTCTGTTCGCCTGCAAAAGAAATTTCTCCAAGGATCTTGCCATCATCAAGCAGCACCTCATCTCCCGCCGAAAGCTCTTTTATCACAGCGTCATCCAAGGGAATTCCTTCAACGCCAAGCCCTACTGTTTCTCCAGCTTTAAGTACCATCTCTCCCTCGAAGCGCCCTATCCTGAGCTCTGGTCCCTGCATATCTATCAGAATTTTAGGAGATACCCCATTTTCTTTTGCAGCTCTTTTGACCCTGTCTATGCTAGCCGCACAGTCTGCAAGCATCACGTGAGATAAATTGACCCTTATGCCTGTCATGCCTTTAGAAAACATATCTGACAGGACTGCTTCGCTATCGCAGGCGGGTCCCAACGTTCCAAATATATCGATCATCAATCTGTCCTCTGCTTCATATTTCGTAGCATTTAACGCTGTGAGGCTCAAGTTCAATACTCTGCTTGTCTTTTATGGTAACAGACAGATTTGTCCATATTTCAACAGCATTAACCTCAGTGCCTGATCTTAATCCAATATCTTTGAATTTCAGCTTGATCTTGTTCTTCCTG
>Ga0256405_10005103_pt1 | contig 23361 bp, 20 predicted proteins | sample RumenRJG_02DNA_FD_189096 | JGI IMG/M metagenome (GOLD analysis project Ga0256405, IMG submission 189096) | Bovine rumen microbial communities from Lethbridge, Alberta, Canada - RJG_02 | ecosystem: Host-associated > Mammals > Digestive system > Stomach > Rumen | place: Canada: Alberta... | reverse complement strand
AACAATTCTTTGAGCCAAACCCTCAATAATGGCGGTCTTACCTACCCCCGGTTCGCCGATTAAAACGGGGTTATTTTTTGTTCTGCGGTTTAAAACCTGCATTATTCTGCGCACTTCTTCATCACGACCGATAACAGGGTCTAACTTGCCTTTGCGCGCCATCTCTGTTAAGTCGGTTGAATATTTTTCAAGTGCTTTCATATTTTCTTCTGCATTTTTACTGTCCACTTTTTTATTACCTCTTATTTTTTTCATAGCGTTTAAAATTTTTGATGAATTTACTCCGAAATTCTCAAGCAGAGTCTTGATGTTAGAATTTTCAAGATTTGTCATCGCAAGCAAAATCGCCTCAATCCCGACAAACTTGTCTTTAATTTTTTCGCTTTCTGCTATAGCAAGTTCCAAAAGTCTGCCCGTGTCGGTTGACATATAAATTCCCTGCGGATTAACGGGAGTTGAAAGTTTTGGCAAAGATTCAACCCTTTCAACAACCTTATTTATAAAATTTTGGTTTAATAACTTCAATTCCGTCAGGTAATCTTTAATTATCCCGTTATCTTTAATCATCGCAAGCATAATGTGCTCCGGTTCAATTTGAGAGTTTTTATGCGCACTCATCAGGTTGCTTGCCGAAGATAAAATTTCCTGCGAATAATTCGTAAACTTGTCAAAATCTAACATATTACTAAACTCCATTTATAATCAGAGTATAAAATTATATCTGATTTACATTATCAGTTTAATGCTATTTTTTGAAAAGTCATAGAAAATTAACTTTTATTTAATAATTTTACACACAAAAAGCGGTCTTTTTATAAAGACCGCCCTCAATCTTTTTCATATATTTTTCTCTTACAAAATAAACCCTTCTAAGCCTTTGTTATCAAAAATTTCTATAAACTTATCAATTGTGCAGTTTACTTCGTTGCCTGTTTCATCAATGATTTGGATAGCGTTGTCAAATGCTTCCGGAGCAACATCAGCTGCTTTTGATATAAACATAACTTCTCCGCATTCTGTTTGTTCCTTTTCTAATAATCCGTTTTGTGTAAATTTCAAGTCCATTAGTTAAACTCCCATTATTTGCAGTAATATTTATGTCGGCTGAAATATGTTAAAACTTTAGTAATCTCGGATTTTATTTACAATTATTTACAATAAAAAAGGCGGATTTTTTAGTCCGCCTTTTCTTTATTTTACATATTTTAAGCAACTGTTTGTTTTACTGCTTTCTGTGCTCTGTACAAACTTTTTTCTTTTCCTAAAATATCAAGGATTCCGACCATATCCGCTCCGCAGGTTCTGCCTGTAATTGCGGCTCTGATTGCCCACATTGTAACTTTGGGTTTCATTCCTGTTGCTTCTTTCCAGTATGCTCTGAAATCTGCAAGTTTTTCGTGAAGATTTTCTTCAGTCCATTCCCAGCCCTGAGCCTTTTCGATAAAATCTTTCAAAACATTTTGACATTCGTCGCTTGCTAATGCCTTATCCCACGCTTCCGGCTCGATTGTTACGTCTTTGCCGAAGAAATAAGGAACGGCATCCGTTATATCGGATAACAATGTCAACGGTTCTCTTGTGAGTTCAACCATTTTTGTATATTGATCATCCGTAAGTTCATCAAGCGGATACTGCGTTAAGTACGGTTTTAATCTTTCTTTCAATTCTTCCATCGGAAGCATCTTGATATAGTGGCTGTTCATCCATTTTAACTTATCGTATTCAAAAATAGAGTTTGACGATGAAACTTCATTTATTCTGAAATCTTTTGCAATTTCATCGACTGTTTTGATTTCTTCTCCGTCTGACGGCGACCAGCCTAAAAGTGCAACAAAGTTAATCAAAGCGTCAGTCAGATAACCTTCTTTGACAAAGTCTGAAACGGCAGTTGCACCGTGTCTTTTTGAAAGTTTGCTTCTGTCTGGTGCAAGAATCATACCCAAATGTCCAAAACGCGGAACATCAACCCCCAAAGCCTCAAAGATTAAAATTTGTTTGTAGGTATTTGAGATGTGGTCTTCCCCTCTGATTACGTGGGTAATTTTCATCAGCGCATCGTCAATAACTACGGCATAATTGTATGTCGGTGCGCCGTTCGATTTCATAATGACAAAATCGCCGATTAAATTTGTATCAACGTGAAGTTTTCCTTTTACCAAATCATCAAATTCAAGAATTGATGATTCATGGAAAGCCTTTTGTGCCTTTGCAACATTAAATCTGATTGCCGGTTTTCTTCCTTCTGCTCTTAATTTTGCTTTTTCTTCTTTTGTTAAATTCTCGCATTTTTTAGAATATACATAGGCTCTTTTTTGTGCAGTTGCTTCTTCTTTTTCCGCTTCAAGTTCTTCGGGTGTGCAGAAACATTCGTAAGCAAAGCCCTTATCCAAAAGTTCCTGAATGTATTTCGGGTAAATATCAAATCTTTGAGATTGCGTATATGGGCCGTAATCTCCGCCGACATCAGGCCCTTCATCCCAATTTAAACCCAACGCTTTTAAACTGTCAAAAATATTATCAACATATTCCTGCTCTGTTCTTAAAGCGTCTGTATCCTCAATTCTTAAAATAAATTTTCCGTTATTTTTCTTTGCAAATAAATAGTTAAATAAAGCCGTTCTTGCGGTTCCGATATGCAAATTACCGCTTGGCGACGGTGCAATTCTTACTCTTACTTCTGACATTTTTGCCTTCTTTCCTTTTTCTTATAACCCCTCGCCCGCAATATTCTTTAGTGGGAGAGGGTAAAAATCAAAATTTTTGTCATTCTGAACTTGTTTCAGAATCTTAAAAATTTTGATTAAACTTTTAGCTTGTATATAACAGACCCTGAATCAAGTTCAGGGTGACACAAGTTTACGCTTACGCTAACTTGTAGTCAAATCGTATCACAACGAAAATGTCATTTCAAGAGAATGTTAAGGCTAATCCTGCGGAAATTCAATCTGCGGTTCTGCTCCGTCATCGGAATTTTGCTCATCTTCAAGCATCAAATCTATTATACCCTGTGTTTTATTCTCAAATTTCTGAATTTTTTGTTCTCTTTTATCAATACTTTTTTGAGTTTTTTCGATTTTCTTTTCTAACTTTTTAATATCTTTTTCGGTTTGCTCGACTTGATAATTGTGGTACATTTCTTCAAGTTCTGTTCCTTCGGTTGAACCTGCAAACTTCTGCAAAGCCTTGTTATCACGGTATTTGTCTTTATAATCAGCCGTTAGTTCTTTTAATTCGTATTTGTAATCTTCATTAATTTTTTTGATTTCCGCTCTATCAAGGGCTTTTTTCTGCTTATCCATTACTTTGCCTTGTTTTTCAAGGATTTTTTCTTCCGTTACAACAACCTGATATTGCTCGGCGCCGTCTTTTTGAAGTTTCAGCCCGTTCATACTGATCTTTGGCATAAAATCCTTGTCAAAAGTTACAAGTTTTGAATTTTCACCGTAACAGTCAACACTCCAGGTGCCTAAGAAAACAGGTTTTTCTCCGGTGTAGCCGTAAGCCTGAACAACAACTCTGTCGGGATACCCTGCATCAAAGCCAAGCGGTCTTATATCCCATCTCTTTTCTATAAGGTTAAGGTTTGCGTACTCTTTCCAGTAATATTTTATAGCATCACGAACTGCAGACAGGTCGTAACTTTTCTTTGTCTTAAAATCGTATATATAAATTCTTGTTTCCCAAATTCCATCCTCTCCGCTTCCGATTTTTTCTTTTGCTAACAATTTTGTTCCGTCAGTATTGAAATCAACAGGGGTTAAAGTGCGGTAGATTGCGTAATTATCTATTGCTTTATCGGTTGAAAGAATAGGATTTTCTTCCCTGTGCGAAGCATTAGCCTTCAGGATTTTATTCATGTTATTTTCGTTTTGGTCAAGCGGAATGACAAACAAATCAGCCCCGACAGAACCCGAATCGTTGTAATAATAAATTGCAGGATAGACCATTTTTGTAAAGTCCGGTGAAGTTACCCCAAGTCCGTTTACCTGCCTGTTGAAAAACAACCTTCTGCCTAACTTCAATTCAACGCCTCCCGGCGGATCGTTGTATTTGACAATTTTGAATAACGGTTGCGGAACGTATTTGAAATCAGACGGGCGTTCAATTTTCGGAGTCTTTACCTCAAAAGTTGACGGCTCTTTGTATTCCGAACGCTTTTCGTATTCTTCAACCGTCATATAACCCGTTTCTTCCCTGTCAAGGACACGCTTGTTCCGTTTGTATTCCAAATCTTCCTTTTGTACATTGTAGAGATACTGAATTTCCTGCGATTTGTAATCTTTTTTCCCGAACGGGTTGCGGAATTTAGACGCTTTAGTTTTAGGGGTGTAAGCAAAAACTCCCGCTCCGAATGATAATATTAACAATGTGATTAAAATCTTTTTCATATTATTTATTTTAATTATCAATTTTCCATTTTCAATTTTACATTACACAAGTCCGTCTTTCATAGCCGTTGCAACTGCTTTTGCTCTTGTTTTTACATAAAGTTTCTGCAAAATATTGTGAACGTGGGTTTTTGTAGTTGCAATAGTTATAACAAGTTTTTGGGAAATTTGCGGATTATTTAAGCCCTCAACCAAAAGCGCAAGCACTTCCATTTCTCTTTCAGTCAGACCGTAAAGATTTTTACCTTTTTTGTAGTTAATTTCCCCGTTTGGCTCGTCGGGAACAGAGGTTTTGCGAATGTTTGATAATACTACTCTTGCTATAGCAGGATCAAGCCAGCCGACTCCTTCGCTTACGGCTTTGATTGCAGTAATAGTCTGTTCTGAGGTTGCACCTTTTGTAATGTAACCGTCAGCACCTGCCGAAAAAGAATCAAGAATATCATTCTCATCATCTCTTGAAGTGTTCATCAAGACTTTGATTTCAGGTACGGCATTTTTAATCTTTCTTGTTGCCTCAATACCGTCAATAGTCGGAACTCCTATATCCATTACAACCAAGTCAGGTCTTAATTCAAGTGCCTGCTCAATGCCTTCCTGCCCGTCTGCGCTTGTACCTATAACATCAATAATTCCGCTGTTTGACAATGCAAACGATAACCCCATTCTTGTCATATCGTGATCTTCTACGATGGTTACTCTGATTTTTTTATCCATAACTAAACCGTCCTTACAGCCACAGCGACATCCGTCAGCAAAAACGAAAATTCACTGCCTTTATTTACTTTACTCTCTACCCAAATCTTTCCGCCGTGGGCTTCCACTATCTGTCTTGAAAGATACAGCCCCAAACCTGTTCCTGTCGAACGCTTTTTGGTTGTGCCCTGCGAAAATCTTTTAAATAAATTCGGAATATCCTCCTTAGGTATACCGTTTCCGTTATCCGATACGGAGAAAATCAAATCTCCGTTTTGCAGTTTTATATATACATCTATTGTACCGTCTTTGTTTGTATAATTAATCGCATTTCCGCACAAATTCATAATTACCCGTTTAATTTCAGCCCTGTCGGCATCAATTAAAAGTTCTTCTTTAAAATCCGAATGAACATTGAAATTTATGCTCTTGCTTTGCGCCAGCGGTGAAAGTTCCTCATAACACTGTCTTAATAACGAATTAATATCAAAAACTGTCTTGCAGAGGTTGAGTTTTCCGCTTTCAAACCTGTAAACTTCCAAAAGTGCATTGACTAACCCAAGTAAATCTTCGTTGCTTTTTGTCATAACTGTAAGCATTTCTCTCTGCTGGTCTGATATTTGCCCGAGTGAGCCGTCAAGAAAAAAGTTCAGGGTTTTAATTGCTGCCGTAAGTGGTGTTCTCAAATCGTGTGTTAAAGTCGCAATAAAATCATCTCTCAATCTTTCGGTTTCTTTTTGTGCCGTAAAGTTTCTTATAACTCCGACAAATCTTTCTCCGTCAGACAATGATGCAAAATTTATTTCTGCCGGAATATATTCTCCGCTTAAACTGTTTCTAATGTATAAATCACGAAGCAGAAATTCGGACTGTTCTTCCGCCAAACCAAGAATCGACGTTTGAACCTCAGATTTCGGGGCTTTATTAAGCGCAGGGTTATCGCTGTATGCGATTTGCTGAATAGTCATTGTACAAAGAGTATCTGACGAAAGTCCCGTAAAATTTTCGCAGGCAGGGTTAACCTGCTCAATGTTGCCCTGTTTATCGATGATTATAATTCCGTCAGCGCAGTAATTAATTATACCTGACAATTTGTCGTTTGCGACAGAAAGTTCTTTTGTACGTTCTTCTACAAGTTCTTCGAGTTTTTGCGAATATTTTTTGAGTTCATTTTGGGCAAGTTCAAGTTTTTCGATTTTATCACGCAAATCGGCAAGCAAATGACTTCTTTCAATACCGTTTTTGATGTTCATTTTTAAATCATCATCGTCCCACGGTTTTTCAATATATTTATATACTCCTATTTCGTTAATAGTCTTAATTGCATTTTCTTTATCGGCATAGCCTGTAAGTAAAATCATACTTGTTTCGGGGTAAAGTTTTTTTGCCTCTCTTAAAAATTCAAGCCCGTTCATTTCGGGCATAACAAAATCCGAAATAATTAAATCAGGCTTTTCAAGTTTTAAATATTCTAATGCTTCTAAGGGGTTGTTATAAGTAACAAAATCGCAAAAATCGTCCAGCCTCATTTTTATTGCCAAACTTGAGGTTGCCAATTTATCGTCATCGACAAACAATACTTTCCCTAAACTCATACCATTATCATACAGTATTATACCGTTTCGGACAAATTGTTTACAAATTTGAAATAAAAAAAATAAAGCAGTCCGTAAGCCGTGTTCTGTTTTAGATAATCATCTGTCTGGTCTTTGGATTGCTCCAAAGCTCAAGCGGTTCTTTCTCGGGTGGGCGAACGACCTTTATGGCCCCGAACTCAACCTTGCATCCGACATGGGTTTACCTAACCAAAGCCTTCCGGCTTTGTTGGTGATGCTCTTACCTCACCGTTGCACCATCGCCTGTGATATAAAATCCATCGGCAGTCTATTTGCTTATGCCATTTCCGCCTGTGCAATCATAGATTGCTTCGTTCATTTTAGCTAACGCTTCACTCACAACGGCGGTCATATAATGCTCGCGCCCTGCTCGTCTTGCCCTTCGGCAAGCCGACACCGGCACTCGCACCGGCTGAAGCATTCATTTCTGTGGCACTGTCCGCCGGCTCACACCGCCCGGAGTTTCTCCGGATGCCTGTTCTTGGATGCACGGACTTTCCTCACCCGTAATTTCTTGCGGGCGCGATTATCCGACTGCTTTATTCTCTTTTTAATGTGCTATTTATCTGAACCTGTTATATCGTGGTCAATTCCGACTGCCTGTTTTGCCCAGTCCTCAAGAATGTCAATGTTGCCTTCTGCTCCGATTTTAACGGTAAATCTGTCAAAATCTTTTTTCTTGTCACAGTTTGTACCCTCTGTATCTGCGGTACTTTTGCAATTAGGTTTGTCAGGCCCGTTTACATCTATCATTAATTCTATTGACGGGTTTGAATTTGAATGAGAAAGATTCATATTTTGAGCAGTCCAAACCATACTGTCTTTTGTGGTAAAAGAGTACGTCGTTGCTTCCGATAAATCTATTGAATTTATTTCTTCATTGTTTTTTAAGTCAAGTTTATTCATAAAAAGTACAATAAATTTTGTATCCGCATCTTCGGTTTCTATTGAATCTTCATTGTATTTCCCGCCCCATAACAGGCAGTCTGCATATCCGTAACCGTCATCAAAACCGTCTCTTGCTTCATCTTCAAGCGCCTGAGTTTTATTCGGATAGCACGCTTCATCATTAATCAAACTGCTTGTTACTGTTTGTACTCCGTGATAAGCCCGTTTTGCCATAAGGGCATTTTGGTCAGGCATAATGTTGAAAATAACCGGAAGTAATATTGCGATAAGTACACCGATTACGGCAAGTGCAATAAGTAATTCCGTCAATGTAAATGCTTTTTTCATATAAAATTCCTTTAAAAAATATTACCTTGTAATTATACAATGTGACATTGTTTTTTTCAACACAAAATGATATAATATTATGCAAAATACAACTGACAGGATATGTAAACTTTTATTAACAAAGTAGCAAAATAATATATTCATATGAGTTAATATCTTGTCATGTATTTTAAAATACATGAAGAGAAAGTATAAACACGGATATTCTGAATTTCAGTCTGATTTTGAAATGAATCGGCATCGGAATTCATGGATAGGCAACAAAAGGTAAGTCTATGGTCGATAACAGGTCTGCCGGATTTTTCGGTATAGGCGGTGCATTTAATTTTAAAAGCGGTGATATTTCGGGGACAGCCGCTAAGTTGTCTGATGATAAAATGGGACAGGGCGGAGAGTATTTTGCGCAACAAAAAGCCGAAGAAGAAAATACTGAAATTCAAGAACCCCGTTATATGGATCAGAGTGCCGTTTTGAGGGCTTCTTTAAATTCTCTTGCTATGATGAATGTTGCTAATATTATAAATTCTAACAAACGCAAACCTGCACTTGAAGAACAGGAAGAAAAAATTGAGCGTGACTTAGATGAAATGATCAGGGTGCAAAAAGTTTCTAACCCGTTTAAAGATAACAGAAAATAGTTTAATTTATTTTCGGAGATGGATAAGCCCGAGCAGAGCCACGAGCGAAGCGAGAGATGAGCAATTATACAAGTAATGAATATTCTTGTTAATTGCGAACGTTGGCGTTTAATGCGAGGGCGCAAGAACCACTGCAAAGAATTTGCATGGTGAGAATACTTTTCGGAAATAAAAAACAGATGCCGTTTGGTATCTGTTTTTTATTCTCCCGGAGATGGATTCGAACCACCGTTAAAAGAGCCAGAATCTTTCGTCCTGCCACTAGACGATCCGGGATTATATTCATTTTTGTTTCAGTGGAGCGGGTGACCGGGCTCGAACCGGCGATCTTCTGCTTGGGAAGCAGACATTCTACCACTGAACTACACCCGCATGCAATTCGGGTACTTTTTTATGATATCACAAAAAAAAATATTTCAAATCTTTTATTAAAATTCCCCTGACGTGATAACACACTTTCCTTGCGGAGAGTCGCTTAAGGACAAAGACTTTCCCAGTCGGGTTCATCGTCTTGTTCCCCCGGCTCAACAATGTGTTCGTTGTTTTCAAGCATGACCATTAATGATAATTTTAACTGACGTTTGTAATTCTCTCTTGCTCTTGCCAAAGTCTTTGCGCAAAAAGTAAAACTGGGTATTTCTTTGATTTCGATATACCAATACGGATTTCCCTCAAAATCCAAATCCTGCCCCTCAATCAAAGTCCAGTTTAAATTTAAATAATATTCCAAATCTTTTTTTTGTTTTTCCATTTAATTAATTTTCCAATGAGGAATTACTTAAAGGCTGGCTTATTATAATCCCGTCGCCCCCGACAACGTCTGCTTTTTGTCCGTCAATGTATAAATATACAGGTAATTGTGAATTGAGTTTTGCTGTTTTTATAAGTTGATAGAGTCTTTTGTAAAGGCTGTCTGCTCCTCCGCCGTTTACAAAAGACGAATTAAGATTAACAATTACTCTGTCGCTCAGTTCCGAAATATTTATAACCTGCGCACTGTGCGGAATTTCAGTGTAAACTCCCTTTTGCTTTTCTTCAGGTTTTGGCCCGTTAATGAGGGCATATACGGCAAATTTTATCTTTGAACCGTCTATGTCTTCGCTGTATTGACGTTTAACCGCTTTATAAACTTCTTCGTTATGTTCGTTTTTGCCGATAAAATAGATATTTACATATTCTTTTGTTTTAATTTCCGGCTTATCTGTAGGTAACTCCTGTTCTTTTGTGCTTCTTTGTGAAACTTCAACATCGTCAGGTTTTATTTCAGGCTTTGGCATAAACACATTGAAAGCCACAAGTGCAAGCACCAAAAACATACAAAAACCGATGAATATTAAAAGAATTTTTTGATTTTTACTCATTTTTTGACACCTTTAGTCCTTAGGAATAATAATTATACCATCCGCATTTATTATATTATTTTTTATTGTAATGTTCTTAATGTAAACTTTTGCATTTTTATTTTCAAAAACATGTACCGAAAAATCAAGTGGGTTTATATAATCTAAAAGAAAATCAAGTTTTTTCAAATCAAGTTTAAACGAGTCTGAAACAAGTCTTGTATTATGAAAATCTATTTTGCCTTCTTTGACTTTTAAATCAGCAGTAAGTTCTACTTTGCGTTCTTTCATGAACGGAATATTTATGTTAAAAGCATAATAAAATTTGTTGCCTCTGACTGATGCTTTGGTTGATGTAATTTTTATCCCGCTTATGCCGAGTATATTTATATCGCTTATAATTTTTTTATATCTTTCTGATTGCATTGTATTATTTATATCATCATTTGATACCTGCACGCTGAAAGACATCGGAAAGTCTTCTTTGAAGGCCAAATTCCCTTTGTTGTCATATTCAACATAGTTAAATTCACATAAAGATTTAACTTCTAATGATGAAAAATAAATTCCGTCAATGCTGACATTTTTACCGGAAACCTGTATTGATTTGAAAATTCCGTTAGCCAAATCTTTTGCACTGTATGAATCAAGTGTAACATTTAGTTTTCCGCCTTTTATACTTTTATTTATTGATTTTTCAATTACTGCTTCTGATATTTTGCTTCTTGTGAAATTCAATCCCGTTATACTGCTGAAAAATGATGAAACTTTGTTGTTCATATTGTACGGTTCAACACAGGTATATTTGAATTCTGCCCCAAATACCGTACAACTGCTTGCTATAATTAACCCCAGTAATAAAATTAACTTTTTCATAACACCTCAAACACTTTCTTTATTTTAATTATGTCGTTGTCTTTTTGTCCGACTCCAATCATTTTACCACCATAAACAAGAAAAACAATATCCGAACTCTCCTCTCCCGAAAGTCCGTTAGGACGGCAATGTGAGAGGGTAGAATTTGTTAGTGAGCTTTGCGAACTTACAAATTCGGGAGAGGGTTTTATACACATCCCGTGAATGACACGTTCTTTTTCGCTTTCGTTCAATTCATATTTTCTGCACTGTAAAATATCAAGCGGATTTATAAGATTATTTTCAACATCAGATAATGCTTTAATATCATCAAGTTTTATTGCGGTTTCAAGGCTGAACTTACCTGCTTTTGTCCTCTCTAACGCAGTCAAATGCCCTCCGCAATTCAGTTTCTGCCCAATATCATAAGCAATAGAGCGGATATAAGTGCCTTTTGAACAGCCGATTAAAATTTTTGCAGTCTGATTTTGTTCGTCAAAATCAAACAGTTTTATTTCTGAAATAAACACCTTACGGGGTTTAATTTCAACCTCCTGACCTTTTCTTGCGTATTCGTAAAGTTTTCTGCCGTTAACTTTTATTGCGGAATATTTTGGAGGATACTGTTCAATTTCTCCTTCAAAATCTTTTAAAACTGCTTCAAGTTCATTTTCGGTAATATTTTTGTCATAAGTTTTGGTAATTTGTCCTTCTAAGTCGTAAGTATCCGTATCAGCACCGAATTTAACCTGTGCAATGTATTCTTTGTCATCATCAAGGTATTCGATGAGTTTTGTTGATTTGCCTATGCACACAGGCAGAACCCCTGTTGCAAAAGGGTCTAATGTTCCCGTATGTCCGATTTGCTTTATTTTTGTGATTCTGCGCAAAATTGCAACAACATCAAACGATGTCATTTCAGCAGGCTTATAAATATTAACAAAGCCGAACAATTACTTAATTTCCCCTTTTGAGATTTTATTTAACAAATCGACAACTTTTGAAGATTCTTCAAGCCCGTTTGTATAGACAAATTTTAATTCCGGAGTAAGTCTTAAACGTAATTGTTTACCGACATTATAGCGAATAGTCGGAGTAGATTTTTCAATGATTTCTTTTGATGTATTAATATCTTCTTCTGAGCCCAAAACGCTGTAAATTACTCTTGCAAAAGAATTATCATGAGAAACTTCAACGTCCACGATTGACACAACACCTTTTAAACCCCTGATTTCTTTTCGCAGAATCTCGGATATATCGCGCATCAGTTCTTTTCTTACACGTTCGTTTCTCAAAGTCATAATATTTCTCCTTAGATAATTGTATTATAACATAAAAATTGTACAATTTTCTTTAATAAAAAAGCCTGCACTTTCGGTACAGACTATATTGAAGTTTACAACTATCCTATTTTACTCTCTTCTTAAAGTTTTTTACTTTACTCCCTAATAACCAGATATATAAAATGAAACCTTTATTTTTATATCTTTATGTGATTTTTTTAATTAAAACTTATCCCTAATCTCTTTATTTCCAAAACTATCGTTCAACTTATCTCTTTCCCTTTCCAAACTATTAAGCCATCACCTCTGTTCTTTCTTTCATACCCTTTTGCTATTTACCTTTAAAAGACCTATCCCAAAGGTCACTCCCTAAACTATCCGGCAGCCGTTTTTTATTTGGTCTGCTTTCTATGTTTCTAATTTAGAACTTATTTCCCATGATTACAAGTAAAAAAAAATTATTATTTTTTTACATTTGACCATGCCCTTTGATAGAGTTGAATAAAATTCGTGTTATAAAATCTTAATGAAGAAAATTTAATGAAATCATGTAAAAATTTTGCGAGATTTTATTTGACAATATAAAATTAGGAGTGAACATTTGGCATGCCAAATGCATATATTTATTGATTAATCGGAAAGGAAGTATGAGAAAATTTCTGGAAGAAAATGTTGTAACTCATAACCTGATGTCTTTCAGCGGGTTTAAAGCCATGCTTATTTTTTCCCTGCTTGTGCAAGGGCCCAAGACCTATAACGAAATCAAACAGGCAATAGAAAACAATGAATATATGAAGGAAACGGTTTCGATTGATACCATCAGAATTTATATGAATTCCCTAAAGCATGCCGGCTGTGAAATTAAAAAACTGCATGAAGGCAGAACGGTTAAATATTATATAGATTCTCATCCGTTTGAACTTAAAATAACTGATAAACAGGTCGAAAGTATAATAAAAGTGTACAATGCCATCTCAAAATCAATTGAAATCTCTGATTTCCTAATCCTGAATGATTTTTTCAACAAAATATCCGCTTATATTACAAATGAAGATTTAAAACTCAAATTGAATAATCTTTCGCCGATTAGTAATATAAATTACGAGTTAATAAAAGATTTGATGACCTATGCCAAAAATAATTCGGAAATAACCGTTTTATACAATGCAAAAAATTCAGGCAAACGAAAAGAGATTGACATAATTGTTGACAGAATGAGTATATCAAACGGTAAACTCTACATTGCAGGCTACAATTCAGAGTATCACAATTATTCCGAATTTTTAGTTTCAAATATTATAAAAATTGTAAGTGTGAATTTGCAGTCAAAAAAACTTGTTTCACCTGAATTTGTTGTTCGTTATGAATATCTGAAATCAGATAACAGCAGTTCGTTTATTCCGCTTGAAAACGAAACCGTAATTGAAGAAACATCTTCTCACATAATTGTTGAAATAAAATCACGCAACAAATTTATTATTATGCAGAGAATATTATCGTTATCAAACAAATGCAGAGTTATTTCTCCAGAAAACTACAAAGAAGAAATTCTCGGAATTCTTAAAGAAATGAAAGAGGGCTACCTTGAAGAATAACAATTCAAAGATAAATAACGGCTGTTTAAATATTTTTCGCTTTCTTATGCTTCTTTATAACGATGAAGCGGATTATTCCGGGGTATATAATATTTTTAAAAATGATATCGTCGAAGAAAACGAAATTTATGACGATAAAAAATTAAATAATCTCGTTCAGGTAGTTATTAATAAATATACAAATGCCCTGAAAGTTTTTGGGGTAAAAATCAGGAAAGACAAGCACAAATACAAACTTGACAGCAGTTTGTATTCGGTTAATTATTCCCTGAATGATTTAAAGGCATTGAGCATTCTTCTCGGAGCAAGTGAAAAGATGCCGGACGAAGAAATTTACGAAAACATTTCAGATTTAAAGTCCAGTTTGTTTTTAAGGATGAATAACTCAAATAAAAGCACTTTCAGTTCACTGATTTCAGACAAAGATTTTTCATTTTTTTATACCGATTTGAAAAAACAAATTTCGGATTGTAAGAATTTATGCAAAGATAATGTGGTTATTGATTTAACTTATCTCCACAAAAACAAAACAATCCGTTGTAAATGTATACCCAAGGAGGTTACTTATGATGTTAAAACGGCATATCTTAATGTCTATGATTTGAGCAGGAATGAAAATATTGAAATAGCACTGCCTAATATTTTGTCAATGAATGTTATGCCAAACAGAAGCGCAAAATGCGGAAGTGCAATAACAGTTACGTTCAAACTCAAAGGCAGACTCGCAAAGACTTATAAATTAAAAGAGGGCGAGAAACTTCTTGATAAAAATGATGATGAAATTATTGTCACAAACAGCGGAGAGCCGTTGGATAAACTGTATGCAAGACTTATGCGGTATGCTGAATTGTGCGAAATCCTTTCTCCGAAATATATCAGAAATGAAATGATAAGTTTGCTCAATGAAACAATAAAACTTTATGAAGAAAAATAAAAGACCGAAAATTTTAATTTTCGGTCTTTTCACACTACACACTAATTATACTTCTTACGGCAATATTTTTATGTTGAAATTTTACTTGAGAATATTGCCCCCAGTGCAACGACGCCTGCTGCGATTGCACCCACAAAACCTGCTTTTGTGGTGAGGAATTTACTCAAACCTTTCAGGATACCGCCGGATTTCCCTGCAAGGAGTTTAGCCCCTGCGTATGCTGTTGCACCGATGATTCCGACACCTGCAATACGTCCGATGTTTTGTTCTGTCTTTTCACCCAAAGGTACCGATTGATGAGTTATCTCTGCAATATTATCTTCTGCCGAACGTCTGCAATATGTATTCAGTGTTACCGTCTGCAACAAGCCCTGAAGCAGTGAACTGTGACCGTGGTCTCTCAAATCCTGAACAACGGTTTTACCTGTCAACTGGGTATATAACGACAGGGCACGGCTGTTTATTTCTTCTTGGCTTGCATCACCGTAAGCATTTTTAACTGCATTTAAGTAATTTTGGTATGCTTCCGGAAGTTGGTCCTGTTCGTTTTGGGCTATTTTGTCCCTTAAATTTGCTGCGGTTTCCTGTATTGCCTCCATTGCACCGTTTAATCTGACATCATTGTTTCTCTGCATTTTTTGAGAATCAACATAATAATTGTTCCAACTCTGCTGATAATTCTTCATATTATCAAAATATGAACTGTCCATTGCACCCATTCCCATACCGAATGCCGGTGTAAAGCCCATGCCCATACCCATTCCCATCGGGGTGAAGATACTTCCGTTCATTCCCATTGCGCCCGTGTATGAACCCATAGATGTCATATCTATATTGTCAAAATCGCATGTGAACGGTGACGACATCGGCATATACTGGAATGTGCCAAGGTTCAGCGGTTGTATTGAACTGACATTGTCCATAACTACCTCCAAAAATAAATTAACCTTTTTTACCTACCTTACCTATATAAAAAAAATTGTTTCCTCCGAATTGCTTTTTTTGAGATTTTTTGTAACATTTTTGTTACATTATTTGGTTGATGTGGAAATATCTTAAATCGGTTAATATAAAGATGTATAGGAATATATAAATGAGAAAAGGCTGTTTGCGAAGATTTTTATCAGGTTTGTTCTCTCTGCTTGTAATTGCAGGGATAGCCTTGGCGGTTTATTTTAATCAGGGTTTTGTAAAAACTCATATTATCAACCGTGCGAAAGGGATGTATTATGTCCACAAAGGTGACGAAGCATACCGTAAAATGAATACAAACAAGGCGATAAAGTATTATAACAAAGGATTAAACCTTTTCCCGGGGCATTACAGCGCATGGTATAATCTGGGCAATATATATGTTTCTTATGAAGATTATTATTCGGCTTTGTATTCCTATTCTCAGGCTTTCAAACATAATCCAAAAATGATGATAGCAAGAATGAATTACGGCATTGTTGCAACTCAAAAATTAGGGAATTTTGATATTGCGATTGACCAGTTTAACAAAATAGTTAAAACAAAGCGCAAATTATGGAATATTCCGTACATTTTCAATAACCGAGTAAGTACAAAAGCAAACAGGGCTATTGCGTACTACAACATAGGCGTTACATACAGGCTAAAATCTCTTTATGCAAATGATGACTGGGAAAAACAAAGAAAATATCTTGCAAAGGCTATTGAAAATTATAAAAAATCATTAAAAATTGCACCCAAAAGTTATGACACATTGTATAACTTAGGGCTGGCATATCATATTGCAGGCAGATATGACGATGCAGGAATACAGTATTGCAGGGCGATAGAAGTTCAGCCGATGAGTTATGAGGCGCATTATAATCTTGCGGTTTTGTTAAGGCGTTTGAGATATTTTGAACAGTCTTATGAGGAAATTGAAAAAGCCGCAACGCTTGTATCCGCACTTAATGAGAATACGGCACAACAGCAGTATGTCGCAATAGTGATGAACGATATAATGCGTACAATGTACGGGAATGAGGAATATCGAAATCAACTTAAAACCTTCCTAAACGAAGAGAAAAACAAGAGTGCAGAACATATAAAAACGGAATCTAAAGCAAAAGAAACCAAAAAAGACAGGGAAAAGGGTACGGTTACAACCGAAACGGTAAACCTTGTAAACGGCAGAGTCGTTGTTACAAAAGAACTTGACAGCGCAATATTAAAAAGTTTCGGCAAATGTTCTTCAATAAAATTGTTTACACATGATGACGATGATTAAGCCGTTATTTATTCAAGTCTGAAAGGGGTTTGATTTTCAAATACAAGTCCCAAATGAGGCTTGTTTTGCGGAACAAATTTAAGTTCTTTTTCTATCGCAAGATAATATCCCTCAGGTGGAATTTTTTTAGTGCTGATTTTATTCCCGTTTGAATAAATTGTTGTTGAGGTGACGGTATTATCATTGTTATAAGTGTAAGTTACGGTTGATAAGGGTTTGTCGGTACTCACAAAATTATAGTGAAAACCGCTTATCGGTTTTTCGTTATCGTATGAAACTACCCAAAGCCCGTTTGATTCGCCTGCACCCTCATAACGTGCTATCATTTTTATTTCTCCGTTATCGTCAATAACTCTCATCTCTGAACCGCAAACTTCATATTTGCAATTTTCACCGGGAATTGTAAGTATTTTAACCCCGTCTGGGCGAACTCCTGTAATAGCGGTATTTTCTGGAAGTCTGCCTTCCGATATATTCTTTTTAAGGAAATTTATTTCATCTGCCGAAGTTATCTTTTTATTTGACAAATGCAGTAAAGCCCTTGCGCTGTCTGCATAACCAAGTAATTTCATCATAAATTCAACCTTGGGCATAACGGCTTTTGATGGAGTTTGTTTATGTTCGATTATTCTTTGTTCTATATCATTTAATTCTTCGGGCATATTTACGATTTTCCCGAGCATATCCGGCGTTTGAATAAGACGGCTGAAAACTTTTCCCTGAACCGAACGGGTTTCCAAAACCGTTCCGGCAGGCATTTCAAATTCTTCTCCGTTGATTCCCATTTTTTCTCCGTCTGAAAATGTGACATAACTTATTTGTGAACCGTCTTTAAAATTTATTTCCCGTAATTCATTTCCGTTGTTTTGCGTTGAAAGTTTAATTTCAACAGGTTTTCCCTTATAAGCCGTTGAAATTGTATCGGATGAAATACGGGTAAATTCAGCATCTTTAAAATCAGGAGTTTTATATGCACTGTACTCCTGCAAAAGTTTATAATCGTTATCAAATTCTGCAAAAAGGTTTGTTGCGGCTATAATTCGCTGTTCGTTTGAAGCATTAAATTTTCTGACAGCACCATCAATACGTGAAGGGAACGGATTATTAAAATCTGCCATACTTATTGCTCCTTTATTGTTATGCCAAGTAATTATATGCTACATTAATTTGTACTAAATGTAAATTAAAAAATCTTTAAATAACATACATTTATACTATTTAAAATTAAATAAAATTGTAATAAAATAGGGATATTAATAATAAGGATTATTTATATGAAAAAAGAACTGATTTTTTTAGGACCTCCGGCATGCGGTAAAGGTACTCAGACATCAAAACTTGCAAAACATTTCGGTTTTCCGCATGTTGATACGGGTTCGCTTTTGAGAGCCGAAATTGCATCACAAAGCGAAAACGGCAAAATTGCAAAATCTTTCATTGATAAAGGGCATCTTGTTCCTGTAGAACTTGTCGGGGCAATTATTAAGAACCGATTATCGCAGGATGACTGCAAAAACGGATATATTCTTGACGGCTATCCAAGAAGCACCGAACAGGCCGATTTACTGACCAAAATCAATGAAGAAATTGACGGTGGTGCAGAATCCGATTTTAGAGCGATATATTTTGATACGGATACCGATATTTTAATTTCAAGGATTGTTAATCGCCGTTCCTGTCCAAAGTGCGGAGAAATTTATAATCTTAAATATAAACCTCCGAAAACGCAAAATACTTGTGATTACTGCGGATGCGAATTAACGCAGAGAAAAGATGATAACGAAGAAACTGCAAAAGCACGTTTTGAAACTTATTTTAATGAAACATCGCCTTTAATTGAATATTATAAAAATAAAAATGTATTAAAAACTATTGATGCTCAGGGAAGTATAGATGAAGTTTGGGAAAGACTTTTACAAGTAGTAGAGGATTAAAATATGGCAAATATGCTGGAAAAAGTTGACATACATATAACCGATCACTGTAATTTGAATTGCAAAGGCTGTACACATTTTTCGCCTTTGTCCGAAGAATTTTATCTTAATCCGACAAATTTCAGGGCGGATTTGGCAAGACTTGCGGCTTTAACCGGTGCGCAGTTAGGGCAGATGTTTCTGCTTGGCGGTGAACCGCTTTTGCATCCGCATCTTACAGATTTTTTCCCGATAGCAAGAGAACTTTTCCCGAATACTCAGATAATTATTATAACAAATGGAATTTTGCTTCCAAACCAGCCTGATAGTTTTTGGGAAGCGTGTAAAAAAAGCGATATCAGAATTTGGGTTTCACTATACAGGCTGAAAATTGATTATCAAACGATTGATGCAAGAGCAAAACAGTTCGGGGTTTTCTGCGGTTATACCGGAACAAAAACTAACGAAGAAAACGAAAAAAACTGGGGCAACTGGAAACTTGATTTAGAAGGAAAACAGTTCTGGGCTGATTCATTCTCCCATTGCCAAATAAGGAACTGCGTAACGCTAAAAAAAGGTAAACTTTATACCTGCCCGACAATAGCACATATTGAGCATTTTAATAAATACTTCGGTACAAATCTTGAAGTAACCGAATTTGATTATCTTGATATTTATAAAGCAAGAAATCATCAGGCAGTGTTATCGACAATGGTCAAACCCGTTCCGTTTTGCAGATATTGCAAAACAAGAGAGTTTCAGCCTTGTACGTGGGAGCCGACCAAAAAAGATATTCACGAGTGGATTTAATTTTTATGCAACTTTATCGACATTGTTTGCTTTTTGGGCTTTTTTGTTGTCGTAAATAATATAACCGTAAATTCCCGAACCGATTGCAAGCAGAGCGATAGCGAGTCCGAGAACGACTTTTGCCGGTCTTGATGCGGTATTTTTTACTGCGGATTCAAGTCCGTCTTTTACTTCACCCCAACTGCCTGCAAGTTGGCGCATCTTTCCTTTGAATCTTGCCTTCCAGCCTTTTGATGATTCAAAAATTTCATCAAGATAGCGCCTGTTTGCGCTTTTCCCTTTGTTGTATGTGCTGTTATTGTGCCAGTCAACTTTTTCTTCAAGATTTTTCTTACACATTTTAACGTATCCGTCGTGGTCATTTGTGTAAAGTTCTATCATTCTTTTATAATTGTCGCTGACCTGAGGAATTTGGTGTTCTATTCTTGCTTTTTCAAGTTTTTCCGCTGAATCTGCATAAGACAGTCCGTATTTTTCAGGCTTGCCCATAACAACATCTTTTGTTGTAAATCCGTTTACGCCGTCTTCGGTATAATCCAAAAACCCGCCTGTTGCAGTTACGCTTGAGGGCGAACCTGCCGCTTTTGCTTCTATCGGAGTAATTCCGAACATTTCATATTCGGAGGTGTAACCGCCAAAATGTGTGCAGGCATTGAGCCTGTTAGGTGTAAAGCCGTCAATATATGCAAAATTGTGCTTATAAATTCCGCCGTCAAGTTCGCAGATTTCTTTCCAGTCTTTTTCTATTGCTTTGTAGTGCGGATGTCCTTCATTCCATTTACCGGCACCAAAAAGGAATTTTACCTTCAGTTTTGTTTCCTGCGGAATATCTTTGCGTTTGAAAAAGTGCAGTACCGAACCGGTTGAAATAGGAAATCCCTTTTGGGTATCGGGACGTCCGAGCCCGAAGATTAGTATTTCTCCGTCTTTTATCGGGGATAAATAACCCATTACCTTTTGACCTGATTTAATCTGGTCTTCGTTAAAGAAAAGCCTGTTTAGTTCATTCTGACCTTTTTCTCCCGCTTTCCACATAAGATTTGTAAACCAGCGTGCATTTTTTTCTTTTGCCTGCAAAACTTCTTCAACATTTGTTCCGTCATATTTAAACGGAGTAAACCCTTTTGTGCTTTCGGGTTTTGAAAGCCCGTTGTCCCCTCTGCCGAACTGAACATCACGTTCGTCAAAACGCAGATTTGCAATAGTTACGCCGTTTGCCACAGGCTTTGTTTCAATACTTGCATAATCTCCCGTCAAGCCTTTTGCCGCATCAGGGGTTTCCATGCTTTTCATTTCTGCGTCAAAATGCCATGAAACAGAACCTAATGAAAAGTTTTGAGGATTTCGTTTAACGCCGATTATCGGAATTTTTGTTATATTGTATCCGCCGAAATAATCTCTGAACGGTTCAACATAAGGCTCAATAACCGTTTTGGCAATATATCTTTCTCTTTCCGATAATTTTTCGGAATTTAGTCCGCCGTTATAAAATGCTTTTGCTACAACCGAAAATTGAGGATGTTTTTTGAGTTTTGCCATATCTGTTTCGTTGCCGACAACCGAAATCATCTGGAAAGGATTATAAGTTCTTCCCTGATAGTCAAAACTGGGGTTGTGTTCAACTTTGTGGGCTTTCATTCCGTTTACTTCTTTGTTACCTTCAGCCGACATGTTGGCAAGGTGTATCATAAAGGTTGATGCAGGTCTGTCGTGTGCAATAAAACTTGCCGGTTTGTAATAGCCGAATTCGTCAGTGTCCATTTGGGTTGCAAGTGTGTTTGCAAGTGCTCTCATACCGTTAGAATTTACTATTTCAGCATCAAAGGATGAATTTCCCCAGCAGTCGTAAGAATACGGCTTTGATGTTCTTGCCCATTCCGGAGTGTATATAAAGTAATTATGTCCTTTTTTTGCAAATTTTACATAAGACGGGTTATGTTCGGACAGTTTAAACACCTGATAAGGAACTTCTTCTATTTGTCCCAATGTTACCGATGATGGAAATTTTACAATCCCTTTTGCACCGGTAGGTTCAATGATATTATATTTTGACAGGGATTCGGGCGTTGTACCGTTTGGCTTACTTTGAACGACATAATCAACATATTCGGGGCTTATCTTTAAGTTGCGTGCTATATCTTCTCTTGTTTGTCCGATTTCACCCGATATAAATGCTTTGGCAGGCATAGTATCAGGCAAATCTTCGGTTTTTATTCCGTCATGAATAAGAAATTTATGTCCGCCTTTTTGATTTGAATGATTCCATATCGGGAAAAATTTACGGTCATCAACGGGTTTTCCCTTAACTTTTTCGTATTTATTAAGACTCTCTCCAAGTTCAAAACCTACAACTCCTTCTCCGCCCTGAGCCATTTCCGGTAATCCGGTTCCCGTACATTCGGGAGTAAACTCTGCTATTTGGTGAATGTTTCTATGTCCGAAACTTATCGGATATACATTGTTTTTCATTACGGGAATTTTATTTTCGGCATGCCCTTTAAATTCGGCTTTATTTAGCCTGTAATCGTACCCGTTAATGGAATGAATTTGCATAGATTTACCCCTTGTGTATGAACCCGTCAATATTACAAAAAACTTAAAATAAAAATTTGCTATTAAATGCAGAAAATATTAAGAAATATTAATTAGAACAAAAAGGGCGAATTACTCGCCCTTTGTAACATAATCATCCATAGTTTCTTCAACTATTTCTATCGGTTTATCTTCAACCGCAGTTTTTTCTTTCTTTGTTGTGCGTTTTTTATGCGTCGCTTTTTCAAAGGTTATTTTCCCGTCAGTGAGTGTAAGTCTGATGGTATCTCCCGGAGCATATTTACCCGAAAGAATTTCTTCTGCCAGGCTGTCCTCAACTTTACGCTGAATTAAACGTCTTAACGGTCTTGCACCATAAGCCTCTGAATATCCGTTTTCAGCCAAATGATCTTTAACTTCATCGGTTACGTCGATATTGAGTTCTTTTTCTGCAAGACGTTTTCTCAAATCCTTCATCATCAAATCAACAATTTGTCTGATTTCAGGTTTTGAAAGATGTGCAAATACGATGGTTTCATCAATACGGTTAAGAAATTCAGGTCTGAAGGCTTTTTTCATTTCCTCACTAACCGTATCTTTTAAGTGTTCATATTTATCTTTAGAATCATCATCGGCTGTTGAGAAACCGAGTTTTGATTTGTTTGCAATCATACTTGCACCGACATTTGATGTCATGATGATTACTGTGTTTTTGAAACTGATATGGCGTCCTTTTGAATCCGTCAGACGACCGTCATCAAGTATCTGAAGCATGACATTAAATACGTCAGGATGTGCTTTTTCGATTTCGTCAAACAGTACAACCGAATAAGGTTTCTTTCTGACAAGTTCAGCCATATTCCCGCCGTCATCATATCCGACATACCCGGGAGGAGAACCGATAAGTTTTGCAGTTGAATGTTTTTCCATAAATTCCGACATGTCAACCCTTATCATGTTATCCTCAGAGCCGAACATTGCTTCTGCAAGCGCCTTTGCAAGTTCAGTTTTACCTACACCCGTCGGCCCGCAGAAAATGAAACTTCCGATTGGTCTGTTCGGTGCTTTCAAACCTACTCTTGCACGTCTTATGGCTTTTGAAATAGCAACAATGGCGTCATGCTGACCAATTACTCTTTCGTGCAAAGTATCTTCAAGATGCATTAAGCGTTCGCTTTCGCCCTCCGTTAATTTCGTAACGGGAACGCCTGTCATCATTGCAATAACCTGAGCGACATCTTCGGCATAAACAGTTGCTTTATCGGCTTCATTTTCTGATTTCCACT
>Ga0256405_10005102_pt1 | contig 23361 bp, 15 predicted proteins | sample RumenRJG_02DNA_FD_189096 | JGI IMG/M metagenome (GOLD analysis project Ga0256405, IMG submission 189096) | Bovine rumen microbial communities from Lethbridge, Alberta, Canada - RJG_02 | ecosystem: Host-associated > Mammals > Digestive system > Stomach > Rumen | place: Canada: Alberta... | reverse complement strand
CATGTTTACTTGACTATTCTGGGTCATGATGCAAAGGTACTACTATTTTTTGAGTTCATGTATCGTCTGTCGGCGGTTTTTAGGTTAGCATGGCACCCGCTCGTCCACAGGGTTTGTCGGGTGCGCCCGCAAAGGTATGGAAAATCAACATGACTGAAAAGTGGGGTTGGCTGATGGCTTACAACCGACAAGTCCATATTATCATTCATCTCCCATTCACGGTTTGCATCAGAAGCACCGGCATTGTCCGACTGGCTCTGAATACTTTTCCCCTGTTGCCTTTTTTGTGGCGGCAGGGGATTTTTGTTTGCAGACGGACGAGGCATTTGTCACAATAGTTTGAGAGAAAACTTATCGGGTCGCCTCTATTGTATAAGTGAAACTATCAGCTCTATAATATCCTATATTATATTCAATAGGTACATTGTTCACGTCGTAAACCAGTCGTTTACGTATAAGAATAGGATCTGATGGGCTAATCTCTAACTTTTTAGCTATAAACTCTCCTGCTAAGCTAGCTGATATTTCCTCCTTGCTGGTCTTTACTTGAATATTATAGGTGTCTTTAAGAATACTATAAAGAGGCTTGGTAAAATCATCATAACCGCTGAATTGTATCTTTGGATTGAAATAAGAGATAAAGTACACAAAAGGGTACTCCACTTTTCCCCTAACACGTTCCAGGACCATACATTTGTCATAGTTGTCCTTCTGTAAGCCAAAAAACGCCCTAACAGCCTCACTGGGAATTTCATAGGCCACTCTCAATTCAAAATTACGAACAGTTATTCCGAGCATCTTCATCTCCTGAGAGAAACTCAGCCAATTCTTGACACCACCTGTTATTGCCTTTTGTACCACTTTTGTTCCATGTCCTTTTTTCCGCACCAGCAGGCCTTCAACCACCAATTGGTTGATGGCTGTTCTCAGCGTGTTTCTTGAAATGTTCAATTGTTTGGACAAATCGACTTCGTTAGGAAGCAACTTGCCGTTTTTGTACTCATCAGATTTTATAAGGTTCCTGAGAAGTTCCTCAGCCTGCAAATGCAAGGGTTTTCCAGAGTTTGGGTCTAATTTCATTGTTTCTCCTTTTATTATATTAATAGAATACTTTTTGCAAAGATAGATTTTTTCTTTGAAAAAAAGTCATTTTTTCTTGGTAATATAAAATAAAAAATATAATTTTGCACAAATCCTATATGTTTAAACATATTGAATAATAAAAACCTACATAAGGTATGAGAAAAATGAATTATGACAAGTATCCATCGACACGGCTCAATGGTTATATCATTCGCGGATGGAAGAGCGTGATTGACAAGTTGTCAAGCATCATGTCCGAACAGCATATATTGGCTGTTGATTTTTACGCAGGCGTTCACGAGGATGAGGTAATAGGCGCGGTTAACGCCTTAACACCAGATTTGCTTGTCAACACTAGGGATTTAATGAAGCCTGAGTCCGAGATAAGGAAAATGACGGAGAGGTACATTACTGACGATCCCCTGTTCGGGTATGTATCAAATTTATCTCTCGGTGAATATTTCGACATGGAGAAGCTCCAAGCAATTAAGTCTAAGCTCAGCCAGGCCTCTGGGACATGTATAATTGTTGGTACTGGGGCAGCACTCGTCGCACCTGTCAATGCTGCCTTAGTCTACGTGGACATGGCACGGTGGGAAATTCAGCAACGTTTCAGACGACATGAAATTAAAGCTGTCGGTTTGGATAATCATGAAGACAAGCCTGCACTTCAATACAAGAGAGGCTACTTCAATGACTGGAGAATGCTGGATAGATACAAAGACACCTTATATAATAAGGTAGACTACTGGTTGGATACGCACATCGTCGACGACCCTAAGCTTATAGACAAGGGTACGTTTTTTGCCGGAATCGAGAAAACTATTCATTCTCCTTTCAGGGTTGTCCCTTTCTTTGATCCCGCTCCGTGGGGAGGGCAATGGATGAAGAGGGTCTGTGGTCTGGATCCTTCCGTACAAAACTACGGCTGGTGTTTTGATTGCGTGCCGGAAGAGAACAGTTTGTACCTAGAGGTGAATGGGATTCGCTTTGAGATGCCATCCATCAATGCTGTTCTTTTGTATTCGCGATATCTGCTTGGTGAGCCGGTGGAAGCCCGTTTCGGAAAGGAATTTCCCATACGATTCGACATGCTTGATACTGTAGGCGGTGGAAACCTGAGTCTGCAAGTCCATCCTACCACAGAATTTATTCACAAGAATTTCGGAATGTTCTATACTCAGGATGAAAGTTATTACATGTTGGACGCCGAAGCGGAATCAACAGTTTTTCTAGGGCTGAAAAATGGCATCAAACCTACAAGAATGATTGATGACCTCAAAGCTGCCCAAGAGGGGAAGATTGTTTTTGATGCAGAGAAATATGTAAACCGCTGGCCAGCCAAGAAACATGACCATTTCCTTATACCAGGCGGCACCATTCACTGTTCTGGCGCAGGCTCTTTGGTATTGGAAATCAGTTCTACTCCCAATCTTTTCACATTCAAGTTATGGGATTGGCAGCGGCTCGGACTGGATGGCAAGCCTCGTCCTATCAACATAGAGCGTGGAAGTAAGGTTATTGACTTTGGACGTGACACAAATTATGCGAAGCATCATCTGGTCAACCAGATAACCATTGTAGGTGAAGGTGATGGTTGGAAAGAGGAAAGGACAGGACTTCATCCTAATGAGTTCATCGAGACCCGGCGCCATTGGTTTAGCAAACCGGTCTTACACCACACTAATGATAGCGTAAACGTACTAAACCTCGTAGAGGGGGAGGAAGTTGTCGTTGAAAGTCCTGATGGCAAGTTTGAACCCTTTGTTGTGCACTATGCAGAGACATTCATCATTCCTGCCGGTATTGGCGAATACATTATCAAGCCATATGGGGTGTCCGAGGGTAAAGTTTGCGGTACCATTAAAGCTTACGTGAGACACTAACACTAGGTTATACATTTAAAACTTCAGTTATGTACGAAAACGACAATAGAATTGTCATGACACTTGATGCCGGAGGAACAAATATGGTATTCTCCGCAATGAAAGGTGCCGAACTGATAACAGATCAAATTCGTCTGGATGCAGTCAACGATAATTTGGAAAGATGTATTGGCACTATCAAGAGAGGTTTTGATCTTGTTCGTGGTGCCTTAAAAGAAGCTCCATCAGCCATCAGTTTTGCATTCCCCGGACCAGCTGACTATAAGAATGGCGTCATTGGAGATATTCCCAACTTCCCTGCATTTAAGGGGGGTGTTCCCTTAGGGGCCATCCTTGAAGACATTTATCATATCCCCGTATTCATTGAGAATGACGGTAACCTGTTTTCCTACGGCGAAGCTACCATGGGAATGCTACCTAAAATTAACACTGCTCTCAAATCTTCAGGTGTGAACAAATGTTTTAAGAACTTGATAGGTATAACCTTTGGCACTGGCTTTGGTGCAGGGGTGACTATTGATGGAAGATTACTAACCGGTGACAACGGGTGCGGGGGTGACCTATGGCTTACCAAAAATTCAATTTACCCCGACCTAATCGCGGAAGAAAGCGTCTCCAAACGTGGAGTAATCAGGGCTTACTGCGAAAAGAGCAAAAGTAATGACAGCGCTTTATCCCCGAAGGATGTCTTTGATATAGCAGAAGGCCTCAGGGAAGGCAATAGAGCGGCTGCCATTAGTGCATTTGATGAATTGGGGAGAGTTGCTGGGGCTTCTATTGCAAGTGCACTTGATATCGCAGATGGACTTGTAGTGATAGGAGGGGGCATTGCTGGAGCCTCCCAATATATACTTCCTGGACTTTGTGATGTCTTGAGAAGCAATCTTAATATGTATGGCAATCAATGCGTTCCTATGGTTGAGATGGAAGTGTTTAATTGGGAGGATCCAGTTGAGAGGAAAAGATTTTTAGATTGGCCTGATAAGTTTGTCCAGTCTCCTGTCAGCAAACGTAAAGTTCTCTATCATTCCTCAAGACGCACAGCGGTAGCTATCAGTGAGAATGGAAGCAGTGTGTCCATTATGAAGGGTGCCTATGCATTTGCGCTGGCAAATATTGATAATACACAAAAATTCTTATAAATGTTTCAAATATGAAAAAGACAATTCCTTTCTCCTGCCTGTTGTTGGGGCTAGGCCTTACGGCGGCAATTATTTATTCATGTAGCGATGATAGCAATGGTGGCTATGATCCCAAGATATTGTCGTTAAGTACACTTTCTGAGAAGGTCGCAATCGGAGACTCCGCCTCAGTTGAGATCTCTTTGCTTAAACCAAACTCCGTTGACAAAATTATTGTCGAGAAATCCAACAATGGCATTGTGGACACGGCTTCGACAGAAGTTATCAATGCCAAAGACATTACTTTCCCATATACTTACAAACACCAGATTGAAAATGGTGATGAGGACGGAATGGTTGTTTATTCTTTTTATGCTAAGAATAGTGCTGGCAAAACAGTAGATGCAGCAGATCTGGTACTCACTGTGGACATAGCGCAACTTCCTCTTCTTCTTAAATATGACTGGCAACTCGTCTCACAAACCGTACATGGGGAAGACACTGCTACTCCTGACTTGACGGATGACATACAAAGATTCAACGATGACATGACCTGGCAGGTGGATTGGGGGACTACTTTCTCAGCGATGAAACTTGAGACCCTTAACTCCTACTGTGCTTGGCAGGTAACTATGGAAGGCTCTGCTGTGAAGACATTGTCAACAATACATTACAACATATTCACTCCTACTGTTCCTGTTAAGGACACCTACAATGTTGTTCAGCTCTCAGATAAGAAGATGATTCTGGAGAGTTTCATGGACCTTTCCGCTTTCGGTTCTGAATATTCCGATCATGAGAGGGTACTGAGCGTTTACGAGGCCGTCAATAAGAGTACCGACTTCACCCCTTACAGAGGGTCTAACCCTGAAAGCTACTACGTCAGCAGTTGTGATCCTGGTACTTATTAATCAGGAAACAACGTGATTACCTAGAAACAACAAAATAAGAACATAAAAAAATCTACAATGAACAATTTTTTTAAGTACTTCATGATATTCTTCTTCCTGCAAGTCTCTTTGTCTATAGATGCGCAGAAGATTAATACTATCAAGGGACACGTGTCCGACCAGTCTGGGGAGCCTATTTCCGGTGCTACCATCATGCAAAAAAACTCGAAAAACGGAACAGTAACCGACATTGACGGTAACTTCACCCTGTCTACATCCCTACCGGCAACTCTTACTGTCTCTTTTTTGGGGTTTGAGAGCCAAACCGTGAGTGTTAGGACAGCTTCCGGTAACTTGCAGATTGTTTTAAAGGAAGCTTCCAACTCTCTGGACGACATTGTTGTCGTCGGCTATGGTGTCCAAAAAAAGAGTGACCTGACATCCTCCATTTCCACCGTCAGGTCAGAGGATCTCATGCAGACATCTGTAACGTCATTTGATCAGGGCCTACAGGGAAGAGCAGCTGGTGTCGCCGTTTTGAACACAACTGGCCAGCCGGGTGCCGCCACTTCCATCAGAATACGCGGAACAAGCTCTATCAACGGAAACAACGAACCCCTATACGTTATTGACGGTGTACCCGTCATTAGTGATGCCTCTTCATTCTCTACAGGTACCCTGAAGAATCCCGCACTGAACCCTTTAACCAGCATCAATGCAGCCGATATCGAGTCAATAGAAATATTGAAAGATGCGTCGGCCACCTCCATCTATGGCGCAAGGGGTGCTAACGGAGTCGTCCTTGTCACCACCAAGCAAGGTAAGGCCGGAAAGGCTAAAATATCCATTGGAGTTCGCTATACACTGCAGAAAGTGTCAAAGAAGATGGACATGCTCTCATCAGTGGAACTGGCCCAATTGGGCAATGAGGCTACTGACAACGCCGGTCAGGACCGCAAGACCATTTTCGCCGGGTTGAACAATATCGCCAAAATCAATACAGACTGGCAAGATGAAATATTCCGGGTGGCACCTATGCAAAACTATGATGTATCCGTTTCAGGAGGCAATGGGAAGACATCCTATTTCGTATCCGGTAACCTGATGTTACAGGATGGTATCATCATTTGCAGTGATTTTGGAAAGGGGAATGTACGTACGAACCTTACTCAGGAGCTGAACAAATGGCTGAATATGGGCATTTCCTTGAACCTAAGCTATTCCCGCTCTCACGGCGTCGTCACAAATTCAGAGGGAGGATTCGCTTCTTCCATAACCTCATGGGCTCTAGAAATGAACCCGGCCTTGCCCGTAAAACAGGCTGATGGTGAATACACCTATGAGAACAATCTTACCACGACCAATAATGTTGGCAATCCTGTTCAGGACGCCCATGAGGCCAAGAACAGAAATACCTCGTTCCGTACACTTGGCAACCTCTATTTGCAATGGAAACCCATCAGCAATTTAACCTTCAAAACGAGCATTGGTGTTGACTATTTTTATATTAAAGACCAGGCTTTTGCCCCTAGCTATATCAAACGCGCAGAGAGCAACGAAGGATATGCCTCTGTGGCCAATCTTGACGCTTATAATTGGGTCTGGGAAAATACCGCCACCTACGACGCGCAATTTGGCAAGCATCATCTCAACCTGCTTGGTGGCATTACCGCCCAAAAATATAACTCAGAGAACTCTGATGTGGCCACTGCACAATTTGAGGATGGTTTCCTAAAGTACTATTCCATTCAGTCTGGGGCACAGAAGCAGGTTGCCACTTCGGGAATAACAGAATGGCAAATGCTCTCCTATCTCGCACGTGCCAACTACAATTACGACAACAAATACCTTCTTACATTGACGGGCCGCGTTGATGGCAGCTCTAAGTTCGGTAAACACAACAAGTACGGTTTCTTCCCTTCGGTTGCAGGCGCCTGGAGAATATCAGAGGAACCGTTTATGAAGAATTACCCGTCTATCTCCAACCTTAAGCTGAGATTAAGTTACGGCGTAGTCGGTAATGAAGGAATTCCAGCATACTCCTCACAAGGCCTGATGTACAGCACGGAGGCCTATATCGGTAATAATACAAAAATCAAGGGTCTCGTTCCTTATACGCTCAGCAATAATGACCTGAAATGGGAGAAGACCCGTCAGGTTGATGTTGGCCTGGACCTTGGCCTTTTCAACAACAGGCTTACTCTGACGGCTGATTACTATCACAAGAAAACTTCAGACCTTCTATTGGCTATGCCGGTATCCTATAACACAGGATACGACCTCGTCGTCAAAAACGTCGGTGAGTTGGAGAATACAGGTTTCGACTTCTCCATTGGCGCAGTGCCCTTCACTGGCAAGTTCAACTGGAACATGGATTTGACATTTGGTTACAACAAGAATAAAGTGACCGACTTGGCTGGTAGCACAGAGAATCTTACCGGCAATTCTATCCTTGGCATCACCTATTGGACCAAAATTACGGAGGGCAAACCTATGGGCACCATTTACGGATACAAGACTAACGGCATAGCTCAATTGGATGAAGATCTCACCCAAATTCCTTTCTTCCAAGGCAAGACCATCACATATGGTGACAGGAAATATGTGGACAAAGACAAGAACGGCGTGATTGACGAGAATGACCTGTATGAGCTCGGCAATGCCAATCCTGACTTCACGTTCGGTTTTAACAACACCTTCAACCTGAAACTTCCCAACAGTTCAATGATAGGCCTGACTATATACCTTCAGGGCGCTGTGGGAAATGAGATCGCCAACTTCAACAAGTTTACACTGGAGAGCTTTGACGGCTACCACAACAACACTAAAGAAGCGCTTAAACGGTGGACTCCCGACAATGCCACCAATGCATATCCGAAGGCCACGACCAAATCGCAAGGCAATGTATTCTCTGACCACTATGTAGAGGACGGATCTTATTTGAGGGTCAAGGATATTACACTTAATTATCTTCTCCCCAAGACCTTCACCCGTAAATTCTTGTGCGATGGACTGACGGTGTTCATGTCTCTGAAAAATATGTGGACTGTTACAGGCTATTCTGGATATGACCCAGAGGTCAGCCGTTTTGCCAATAACAACCTTTCAATGGGTGCCGACTATGGATCATATCCTATGGCAAAGTCTTACGAAATAGGTTTTAGAATGAACTTTTAAAAACAGTCAACAATGAAAAAATATTTTATATTCGCAATCTCTGTTCTCAGCATCATCCTAACCTCATGCTCAGGATTCCTTGATGAGGATCCCAAGGGAAACTTAACCAGCGAGAGCTACTACAAGACGTCACAGCAAGCCGTCTCCGCTACGGATGCCATCTACAATTATCTCATCATGGGATATTCCCCCAACGGCTTGTGGGACCCCAACTATGGTGGCGTGTTTTATAATGACTATTGGGTATTGCAGGATCTATTCTCTGATAATTCCCATACTAATCAGACCTCAGTCAATTATACATCTGTCGATAACCTGCAGATTGACCAATACGATGAGCCGATCCAGTATTTGTGGAGAGACTTCTACCAAACCATCAAGTGCTGCAATGTAGTACTTGATAAGGTACCGGACATTGAGATGGACGAGACTCTGAAAAAGCAACTCCTTGCCGAGGCGCGTTTCTTCCGGGGTATGATGTATTTTGATCTCATCCGTATGTTCGGCGATGTGCCCCTTCGTCTTCATAATGTCGAGAGTGCAAGCGAGGATAAGATTGCAAAAACATCCAAAGAGGAAATTTACCAAGTGATTTTTTCAGATTTGGAAACGGCAGAACAGGATATGGATTATCCTGATCGTTACGGCGGCGGTCGTCCTTATCCAGCCTCCGTCAGTGCTCTTCTGGCCCGTGTCTATGTTACCTATGCCGAGGAACACGACAGCAAAGAATACTTTGAAAAGGCCGTAGAAAAGGCAAAGCTTGTCATCCCGCAATTCCCTATGCTATCCAACTATGCTGATCTTTTTAAGGTGAGTAACCGCTTCAACTCTGAGATTATTTGGGGAGCGAACTTCAGTTCATCCCTCAGTGACGGATGGGCTGGTGCACAGTTCCTCGTACGACTTCTCCCACCCATCAAGGGAGTGAGCAACGCCCAAGGTTGGGAATATGCAACAGACGACCTGTGGAACAGTTTTGACAAAAATGACAAGAGGCTTCCTGTCACCTTGAAGCGTTCCTGGACATACAGTGACGGTACAACGGATGAATTCGGAAAGCCCTACGTCTTTAAGTATTGGGATAGCGCCGCAGAACCGGCAGGAAATAACACGGAGCAAATCTTTCCTGCTATCCGGACTGCAGAGATGTATCTTATTATAGCCGAGGCTCTTAATGAAATCAACCACGGTGCTAACAGTGAGGCTGTCGAGGCCATCAACAAAGTCAGAAACAGAGCAGGACTGACGGAGTCTGTTCCAACAGACTATGATGGGTTCCGCAAAGCTGTTCTCAACGAATACCGTCATGAGTTTGTTATGGAAGGCCACCGTTGGTTTGATCTTACAAGAATGTGCACACCGTCAGAATTTGTGTCCATCATTAAGGCTGCCAAACCAGAATCCAATCCTCGTGAGTGCAACGTGAAGTTCCCGATACCGCAACGCGAAATAGACCTGTCTCAAAATGCGATTACTCAGAATGACGGCTATTAATCTGAAACAGTGCGTCATGGCCACATCTTGCGTGATGGCCATGACTGCCTGTCAGGGCGGCAATGCTCAGTTGCATGATGAGCAAGTGACAATTGACCCGTCCTGGACCGAAAGAATTATGCCATGTAAAGGAGGTGGCATCACCGGAGGAGATGGATCAATCTCTATAGATTTGAAGAACGGCCGTAGCCTTTTTTTGTGGGGCGATTCTTTCATTGGAGATGTAGTCGATGATTCTCGTGCCAAGGATAGTAAACTTATCGTGGGAAATACTTTCACGACTATTGATGATAACGGCCATATCAGAACTTACTTTAGCGGTACCAGGAACAATCCCAGTGCTTTCTTACAACCCCAAAAGAGAAAAGGCTGCGTGAACTGGTACTGGCCGGGTAATGGATGTGTCAGTAATGGCATTCTCCATTTATTCATGTCCGAATTCGAGAGGACGGGAACGGGAACGTTTGCCTTCAAATACGTAGGATGTGACTATTTTAGGATGGATCCCAACACATTGAACGTTATCTCAAAGGAACATTTTAATGATCCCGATATCAATGGGGTTCACTATGGCCATGCAGTATTGCAAGACGGCAACTATGTTTATGTTTATGGAACTAAGACTGACAGCCTCGGGGTTAAGGCTTCTGTCCATGTGGCACGAGGGATATTGAAAGACAATAGACTCCAGTCATGGTCATACTGGGATGGAACCAAATGGCAAGATGATCCTTTAAGGAGTTCTCCGTTAAGAGGTATTCGAACAAGTGTCTCTGAGCAGTTCAATATTATAAAGCTCAATGGGACGGTCGTTTTAGTAACTCAGGACAGAATGGAGGATGTGAAGAATATCTATTCTTACACCTCCGAATCCCCATCAGGTCCGTTTAGTAATTGCAAACTTCTTTATACGGTTAAAGAAAAGAATTGGGACACAGATAAGATGATGACTTATAACACTATGGCACATCCTCAATATCAAAAGGACGGGAAAATACTTATGTGCTACAATGTCAACACCCATGACGACAAAAAGTTGTTTATAAAAGCTTCCCTGTATCGGCCTCGCTTCTTTTGGGTTCCAATAAATCTGATTCTCGATAAATAAAAAAACTATGAATAACAGCAAAACTATTATAAAACTGCTTCCCGTTTTGGGCACTTTCTTCGTAATGGGATTTTGTGATATTGTCGGCATTACATCCGACTATATGCAATTTTCTTTTGGATGGTCGTCTACAATGACCGGTTTCGTACCATCATTTGTGTTTATCTGGTTTTTCTTCCTTGCCATTCCCTTCAGTAACCTTATGAATCGCATAGGACGGAAAAGGACCGTGCTGACAAGTGAGATCATCACCATTGTAGGTATGTTTCTGCCGCTGGTTAAATTTTCCAGCGCCACCTGCCTGACAGCCTATATCTTATTGGGTATTGGCAATGCCATGCTTCAAGTGTCCCTGAACCCACTTCTTCAGAATGTAGTTGTCAATAACAAGCTGATGGCCAGCAGTCTCACTGCCGGCCAAGTGATCAAAGCCATTTCGTCATTGCTTGGGCCGGAGTTCGTTATCTTTGCGTCCTCTCATTTTGGGGAAGACCACTGGTATTACTGTTTCCCACTTTTGGGATTTATAACCATCATATCTTCCCTATGGCTTGGCTTTACTCCCATCGTAAGGGAGCCGTTGAACCCTACTCATTCTTCCATGCGGACTGCACTGTCATTGTTCTCGGATAAGATTATTCTTTTGCTGTTTTTGGGAATATTCTTTATAGTTGGTATTGATGTTGGTACCAACTTCTTGAGTTCCAAAATAATGGCAACACGTTTCTCGTGGACTCCCGATCAGGTAAAGTTTGCACCTCAAGTTTATTTCTTATGCCGTACTATAGGTGCCATGCTCGGTGTTATCATGTTGGCAAAAGTAAATGCAGGAAAATATTTCAGAATAAACATCATTGCTACTGTGATGGCACTGTTGGTCTTGGCATTTGTCAAGAGCCCAATGACAGACATGATTTGTATTGGTGCTGTTGGCTTCTTCTCTTCTTCAGTGTTCTCCATCATTTATTCAATGGCTTTTGAGGAGTGCTCTGATCATATCAATGAGGTCTCCGGCCTTATGATTACAGCTATAGCAGGAGGTGCTTTCATACCTCCCGTTATAGGTTTCTTTATTGATAACTTTGGACTATCCTCTGCAATACCGGTAATTTTGGTATGTGCATTATACCTTACTTACTGTGCTTTTTGCATAAGAATAGGAAACCACAATAATAAATAATCGAATACAATTAGTAAAATGACCAATCTATTATACAAGAAAATAGGCCTATTGGCAGCTTCAATAATGCTGATAATCCCCGCCAATGTCTATTCCAGTACTACAAATATTGCTCCCCGGGCTAAGGTAACGGTCAGCAACTTTCTAAACGATTCCTATAAGGGTGAGAATCTTGTCGATGGTATCATAATGTCTGACGGGAAAGGCGAATGGGCCTGCAAGGGCAATGTAACCTCTTGGGGAGAATTGTACCTACCGTGGGCAAAGTTGGAATGGACAAAAGAAGTCAACATTGAAAAAGTGGTCCTCTATGACAGACCTTCACTGAAGGAACATATCTCCGGCGGTACCCTAGAATTTAGTGATGGCTCATCTTACAGCGTTACCTGCATACCTAATGATGGCAGCGCCAAAGAGATACTCTTTCCTGAGGGGAAAAGAATAAAGTGGCTGCGCTTCCAGGCTACAGATGGCGACGGTAAAGACATAGGACTTTCTGAGATTGAAGTCTATAAGGCCAGAGACAACGAATCGGCGATGGTTGAGTGGGTTGACCCTTACATTGAGACCACACGGGGAAGATGGTTTTACTGCACCCCCGGCGCAAGGCCATTCGGTATGATAGCAGCCCATGCATTTACCAGAAACAAAAACCAGGGTGGAGGTGGCTATAATTATAATTTCCCCTATATACTCGGATTCTCACAAATCAATGAATGGATGATATCGGGGCCTAATATCATGCCTGTCTCTGGAAAGGTTGATCCGAGACTCGGTATGGATGGATGGAAGTCCTCCTTTAAACATGAAGGTGAGATTATTCAGCCCGGCTATCACCGTCTCTTCCTTGATCGCTACAAGACATGGGTCGAATATACAGCATCCGATCGTGTCGCTTTCTACCGTTGCAAATACATGGGGAAGGATAATGCCAAGTTGTTGCTGGATGTCGGAAGCAAACTGGGTAATTGTTCGATGGACAAGGGAACTCTCACCAAGATAAACGACCATCGCATAACCGGAGAGTTCTATACGACTAATCGCTTTTGGGGTGGTCCCGATAGCATACGACTTTTCTTCGTGCTTGAGATTAATAAGCCCATTAAGAGTATGATTGGTTGGAACGGCAATCAATTATACAATAACTGTTCGAGTGTTAGTGGTGACGATTCGGGTATGTTGATAGATTTAGGTGAGCTGGACGACAATGAGCTAGAATTCAAAATAGCTCTGTCCTACACTAGCATCAATAGTGCAGTAGAGAATTTAAATCAGGAAGTGCCAGGATGGGATTTTGATGCGCTGAAGTCTGAGACCCAAAGTGCTTGGAATGAATATCTTGGTAGAATTAGCGTTGAGGGCAGTTCCAAAAACGACAAAATTAAACTTTATACTGATCTCTGGCACGTTCTGTTAGGCCGAAATAAGATTAACGACGTTAACGGTCACTACCCTGACTATACTAAGGGCCCTTATAAAGATAAACGTACAAGTTGTCCGCTGAGGGTACGTCAGTTGCCGTTGGTTGGGGGGAAGCCCAAGTTTAATATGTATGGATTTGACGGTCTGTGGCTTACTCAATGGAATCTGAATGTACTTTGGGGAATCGCATGGCCGGAAGTACTGGATGACTTTACCGCATGCCTGGTTCAATATGCTGACAATGGGAAACTTCTCCCCAGGGGTGCATGCTCTGGCGGCTATTCCTTTATCATGACAAGTTGTCCATCTACTTCAATGATTGTAAGCGCATATATGCAGGGCCTAATGAAAAAAACAAGTCCTAAACATGCGTTTCAGGTCATTAAGGCAAACCATATGCCAGGTGGAATGATGAGTTACGAATCGGCAGACGACTTGAGGTTTTATATCAAAAACGGATATTGCCCCAACAGTGCTGGTAAGACATTGGAGTGGGCCTTTGAAGATTGGGGCGCCGCTCAAATGGCTCATAAATTAGGCTTGTCAAAAGATTACCACGTTTTCCTCAATAGGTCATTAGAATGGACCCCACTATTTTGTGACTCTTTAGGGCTTATATTCCCAAAGGATGAAGAAGGAAGATGGACTAACCTCGACCCTCTTTCCGGGAAGGGCTGGGTAGAGGCCAATTCATGGCAAGCAACTTGGTCTGTTTCCCATGACCTGACACGTCTCATCAAACTGATGGGTGGTAGTGATAAGTTCTGCGACAAACTTAACAATGCCTTTGAAAAAGCAAGCAGCTCTGATTTTATTGCTTCTTACAGCAATGGATACGTCAGCTATGCTAATCAGCCGGGTTGCTCAAATGCCCATTTGTTTAGTTACGGTGGTAAACCTTGGCTTACCCAATATTGGGTAAGAAGGGTAAGAGAACAGGCTTATGGAGGTATCACACCCGACAAAGGATACGGTGGTCATGATGAAGATGAGGGGCAGATGGGTGGCATTAGTGCGCTGATGTCTTTGGGCCTTTTCAGTGTAACAGGATTGGAGTCGCCTACACCCTATTATGACATCACATCACCACTGTTTGACAGAATCACTATCAAACTTAGCCCCAAATATTATAAAGGGAAAGATTTTACTATCATTACCCACAACAATTCAACGAAGAACTGCTATATACAGTCTGCTAAATTGAATGGTCAGAATTGGGAATGGTCTCAACTAAGTCATGATCTGTTCCAAGAAGGAGGAACCTTGGAACTTTGGTTGGGAGACAAGCCCAACAAGTCCTGGGGCAAGTTGAAATATACAACGACAGCCAACTAAGGTAATCAGAAAGAACTTGCGGGGAAAGTCAATGGCTTTCCTCGCTTGTCCTGTTTTTGCTATAAGATTTAGAGTCCGATTAATGCCGAGAGCAAATAGCTACCGTTGTTTTGCAGCAATTGAAAAATAAGGCTTTAAGATTAATAGATTATGAAACGTATCCTGTATTCAATATTTTTACTTCTCTCTATAACCAGTGCTTTCAGCCAAAGTCTCTGCCTTTCCCCAGGCTTTGGATCCGGAATGGTGTTGCAACGTGATTCTATGGCAAACATCTGGGGCTGGGCCATTAAAGGTAAGACCGTCAGGATTAAAACAAGCTGGTCCGATAGTCTCTATAGCGCAAAGGTTGGGGAAAATTGCAGATGGAATATGAAACTCAAAACATGCCATGCATCCTTTACTCCACAGACAATATGCGTTTCGTGCGGGAAAGATACAATACTTCTAAACGACATATTAATAGGTGATGTGTGGATTGTGGGTGGTCAAAGCAATATGCAGATGGATTTTAGGGGTAATCCTGACCAGCCGGTTCAGAATGCCCAAAATATACTTTTAGGCTGCAATCGGAATGGAATTCGACTTTTCCGTGTGAGAAATGGCTATTCATTATCTTACAATGACTCTATGAAAATCAATGGAGTCTGGACTTATTCCTCCCCTGAAGAGGTCAAGGATTTCAGTGTAATAGGATATGTATTCGGTAGATCCATCTTCGACTTGGTCCAAATTCCAATTGGCCTTGTAGAGATAGCACATGGCGGTTCTACTGCTGAAGCGTGGTTAGACCACAGAACACTTGAGAAATTCGGTGAGTTTGATCTTAACATTAATCCTCAAAAGGTAGATCCGATATGGTACTGTAATCTGCCAGGCGTTCTTTATAACAAAATGCTTGCTCCGCTGCTTCCTTATTCTGTAAAAGGAGTAATTTTCTATCAAGGAGAAGCCAATGTTGAAAGACCTCAGCAATATGCACGTTTATTTCCTCTCTTGATACGCTCATGGAGGAAATACTTTGACAATGAGCGTCTGCCTTTCTTCTACACGCAGATAGCCCCTTATGAATATGATAAAGGGGATGCAGCCCTGTTGCGTGAGGCTCAGTTAAACATCATGGATTCAATGCCAGGAATAGGTATGGCTGTAACTCTTGATGTAGGTGAAAAGAATATCATACATCCCTCTCAAAAAGAGATAGTCGGACAGCGGCTTGCCTATTGGGCTCTGAATAAAGTGTATGGACACCACGCTTTCGGGTGTAGAGGCCCGGAATTTAAAACCATGGAGGTTAAAGATGGTCATGCATTCTTAAAATTCAACTACGCTCCCAATGGGCTCTCTTTTTACGGTAAGGATCCTACAGGTTTTGAAGTGGCAGGAGATGATAGAATATTTCATCCTGCAAAGGCTCGCATTACACCTGCTTTTTGGGGCAATGAAGGTTTGGAAGTCTGGAGTGATGATGTAAGAAATCCGGTAGCGGTAAGATACTGTTTCAAGAATTGGTCTAAGGGCTGTTTGTATAATACAGAAGGATTACCTGCATCCTCTTTCCGTACGGATAATTGGGACACTAAACACTAACAATACTTCTTTGTAAGTACTAGGTATGCAAGCTAATGGCTTATTATACAGCGATACATGTGGCGACTTGATAAAGTCCTTCAATATGCTGGTATTTTGCATCTTAGCTCTAATAATGATGAATTACAGAAAAGAGAATAAGTATCGACGGAATCACCGTCTCCACTTCCTTCTCTGCGACTCCTCGTCATCAACCGACAAGTCCATATTATCATTCGTCTCCCATTCACGGTTTGCATCAGAAGCACCGGCATTGTCCGACTGGCTCTGAATACTTCTTCCCCTGTTGTCTTTTTGTGGCGGCAGGGGATTTTTGTTTGTTGCCAAGCGAGACACTGCCAGCCGGATGCCTATGCTGATGAGATAGTTCTGCCGGAGCTGCTCGGTCACCTCCTGCCGGAGTTGAATGGTCTCACAGTTCCATGAAACAGCTCCCCTATGGATGCGTGTGCCGAACTGCCGATAGAGGATACGGTTGATGTCCATAGTCGTGAGCTTCGGATTGTCAGCAAGTAGCTCATCGATGGTTTTCTCGATCTTAGCAAAACGGGTGGCCGCATTCTCGAACTGGAGCAGTTCCCTGATGCTGAGAAACTCGCCGCCTTTATAGACAGTTTTGTTTTTGTGGTCGACAAGGATGTAGCCGTAGGGATTATCTGCCTTGCCGACAAACACCAGGCTGATGCCGAACTTCTTTTTCATTGCCGCTGCCAGTTCCTCCTTGTTGGCACTGAGAGTGCGGTACTTCTGCAGGATGGCACGCAGTTGCCGACGGCGGTTGTCATCGGGGCGATTATCTTTGACCGCATGACGGAGGATTTCCTGTAGGGGCAGCCTTGTCTAAAAAATAGGTACAGCGGATAATTTCTGTTGGATGTTTATCCTCCAACCCTACATCATCAGGAGAGATGAATATTGGAGATATAACTTTCCTTGGAATATTGTTTACAAAACCGTGTTAGGATTTTAACACTTTTTCGAGGTAAAAATATGTTTCAACCGTTAACGTATGTTTTAAAAATCAAAGAACAATCGGCTTTACGGCGAAAGGTCGTCGACATATCGCCGAAAAGTCGCGGTCATTTCGCCGAAAGGTCGGCGGCTTCTCGCCGTAATGTCGGCACCTTTTCGGCAAAATTCCGGCTTCAAATCGGCGATATTTTGATTTAATATTTATAAATATCTAATAATCAATCAGTTATAAAAGTGCCTCAAAAAGGCGTTTTTCAAAGATGGTTTTGCTGGAAAAGACGCGATTCTCAGAGGCCATTTAACTGACAATTAATTGACATAGCCATCCTTTATCTCGCCCCTCCCCACTTGGTGCTTCATCAGTAAAAACACCTCCGAATGGCTTTGTAGGAGGGGCGGCATTCCTGCCGCCCACAAAACGGAGCAGTGGTTTTAGTTACACGGCGGCAGGAATGCCGCCGCTCCTACAGAGCCGTTCGTGTTCTTACTAGTGAAGTACCTATTGGGAGGGGAAATAGAACCACAGGAAATATCCGGTGCCCCATTATCTTTTTTAGATTAGACCAAAATTAAGGGAAAGCATATTATGCTAAAAGAAAAGAACGAGCATTAGCAAAAAGGCCATGCCATTCTGCAAATTATATTTATCTTTGCAAATGATATTAATCGATACATATAACAAAAACTTTATTACTTATGAAAAAAGAAGAGATACAAGTTCTTTTCAAGAGTTACGAAGAGGCAGTTTGCATGGTTGATAAAACCGAATGCTGGAGTGCAAGGGATTTGCAGAAGTTATTTGGATATAGTCTGTGGCAAAACTTCACAAAAGTTATTGCAAAAGCAAAAGAAGCATGCGCCAACGTAGGGCAGAACGTATTAGACCATTTTATTGACGTCAATAAAATGGTTGAGTTGGGTAGTGGCGCATTACGAGAGATTGATGACATCATGCTCACCCGCTACGCTTGCTATCTGATTGCTCAGAATGGGGACCCTAAAAAACCACAAATTGCCTTCGCACAGACTTATTTTGCGGTTCAGACACGTCGTGCAGAACTGATAGAACAACGACTATTGGAGTTAGAGCGAGTTAAGGCACGTGCTAAATTGCAAGAGACAGAACGAAAACTTTCAGGCATCTTATATGAGCGTGGTGTAAACGATCAGACATTTGCGGTTATTCGATCAAAAGGGGATCAGGCACTCTTTCGTTTGAGCACAAACATGATGAAACGCAAGTTGGGAATGCCACAAAGTCGACCACTCGCAGATTTCCTTCCCACCATTAGTATTAAAGCCAAAGACTTTGCAGCAGAAATGACTAGTGTCAATGTGCAAGCCAAAGACCTTCAGGGTGAATCCTCCATCACCCAGGAACATGTTGACAATAATGCCGCTGTACGTAAGATGCTAACAGAGCGTGGCATTATCCCCGAAAATCTCCCACCGGCAGAAGATGTCAAAAAGGTGGAACGCCGTTTGACAAATGAACAAAATAAAATATTGAAAAACAAAAAAATGTAAAGAGGCTACTGTATTCGCAAGAGTGACATTGGGGGTGCCAAAAACGTAGTAGAATTATAGAACGATATTCAAATATTTCGGACAAAAATACTATGATTTCTGTCTGAAATACACTAAATTTGTATCAAAATTTCTATCAATATGAAACATCTCAAGTTATTACTGCTCGTTCTATTAACAATCGGTAGTCTGCACGCACAGGCTATCGACAGGAAGAAAATGAACTTTAATGCCGGATGGCGGTTGACGGTAGGTGACATCACCAAAGCCTCTGAATATGACTTCGACGACAGTCGGTGGCAACAGGTGACGCTGCCCTATGCCTTCAACGGCGATGAGGCCTTCAGGAAGGATATCGTTGACCTGACGGACACGATCGTTTGGTATCGTAAGACATTCCAGCTGGACGAGGTGAGCAACAGGAAGGTGTTCATCGAGTTCGAAGGAGTGCGCCAGGGAGCAGACTTCTATCTCAACGGACAGCACCTGGGATATAGTGAGAACGGAGTGATGGCCAGCGGATACGATCTTACACCTTATATAAAAAAAGGTAAGAACGTGATAGCCGTGCGCTGCGACAACAGTTGGCAGTACCGCTCACGACAGTACGACAGTAGGTATCAGTGGAATGACCGAAACTTCAATGCCAACTACGGCGGCATACCGAAGAACGTGTATCTTCACATGACCGACAAGCTTTACCAGACATTGCCCCTCTATTCAAACCTGGGAACTACAGGCACGTATATCTACGCCACCGACTACGATATCCCAAACCGTAAGGCCGTGGTACACGTGGAGTCGCAGGTACGGAATGAGGACAGTAAGGCACGCACGTTCAGACTCTTCGCACAGGTTCTCGATGCTGACGACCATGTAAACGCCACCATCGCAGGAGAGCGCGTCACTCTACAACCGGGAGAGACACGCACGGTGAAGATACAACAGCCATTAAGCGGACTGCATTTCTGGTCGTGGGGATATGGTTATCTCTATACCGTGAAGACGTACCTGACTGAGAAAGATGACGTGAATCCGCAGCATCTCAACGCTCAAGACGATGAGGTAGTGATCCGCACGGGATTCCGCAAGACAAAGTACGGTGAAGGGAAGATATGTCTCAACGACCGGGTGCTGATGATGCACGGCTATGCCCAGCGTACCTCTAACGAGTGGCCCGGCGTAGGACTGTCAGTTCCGGCTTGGCTTAGCGACTACAGTAATGCCCTGATGGTGGAATCGGGAGGAAACCTGGTGCGATGGATGCACGTAACCCCCTGGAAACAGGATATAGAGTCGTGCGACCGAGTAGGCCTCATCCAGGCAATGCCTGCCGGCGATGCAGAGAAGGATGTGACCGGTCCGCGATGGGAACAGCGTACGGCCCTGATGCGCGATGCCATCATCTACAACCGTAACAACCCCTCTATCCTCTTCTATGAGTGCGGCAACGAGAGTATCTCTCGTGAGCACATGCTGGAGATGAAGAAGATTCGCGACATGTATGATCCTTTTGGAGGACGGGCCATCGGCAGCAGGGAGATGCTGGATATCAACGAGGCGGAGTATGGCGGTGAGATGCTGTACATCAATAAATCAAAGAAACACCCGATGTGGGCCATGGAGTACTGCCGTGACGAAGGACTACGGAAGTATTGGGATGAATACAGCTATCCTTTCCACAAGGAGGGCGACGGTCCACTCTATCGAGGCAAACCCGCTCTGGAGTATAACCACAACATGGATCAGTTTGCCATCGAGATGGTGCGCCGCTGGTACGACTACTGGGTAGAGCGTCCAGGTACCGGAACACGGGTATCGTCGGGCGGTGTAAAGATCGTCTTCTCTGATACGAACACCCATCACCGTGGTGAGTCGAACTTCCGTATGAGTGGCGTCACCGATGCCATGCGTATCCCCAAGGATGCTTTCTACGCCCACCAGGTGATGTGGAGCGGATGGGTGGAAGACGAGATGCCACGCACCTATATCGTAGGACACTGGAACTATGATAAAGGAACCAAGAAACCAGTCTATGTGGTATCTACCGCCGAGGAGGTAGAACTCTTCCTTAACGGCCGTTCACTCGGCAAAGGAAAACAGAGTTATCGTTATCTCTTCACCTTCGACAATATCACCTTTGAGGCAGGCACCTTAGAGGCTGTCGGCTCAGATGGCAGCCGTTATAAGATAGAGACTGCCGGCAAACCGGATCACCTGCAGCTTACGGCCATAGAGAATCCCCTTGGCACAAAAGCCGATGGAGCCGATATGGTGCTCTATCAGGTGGAGGTAGTCGACAAGCAGGGACGCCGCTGTCCGTTGGATGACCGCATGATTCACTACGAACTCTGGGGAGAAGGTAAATGGATCGGTGGCATCGGCACGCGCGACAATAAGGCCATGCAGCAACCGGATGTGAACAGGAAAGAGGGGTTGCTGGATGCTGCCGCCACAAAGAATATCTCGGATAACTATGTCGGTGCCATGAACCTGCCGGTGGAATGTGGTGTCAACCGTGTACTCGTACGCAGTACGACCCATGCCGGAGAGATTCATCTGTCGGTCTATGCCGAGGGACTGAAACCGGCTTACTCACAACTGAGCACCCAGGCAGTCAACGTGGAGGAGTACCTGCCGCAATATACGCTCAAAGGTCGTTTAGACAGAGGGGAGACATCCCTGTCACCATCCTATACAGAGAAAAGGAAGGGCGTCAAGATCGTCTCTGCCAAGGCTGGCTACGACACAGAGCATGCCAACAACAGTTGGGATGACAACGAACTATCCGAGTGGAAGAACGACGGTCGACTCAACACGGCGTGGATCACCTTCCGACTGGAGAAGAAAGCCGTCATCGACGATATCTGTCTAAAACTGACAGGATGGCGTCTGCGCAGCTATCCCCTGGAGATCTATGCCGGCAAGCAGTTGATATGGAGCGGCGATACGGAGCGCAGCTTAGGATATATCCATCTGAAGCCCAACAAAGCGGTAAAGACCAACGAGATCAGTATCCGCATGAGAGGTGCAGGAAAGGATAAGGATGCCTTCGGCGGTATCGTGGAGGTGGCAGAACCCGCAGCTGGTGAATTGGATCTGTTCAAGGCTAAAGGTGGCGGTGATACAAAGAGTGAGCTCCGCATCGTAGAGGTGGAGTTCTTAGAGACAAATGAGGGTGTGTCAAAATAGGCACATCCTCTTTATCGTATGTTATTCAAAGACCTACAGATTATATCACCTCGATGCCTTGCTCCTCACAGAGCTTCAGACTTAGTTCCTTGAGCTTGAACTTCTGTATCTTGCCAGAGCCGGTCAAGGGGAACGCATCCACGAAGAACACATACTTGGGAATCTTATAACGGGCGATCTTGCCGCGGCAGAATTCCCGCACATCCTCACGCTCCATCTTCACCCCGTCGTACAGGATGATGAAGGCACCCACCTCCTCACCGTATTTCTTGGAGGGAACGGCAGCTACCTGTACGTCCTTGATGCCAGGCATGTGATATAGGAACTCCTCTATCTCCCGCGGGTAGATATTCTCACCACCACGGATAATCATGTCCTTGATTCGTCCGGTGATACGATAATACCCCTGTTCGTCCTTCACACCCAGATCGCCCGAGTGCAGGAAACCATTCTTGTCGATCACCTCGGCGGTGGCCTCAGGATTCTTGTAATAGCCCTTCATCACGTTGAAGCCACGGCAGCACATCTCTCCCTGTACACCCACCGGACACTCCTCACCCGTCTCGGGGTCGAGCACCTTCACCTCCACAAAGGGATAGTCGCGCCCCACGGTGGTGCAGCGCTGCTCGAAGGTGTCTGTCAGACAGGTATGTGTCATACCCGGCGATGACTCGGTAAGACCATACACGCTGGTGATCGTCATGTACATCTTCTCGCTCACCTGCTTCATCAGTTCGATCGGACACAGACTGCCAGCCATGATACCCGTGCGCAGACAACTCATGTCGAACAAGTCGAACATGGGGTGGTTCAGTTCGGCGATGAACATCGTCGGTACGCCATAGAGGGCGGTGCACCGTTCTTTATGCACCGAGGCGAGCACCACCAACGGGTCGAATTTCTCCACCATCACCTGGGTGCATCCATGGGTAAGACAGTTCATCGTGGCCAGCACCACACCGAAACAATGGAAGAGCGGCACGCACACGCATAGTTTGTCCTTGTCTGTGAATCCCATGGCCTCACCGGTGAAATAGCCGTCGTTGGAGATATTGTAGTGCGTGAGCATCACACCCTTGGGGAATCCTGTGGTGCCCGAGGTGTACTGCATGTTCACTACATCATGGCAACTCACGTTCTTCTTGACTTCCGTGAGCGTGTCATCATCGATATTGCGTCCTAACAAGAGCAGTTCTGCCGTGTTGAACATCCCCCGATATTTCTCCATGCCGATATACACCACATTCTTCATGTGGGAAATAAAATGTTGCTTGATAATCAGATAGTTACAAGGTAAATGGTACAAAAAAGTTCACGTAGATATCCAGTAATTTATTGACATCCTATGCTATTGACACGTTATCGCATTAGCAAACTTTAA
>Ga0256405_10005101_pt1 | contig 23362 bp, 21 predicted proteins | sample RumenRJG_02DNA_FD_189096 | JGI IMG/M metagenome (GOLD analysis project Ga0256405, IMG submission 189096) | Bovine rumen microbial communities from Lethbridge, Alberta, Canada - RJG_02 | ecosystem: Host-associated > Mammals > Digestive system > Stomach > Rumen | place: Canada: Alberta... | reverse complement strand
CCAATGATCTTTACACCACGGTTATAAGCTTGCAAATATGGTTTTGCACCAATGAATGCTGGTAAGAAGGAGTGGTGAATGTTGATAATTTTGCCAAGTGGATAGTGATTTACAAACTCAGGAGATAAGATACGCATGTACTTAGCTAAAATCACATAGTCACAATTTGTGCTATCGATTACTTCCATCATGCGCTTTTCTTGCTCTTCTTTGGTAATGCCTTCGCAAGAAACTAACTTAAATGGCACATCAAACTTCTCTGCTAACACACCAAGCTCTGGGTAATTACCAGCCACACAAACGATATCTGCATTTAGAGCACCTGAATAGGCTTTCATTAACAGCTCACCTAAGCAGTGTGACTCTTTAGTTACTAAAACACACAATCTACGCTTGTGGTTGTCAGCTAAACGTACTGTTGCACCTTGTGGCAAGACGCCAATTACAGTGTTAATAAAAGTTTGATTTGAATTATCGTCATCAAAATTGCCTTCGATTACAGTTCTCATAAAGAACTTAGCATCCTCGTGGGAGGCAAACTGATCTTGGCGAATAACATTAAAATGAAATAAAGAACATACATTAGTGATCTTTGCAATTAAGCCTACATCATCGGTACATTCGGTTAAAAGAATTCTTTTTTCCATAACTGTATTTTTTTTATTGTGCAACAAATTGAAAATGTGAATTTTTGAATTCTATGATTAAATTCAGCTTTTGTAAAAGTATACAAGAATTTGCACTAATTTGAGCGTATTAATTTAGTGCAAATTAAGCTATTTACACATAATTTAGCAATTTTAAATTTTATGTTTACAATGAGTTAAGACTAAATTTTCACACAACAAGGAAGACACATCACAATGGCAATTGAAGATACTCTACCTGTAGTAGATAAGTATGCAACCTTGATGATCCCAGGAAAAGATCCAATCAAGCTTCCTATTTTAAAAGGTACCTTAGGACCTGAAGTAATCGATATTCGCGAATTAGGAAAACAAGGCTATTTCACCTATGATCCTGGTTTTGTTTCCACAGCTTCTTGCATGTCTCGTATCACCTTCATCGATGGCAAAAAAGGTATTCTACTTTATCGTGGTTACCCAATTGATCAGCTAGCTAGAAAGGCTGATTACTTACAAGTTTGCTATCTACTATTTAAAGGTGAGTTACCAAACAAAGAGCAATATCAGAATTTCGTACACAGAATTAAGCATCACACCTTAGTTCACACTCAGATGGAATCATTATTCCAAGCATTCCGTCGTGACTCTCACCCTATGGCTGTGCTATGTGGTGTGGCTGGTGCGCTATCTGCTTTCTATCACGACAGCTTAGATATTTATGATCCAGAGCATCGTGAACTTACCGCTGTAAGATTAGTTGCAAAGATGCCAACTCTTGCTGCTATGTCTTACAAATACTCAATTGGTCAGCCTTTCGTATATCCAAGAAATGATTTAAGTTATACTGGCAACTTCCTACACATGATGTTCTCAACTCCTTGTGAGGAATATAAGATTAACCCAATTGTGGAAAAGGCTTTAGATAGAATCTTTACTCTACACGCAGATCACGAGCAGAACGCTTCAACATCTTCAGTACGTCTAGCAGGTTCTTCTGGTGCTAACCCTTATGCATGTATTGCAGCTGGTGTAGCTTCTTTATGGGGACCTGCTCACGGTGGTGCTAACGAAGCTTGCTTACGTATGCTTGAATCCATAGGTTCTGTAGATAGAATTCCTGAATTCATTGCAAGAGCTAAAGATAAGAACGATCCATTTAGATTGTATGGCTTTGGTCACCGTGTTTATAAGACCTTTGATCCTCGTGCTGTAGTAATGCGTGATACTTGCCATGAGGTTCTAGATGCTCTTCATCTTGATAACAATCCTCTACTAGAGGTTGCAACTGAACTTGAAAAGATTGCTCTATCAGATGAATACTTCATTGAAAGAAATCTATATCCTAACGTAGATTTCTACTCAGGTATTATTCTAAATGCTATCGGTATTCCAACTTCAATGTTTACCGTAATCTTTGCTCTAGCAAGAACAATCGGTTGGATCACCCACTGGAATGAAATGCACTCTATTAAAGACTCAAGACTTGGTCGTCCTCGTCAGATTTATACTGGTCGTGAGTTTAGAGATGTAAAACCACTTTCAAGACGTAGCTAATTTCAAGCAGGAAGGTTAACACTTAACCTTCCTGTTTTTCACTTCACTAAATAATTTCCTTATTTATAAAAGATAAACAAAAGACTAATCTTGCTCTAGATCTCGATAAATTTCTGATAATTTATCGTTAAAGATGTCATGGATAGTTAGGTTTTCTTTACAAGGAACCAAATTAAATCCATCTTCCCCTAATTGCAAAATATCCTCGTAAAAGATTTTATTAAATAGGTGATAAGGGCAATTTCTTTCTCTTACTCCTTTACCATCTTCTGTAGTATTGTTTAACTTACATTGTTCTATATGCTGATTGATATTCCTTATTACTATATTACAAAAGATATTTGCCAAATGAATACTTGATACATATTGTCTTTCTAATTTTATGCCACTGGCATGATTATAAGAGGACCACAATAGAGAACAAATTCTTCTTGCTGAAAGGAAATTTATCGCTTGAGAAAAAAGCTTTTCTACACTACTAAAGGTTCGATTATTGTTTCCTACGAGTAAATTCATTCTATAGCGAAACTGCTCTATACATTCATTTACAGCAAGTTCTTTCCAAATTTTTACTAATTGCTCTGCAGGGATCTTTCTCAATGAGATTAAATCATTTAATTCATCGTTTACTAATGAATAGTTAAAAGTGAAAGCATCAAGTTGAGATAAACCTGCAATACTTTTATCCTTATTAAAGATAAAATAGGCACTTAACTTTTCATTAATATAGCTTGTTAGGTAAGAAGGATCTCTTGAATATAAATGATCTGAATCTAGAGACGACAACTTCTCAAAAAGCTCGTTTATTTCAGCTATAATTTTCTCTTTCTTAACAGTGATTAAACCTACGTTACAAAGATGCTCAATAATACGTGCATTATCAAAAGTAGGTAAAATCAAGCAATTATTGTCATTATTATAGTATTCTTCCTTTTGCTTAATGCTTTTATTTAAAGCGTATAGAACAGCTATTTCAAGTGTTGAATTGCTATTATCTTCTTTAGAAAATTCAAATCTAAAAAAAAATTCTTCAATGTTTTCTTGATACTTATCAATTACATTTTGAATATTTTGTTTTCTAATTGTTTCCTTACAGTTTTGACAACTGCAATTTTGAGGATTGTCTTCTCCATTATGCCCACATTTTGGACAGTAATACTTATGGGGCCTAGAAGCATCGCGACTAACTGTTTGTAATAAGAATTCATTGCAATACTTACAACGTATCGAGGTCTCAATAGGTGGAAGGATCTTGTAAAGAGTTGAGATAATTATACGAACTTCGTCAACAGAGAATGCTTCGGTGATGCCATATTCGGTTAAAAGATCTGAAACATTACAGCCTTTTCTATTCTGATAATCATAAGATAAAGCAATTAATTTTTCCCAGCCTAAAAACTCACGAACTCTTTTTATTAGCTCTTGAAATACAGTCATAAAGAATTTCCTTTCTAAATCATTTTACAGTTTCGCCCTCAAGAGTTTTACAAATTACTGCTTCTTGAGTACCAACGTAACTGCAAATATAAATGTGGGGCAAAAGGATTAATACCTCAAGCCCCACTCTGTCATAAAAAAGAAACTTAACCTTATAACAAGAAAGCTCAGCTAAATTAAATTACAAGTTCTTAAAACTTCCTTGATGCAATTTGCACTACGGTGTAAATCTTCAAGCTCTTGACCTTCTAGTGGAATTGCAAAGCGTTTTTCCACACCATTTTTACCAATTACGGATGGTAAAGACAAAGCAACATCCTCAAGACCATATTCACCATGTAATACTTTAGATACAGGTAAAACTGCTTTCTCATCATAGAATACAGCTTGAGCAAGTCTAATAGCACCTGCTGCAATACCAGTGTTAGTCCAGCCCTTAGCATCCATTACATCATAAGCAGTTTTAACTACCTGCTTTTTGATAGCTTCATGATCAAGCACTACATCAGGGTAGTATTGTGATAGCTTATCAAGTGGTACACCAGCAATTGATACAGTAGACCAAGCAGGGAAAGCGGTATTACCATGCTCACCTAGCATATATCCTTGGATATCCTGAGGGTTTACATTAAAGTGTTTTGATAGGATATATTTAAAACGTAGTGTCTCAAGAGTAGTACCAGTACCAAATAGTCTACCCTCTTTCCAACCAAACTTTGTAGCTGCATGATAGGTGGTTACATCCAAAGGATTTGTGATCATGATAAAGATAGCATCAGTGTTGTACTTTACTACCTCAGTCATAATGTCAGTGATTACTTTAACATTCTCTTTTGCTAAAGCTAATCTCTCATACTGACCAGGTAAAATTGATGGACCTGCAGCACAGATAATTACATCTGCATCTTTAACTGTTTCAAATCCACCTGAATAAACCTTAATATTGCGGTTTAAAGTTGAAGAAATAGAATGGCAAATATCTAATGCTTCACCATAAGCTACATTCTCTTTAATATCAATACATGCAATTTCTGAGGCAATGTTAGTAGCAACAGCCTTTGTTAGAACTTCTGAGCCAACATGACCTAAACCAATGATGGCTAATTTATGGATCTTCATGATAACCTCAATATGAATAGTGATACTTAAAGCATACTACAGATATAGGTTATTAGGAATTATTTTTCAAGGAAGGAATAAAAAATCTCAGTACAAATGAAACTGCACTGAGATCTTTGAAGCTTAATTAGATAGGAATTAAGCGTTTAAAGCTGCTTTAGCTTGTTCAGCAATAGCTTGGAAAGCTACCTTATCATTGATTGCAAGATCTGATAGAACCTTACGATCAATCTCAATGTTAGCCTTCTTTAAGCCGTTGATTAACTGGCTGTAGCTTAGATCGTGCTGACGAGCAGCTGCATTGATACGAACAATCCATAAAGCACGGAATTGACGCTTCTTCTGACGACGATCACGGTATGCATACTGACCAGCTTTAGTAACTGCTTGAACAGCGGTACGGAAGGTGCGTGAACGTGCACCGTAGTAACCCTTAGCTGCCTTTAAAACTTTCTTGTGACGTGCACGAGCGGTAACACCACGTTTAACTCTAGCCATTTGTCAAATCCTCCCAATTATGCGTATGGTAATTGACGTGCGATAGCGCGTAAATTACATGTCTTTACACAAACCATGCTACGTAGCTGACGCTTACGCTTGCTAGTTTTCTTTGTAAGGATGTGACGTAGGTTTTGGTGACGGCACTTGTAGTGACCACTACCAGTTTTCTTGAAACGCTTTGCAACGCCTCTATCGGTCTTCATTTTGACCTTGACTTTACCAGCCATTTTATATACTCCGCATTATTGCAGTAAAACACCATACAGGAGTCTAATTGCTTAGAACTTGTAACCCTGTACTATTTCTTCTTAGGAGCTAACACCATAGTTGCTTGTCTACCTTCTACACGAGAAGCAGACTCAACAGATGCTATTCCTCTCTCAACGCATAGATCATTCTCTACACGTTTTAGGACATCTAAACCTAAAGACTGATGTGCCATTTCGCGACCGCGATAGCGCAAAGTTACTTTAGCTTTGTTGCCCTCTTCTAAGAAACGGATTAGGTTGCGTAGTTTAACCTGATAATCCGCTTCATCTGTACCAGGACGGAATTTGATTTCCTTAACCTGAACAACTTTTTGCTTCTTATTCTTTTGATCTTTACTCTTCTGATAAAGATACTTGCCATATTCGATGATCTTACATAACGGAGGCTCCGCATTAGGACTGATCTCAACAAGATCAACATCCTTCTCCTTTGCCAAACGTAATGCTTCAACAGTTGGCATTACGCCAACTAATTCGTTATTTTCATCTAAAACGCGAACTTCTTTACATCTAATGTCAGCGTTAATCCGGTTCTTCTGAAGAGGCTTACCGGTTTTCTTGTTGTTGTTTATAGCAAGTACTCCTGTACAAGTTGAATACAAAAGATTAAGAAAGCTTAATCTTCCTTAGCCTTATCAGCTTCTTGTCTCTGTTTTTCAATTTCGACATCAGCGTCAGGCATAGTTTTGCGCTGTATGATATCTGATTTGATTAATTTAATCAAGTCTTCAATTGACATTGTTCCTAAATCTGCACCTTTTCTGGTACGAACAGCAACTTTGCCTTCTTCAGCTTCACGTGCACCACATACTACTAAGTATGGAACATGCATTAAGGTATGTTCACGGATCTTGAAGCCAATCTTATCATTACGCAAATCTGTCTTAGCACGAATCTGTTCAGCATCTAGTTTTTCATAAACTTGCTTTGCGTATTCGCACTGATCATCGGTAATTGACATTACAGCTACTTGAACTGGTGATAACCAAGTTGGGAATGCACCTGCATATTCCTCGGTTAAGATACCAATAAAGCGCTCTAGAGAACCTAACATTGCACGGTGGATCATAACAGGAACGTGTTCTTGGTTATCTTCACCAATATATGCTGCACCTAAACGTCCAGGTAGAGAGAAGTCTAACTGTACGGTACCGCACTGCCATGCTCTGTCTAAAGAGTCATGTAATGTAAACTCAATCTTAGGACCATAGAATGCACCTTCACCAGGTTGTAATTCATACTCTAGGTGATTTGCCTCTAATGCCTTCTTTAAGTCATCTTCTGCTCTATCCCAAATCTCATCAGAGCCGATACGTTTTTCAGGACGAGTTGATAACTTAACATCGATGTTATGGAAGTTGAATACATCATATACTTCGTAAACCATCTTGATACAATCAGATACTACATCAAGAATTTGGCTATCGGTACAGAAGATATGACCATCATCCTGCTCAAAGCCTCTTACACGTAGTAGACCATGTAATGATCCTGATGGCTCATTTCTATGATCCTTACCAAACTCAGCCATGCGGATTGGAAGATCACGATATGAACGAGTACGTGAATTAAAGATCTGAATTGCACCAGGGCAGTTCATTGGCTTAATAGCATAATCACGGTTTTCTGACTTGGTGGTAAACATGTTTTCTGCATATTTATCCCAGTGACCAGAACGCTCCCACAATACTCTATCCATGATTTGTGGAGTGTTAACTTCGATGTAGTGATACTTATGTAACATACCACGCATGAAGTTTTCTACAATACGGTAAATGGTCCAACCATCATTGTGCCAGAATACTAAACCTGGAGCTTCTTGTTGGAAGTGGAATAAATCTAACTTCTTACCTAATACACGGTGATCACGCTTAGCAGCTTCTTCACGGCGTTTTAGATATAGTTTTAACTCATCTTTAGATGCAAAGGCACAGCCATAAATACGCTGTAACATCTTGTTCTTTGAATCACCACGCCAGTAAGCACCAGCAAAGTGAGTTAACTTAAAGTGTTGGCAGAAGCCCATATGAGGAACGTGAGGACCACGACACATATCAATATATTCATTGTGGTGGTATAAGCCGATTGACTTATCTGACTTATCAATATTTTCCTCAAGAATTAATTTCTTGTAAGGCTCGTTACGCTCTTCGAAGGTATCATGAGCCTTTTGCCAATCAACAACTTCTTTAATTACTTTGTAATCGGTCTTAGCAAGCTCATGCATTCTCTTATCTAGAGCTTCTAGATCTTCAGCGGTTAACTTATGATCAATGTCTACGTCATAGTAGAAACCGTTGTCGATAACAGGACCGATAGCCATTTGAGTTGATGGCCATAATTGCTTAATAGCATGACCTAATAAGTGAGCGCATGAGTGACGAATGATCTCTATGCCTTCCTTATCTTTAGGTGTGATGATAGATACAGTTGCATCTTTATCAATAAGATCACAAGCATCATGCAACTGTCCATCAATCTTACCTGCAACGCAGTTACGTGCAAGACCAGGACCAATACTTAAAGCTAAATCATAAATAGAAATTGGCTTATCAAACTCTTTGATATCGCCGTTTGGAAGTGTAATTTTTGGCATTTTATAAACCTCGATGCATACAGCGCATCTCTAGGCTCCATAGTAAAAAAGTGAAACTTAAGTCCCCTACAACTATCCTTGCACTACTCGACAAGGCCTTGTGCAGAGCAACAAAACGGTAATGATTATACACTTAAAACATGAGAGAAAACACGATTATTTGAAATAGGCGCAGATATTTTCAATTTTTCATTGAAATATCAATTTACTTTGGTATAATTTCACCACTTTTTGCGCCCTTAGCTCAGCTTGGTTAGAGCATCACCTTGACATGGTGGGGGTCGGTGGTTCGAGTCCACTAGGGCGCACCATTCTGAAGAATGAATCCTAAAAAATTCTCAATATAATAAATCACCTATTTAATTATTACTCACCTCTGTTTTTCAAAGCTCATTACTTTGACTTCAAAATGTCAAACAATGTTATATCATTTGGGGATTTTGATTTTTTGCATGATTCTTTATACTTTTTACACACCGAAACTAGTTCATCAATTGATTTAAATTGATCTACCAAAAATGATTCTCTTTTTACATTGGTCTTATAAAATTGATTGCACAACTCACTTGGCTTTAGTTGAGATTTATTTCCAAGCCAAGCTCTATTTAGGATTGGTTCTTTTACAATTAAGCGCATTTCTATTTCAGGACAAGTTAATACGTTTATAACATGTATATTTAAACCAACTTTTTTGAGTAAGTTATACGCTTTATTCTTTTTTCCAAAAAACTCCTCATTTTTACTATCATGAACATACAAGATAGCAACTTCATTTCCATAGTTAGTTGATGAAATTGACTCAACTAAACAAGATTTTCCTTTTTCTCTACGCCCTGAAATCTGATACTCAAAATTAATCTTTGAAATATCTGTAAAAAAAATAATTTTCGCTTCTTACCCAAGATATAATGTTAGATTCACTCGTACCTTCGCAGACTACAAAGTAATATTTAAAATTATTAAGTATATTAGCCAACAGACTGATCCTCTAAATTTAATAATTCAATTACTTTATTTTTTGCTTCTGTTAAAAGAGAGAATTTTGGGGCTGTTCCATTTATAACGTTTAATAATAAAATTTTGCTCTTTAAGATATCATTCCTTTTAACTTTATCCGAATCAGAAAATCTTAAAAGATGAAGATACTCATCATCATCTTTGCGTGAAACATAGATGTTATCTTTTCGTGTAAAATAATCTAGTAATTCTGGATAATGTGTGGAAAATATTAAGCAAGCACCTTTTGGATTTGTTCTTTTATCCGTAAACAAATCCAAAATAAATGTTATTAGTTTTTTATTTAAATGATTTTCTATCTCGTCTAAAACAATTAATCCACCAGATGATAAAACTGACATTAGTCCAGGGAAAATTGTTAAACCTTTTATGGTTCCAGATGAAACGATATTTTCTAAAGTTATTAAGCTTTTTTCACTTACTCCACTTTCTCTTTCGAATTGAATCAAAGCTTTGGCTTTTTTAATTTCACAGAACTCACTATTTTCAATTTTTAGGCTTTTTATTCCTGAATCAAATATTTTAATAATTTGAGAAGGAGGCTCGCCCTCCCATCCTGGATAATTAAAATTGACTGCCCCAAGATTGCAAACAAAAGTTCCCTTCTGCGAAGATATGCACTTTATAATACTTTCATCCGACTTTAAGAAAACATTGGTAGCTTCATCTTTTCGATTCATTACGATTTTAAAGCTATTTTTATTTATATTTCTTGCAAATTTTGATAAAGGAAGTTTATAAAGGATTTCATCTTTATAGAAGTAAGATCCATTATCTTTAATTATTTCTGACTCTAACAAATAAACATTATTTTCATGAAAAATTTCTACGCTAAATTTAAAGGGGTGTTCCTTTGTGACATGAAATTTTTCCAAAAGATAAGCAACTGTATCTAAAGAACGGTGCAAAAGCACTATGTTTGCAATAAAACAAATAAGTTGAAGAATAGCTGTCTTTCCAGTTGCATTTAAGCCAACTACTGACATAAGAACTTGATTATAGATACCTGTTTTGATTTGATAGGCACTTCTATAGTAATCATGACGTTCTAGGCCTTTACGTACTCTATCTGAAGTTTTTAAATCAATATTAATTCCCTCTGGAAATAAAATATTGCTTCCGACTCTGATTGATAATATTTTCATAAATCACCCATTATAACTGTTAGAACAGATTTTCTGTTTTTAATATAACATAATTTACAATTTATGTGATTTTAAATATTTATAATCAGAATATTTGTTTTTACTTTTTCTCCTAAATTTTAATCAATCTTATCTATGCTAGAAACAATTCTGAATATCTGAATACTCCCACAATTCCTCAGTCATTGAATAATTAGCCCATGTAGTATTAGGTTTTGAGTCTGTATGGACAAAACCAAACTTACCGTAGATGTGACGAGCAGCCTTGCAGATATCAATAGTCCATAAGATTACCTTGTGGTAGTTATTTTTCTTGCAAAAGTCCATGGCTGTTTTAACTAAACTTGAGCCTACACCTTGACCTTGCACTGAAGGATCGATACCGAATAAACGCAATTGAGCCTCAGAATTGCCCTTATAAACTATGCAAATACTACCAACAATTTGATCACCTCTTACGGCCACCCATAGTTCACTTCCTTCTTTATAGACAAATAGCTCTTCCATGGCATGCAAAAAATACTGCTCTGTGCTAGGTAAAAACTGAAATTGCTTTTCAAATAAACGGTAATAAAAATTTACAACTAAGCTTGGCTCACCAGGCTTGTAGGCTCTTATCTGAATATCATTGTTCATTTTATTCTTCCTTAAACTTATCCATAATAAAGCACAAAGCATCTGCTATTTTCTTGCTTGACTCCTCATCAAAATTACAGATGAGTCTATAGATATCTTGATTTGTCCTTTCTATTAGTTGAGTTACCTGCTCTAAACCAAACTTAGTTAAAGCGATAGGATTTTGTCTTTTATCATTACTTGCTGTTTTTCTAATGATGAGCTTTTGTTTTTTCAAATTTAGCTAAAATTCTACTTACATAGCTTTTATCTAGCTTTAATTTAGAACAAAGATCTTTGGCTAATACCTTGTCAGAGGATCGAATTTCAAACAAAATTCTAGTCTCAGTTACAGAGTATTTAGTACCTAAGTATTTTTGATTCAAAAAACCTAGCATCACAGTATAAAAGCGATTAAAGCTACGAATTGTAGTAATCAAACTCTCCTGAGAATTTTGCAAAATCACTCTCCTATAGAGGACATCGTCTACTATTCCTAGAATTATTAGTTGTCATTGTCAACTAATAACTTTTACCATTTGATTATCAACAAATTTTTCTTTTATAAGTTTTTACTAAGTTTTGCTAAGTATGATTAAAACCATCGAAGACAACCTTAATTCATAAGTTTTCTTCAAAAGATTTCTTCTTACCTTTGTAAGATAATCAAGTTCACATACCTCTTCTTCCCAGACCAAAATTGTCTGGGATTTTTTTTGATTTTTATCTGACATAAATCAATAAAACAACTGCATTTTCTGATATAATTATCAGTGGTTTATCTATTGGAGATTTTTATGTTGCTAGATGAAGTAAAAGCTACTTTGGCAATGGAAAATTTGACTTTGAATGAAGAGCAAGAAAAGCTTTTAGAACAATACGCTGAAGGTAAGTGCTCTTTTGAACAATTCCAAGAGTTAATTGTAAAATTATTAAAAGAGAATAAGGCTGCTTGAATATTGGAAGCTTCAACTTTTGATGAAGCCTATTGTTATAAAGGCACTGAAGTTCTCAAAAACAATTTTAACGAAAGAGATCCTAGAGTTTTATCTCAATTAGAAAGAATGTATACAGGTGCTAGGATCATCGATTTGTTAAAGAAACCTTTAGACGGTAATTTCGATATCGCTCACCTCAAAAAGATCCACCATTTTATCTTTCAAGATATCTATCCTTGGGCTGGTACCATAAGAACTGTAAATATCTCAAAAGAAATACTCTTCTGTGATGCCCAATATATTGAAAAAGAATTAAACAAAATCTTTTTGCAATTAAAACAAGAGCAATATCTTAAAAATTGCACCGATAAAGATATTGCTAAAAGAGCTGCTTACTACCTAGGTGAAATTAACGCAATTCACCCTTTTAGAGAAGGTAATGGCAGAACTCAAAGAGAATTTATAAGACAATTACTTTTACCACTAAATTATTATGTTGATTATTCAAAAGTAAAACCTGACATGATGCTTTATGCATCTATCAATGCTTTTGCAGGTGATTACCAATTGATGACTCAACTTTTTGAAAATTGCATTATTAAACAATAAGACATGACTACAAATACAACCTTAAATACTAATTTTAAATTGCAAGTAGGAACCTTCTATGTAGAGGTTTGGGGCTGCCAAATGAACGTTTATGACGGTGGCAGAATCAGAGATTTATTGTCAGCAGCAGGATATGCAGAGGCTTCAAGTCCTAAAGATGCTGACATTGTGGTATTAGTTACTTGCGCTGTAAGAGCAAAAGCTGAAGATAAAGTATTTAATCAAATTGCAGCCTGGCAACATACAGGCGAGATTACTAAAAATACTATCGTTGCCTTAGGTGGTTGTGTAGGTTCAGAGCTTGCAGAAAAAATTCTAGATTTAAACAAGAGCGTTAATATCATCTTTGGACCAAGAACTATTCACAGATTACCTCAAATGATTAGTCAATTTGCAGCTACTCATAAACCTGTAGTAGATGTAACAGCTGAGGCTATCGACAAGTTTGACTATATGCCAGAGTCTGGTCCTGTAGGTCCTAGCGCTTTTGTAACCATTATGGAAGGTTGCTCAAATAAGTGCACTTACTGCATTGTGCCTTATACCCGTGGTGAGGAGCAATCAAGACCTGTACAAGATATCTTAGATGAATGTGTAAATCACATTTCTAATGGCGTTAAAGAAATTCACCTATTAGGTCAAAATGTAAATTCCTATCACGGCTTAAACAATGATGGCTCTATTTGCCATTTCTCCTCTTTATTGTATGAGGTTGCAGCAATTCCAGGCGTGGAAAGAATTAGATTCACAACTTCAAATCCAATGGATTTTACTGACGACATCATTGAAGCTATTAAAAACTTAGATGTAATTTCAGATCAAATCCATGTGCCAATTCAAGCTGGCTCTGACAGAATTTTACAGGCAATGCACCGTCGCTATACAGCAAAGCAGTATATCGAATTAGTAAAGAAGATTAGAGCTGCTAGACCTTCTGTGCACATAAGTTCAGACTTTATCGTAGGTTTCCCTGGTGAAACCGATGAGGACTTTGAGCAAACCATGAAGGTTGTAGATGAGGTAAGATTTGACCAAAGCTTCTCCTTTGTATACTCAAAGCGTCCTGGTACCCCTGCTGCTACTTTAGAAGATCCTACCCCTAAAGAAGTTAAGATGGAGCGCTTGTATCGTTTACAAAAACGCTTAGAGGAAATTGCCTCTGATTATACCCAAGCATTTTTAGGTACTACCCCAAAATGCTTAGTGGAAGGCGTTTCAAGAAAAGATGAAAGTGAGCTTAAAGCTCGTACTTCCTCTGGCAGAATCGTAGTATTTAAAGGATCAACTGATCTTGTAGGAAAAATGGTTAACGTAAAGATTACTAGTGTAATTGCTCATACACTTAAAGGCGAAATTGTAAATGAATAGTGTAGCTCAGGATTTTGTTTTAGAGCCTAACGACAAAGACAGAATTGCCTATTTAGTAGGTCCTGAAGATGAGAATTTAAAACAGTTAGACAAACGCTTAGGCGTAAAAATCTCCTACTCAGGAGCTCATTTTCATGTAGAAGGCTCTCATGCTGCAGTTAAAAAGGCTGTAAAACTTGTAAAGTCTTTATATATTGATACAACTCCTACTAAAAATAGCAAAAAGCCATCTGAGGTTACTCCTGATATGGTACATCTTGCCATTACAGAAGTTGCTCATTTAGAAGATGACGATAACGACTATCAAAATGCAGAGGATAGAGGCTCTGTTGGAGCTATCTATCACAAAGCTAATAATTTTAAGACCAAGCGTGGTTTTGTAAAAGCAAGAACCTCAAATCAGTCTGACTATATTAGTAAAATCTCAGGTCATGACGTATCTTTTGGTATTGGTCCTGCTGGTACTGGTAAAACCTACCTTGCTGTAGCTGCTGCTGTAGATGCCCTAGAACGTAATGAGATAAGACGTATTATCCTAACTCGTCCTGCTGTTGAAGCTGGTGAGAAATTAGGCTTTTTACCAGGTGATTTATCTCAAAAGGTCGATCCTTATTTAAGACCTTTATATGATGCCCTCTTTGAGATGTTAGGTTTTGAGAAAGTTGAAAAACTCATCGAAAGACAAATTATTGAGATTGCTCCATTAGCTTACATGCGTGGTCGTACCTTAAACGATTCTTTTATCATCTTAGATGAGGCTCAAAACACAACTGTTGAGCAAATGAAGATGTTTTTAACTCGTATCGGTTTTAACTCTAAAGCTGTAATTACAGGCGATCCAAGCCAGATTGATTTACCAAGAAACGTAAGATCTGGACTTAAGCACGCTATTGAAGTTTTAAAAGGTATTGAAGAAATTGGCTTTACCTTCTTTGAAGCTTCAGATGTGGTACGTCACCCTGTAGTAGCAGCTATTGTCAATGCTTATGATGCTTATGACAAAGCTCAAGCTTTAAAGAAACAAGCTTTAGAAAAGCTAAGTGGAGAGCAAGCATGAAGGTAAGTATCGATTTACAAATTGCTACAGAGGAAACACTTAAAGACTATCCAAGTCTAGAGAAGATGGAGCTTTGGGCACAAACAGCTTTAACTGAAGGTGGTCGTACTCAAGATAGTGAACTTACTATCAGAATGGTGGATAGTGAGGAAATTCACGAGTTAAATCGTGATTATCGCAATGTAGATAGACCTACTAATATTCTCTCCTTCCCTTTTGAAATGCCTGAAGGAATTGAGACACTACCTTTAATTGGTGATTTAGTCATCTGCAAAGCAGTGCTTGAAAAAGAATGCACAGAGCAACACAAAACTTTAGAAGAGCACTTTTGCCACTTAATCATTCACGGTTGCTTACATCTTATAGGTTATGATCATATTAAAGAAGATGAAGCGGAAATTATGGAAGGCCACGAAATTAAAGCACTAGCAAAACTTGGCTATAAAAATCCATACGAAATTAACGAATAACAAACAATATAAGAGGTTAAATTAAATCATGAACGATATTCATGAAGACGAGCATAGTTCATTCTTATCTAGAATTTTTAATAAAAAGAGTGAACCTACAAATCAGAATGAATTAGAGCAAGTTATTCACGAAGCATCTGAAAATGATGTAATTGATGAAGAAACTGAGGATATGATCCAAGGTATCTTTGATATCAATAGACTTAGAGTATCAGATGTCATGATCCCTAATTCTGATATCATAACTATCAATGTCAATGCTACTTTAGAAGAAGCTGCAAGTGTGGTCTACCAACACGGTCACTCCCGCTACCCTGTAATTAGTGAGGATAAAGATCATGTTGTAGGTATTTTACTTGCTAAAGATTTAATTCCTTATACAGCTAACCTAAAACCTTTAGAAGGTGGCATCAAAGCTATTATTAGACAACCTGTCATCGTACCAGAGTCTAAATATGTAAAATCCATGCTCAAAGAATTCCAACAAAACCGTTTCCACATTGCTATTGTGGTAGATGAGTTTGGTGGAGTTTCAGGTTTAGTAACTATTGAAGATATTCTTGAGATCATCGTAGGTGATATTGATGATGAGTATGATACTCAAGTAAATCACCCTAATATTGTGAAAAATAAAGATGGTCAAAGCTACACCGTAGACGGTGTTACCCCAATTGAAGAGTTTGATGAATTCTTTAATACTAAATTTGAAGATCTTGCAGATGTGGATACCACTGCAGGCTTAGTTACCCACATGCTAGGTAAAATTCCTCAAGTAGGTGAGAGTGTAGACATTGAGAACTTCTCATTTAAAGTACTTAAAGTAAGTGACAGAAGAGTTCACCTCATTGAAGTTAAACCACAAAATTCTGATACAAAGAAAGACTAACATTTCTTACTATGTTGTTTAAAATCGTCCTTTTTTTAATGAAATATTTAGCAGGTAGCAATCTTTTAAGACTTGCTACCTCAAAACTAGGTATCGCTATCGAGGCAATCTTACTTGGAGCTTTATGCTCTGCCTCAATTGCCCCACTACAAATCTGGCCTTGCCTTGTGATAGGGCTAGTATTTTTTATGATGCTCTTGTGTGTCATTAAAACTAAAAAAGGTATTTTTTATACAACGATACTGTTCTTTGCAAGTTACTCTACAGTAAGTCTTAACTGGCTTAACTTTGTAATGGAAGATTTTGGAAAACTTCCCTTTTGGTTATCTAACTTTGTTGTCTTAGTCTTTAGCATTTTCTATATTGCACTACCTTATGCAGTATTTAATGTAATAGCTTTTGCATTTTCTAAAAAGAGAACAGAAAGCTACTTGTGCTTTTTTGTACCAATAGCTTTTATCTTAGGTGACTTTTACGTCACTTACGTACTAACAGGTTTTCCTTGGATCATTCCAGGCTATGCTTGTATTGAAGGTCCTTTGAAAAACTTTGCACCATTTTTAGGTGTTAAAGGTATTAGTGCTTTAGTCTACATTATGTCTGCAGCTATTGCGCTTACCGCTTTAAGAAAGTTCCTCTACCTACCTATTGCAGCAGTAATTTTATGTATTGGTTTAATGACAGAAGGTATAACCTTTACTCAAAAACAAGAGCCCATTGAAGTACTTATGGTGCAAGGTAATATTGAGCAAGCTGTACGCAATAACGGCAGTAAATCATTTGAAGTTTTCTCAACCTACTGGGATAAAACAGAGCAAAACAAAGATGGCTTTGATGTAGTGATTTGGCCAGAATCTGCTATTCCTGTGGTATATCAATTCCAAAAGGATTTTCTAGATGATTTAAATACTGCGTTTGTTGATTCAAAACAAGTTTTAATCACTGGCATTTTCTCCATGGATGAAGAACAAAACAAGATCTATAACTCCATGATGACTTTTGGTGAAGATAAAACTATTGATGAGAAAAAGATTTACAACAAACGCGCTCTAGTGCCATTTGGGGAAATCATTCCATTTGCAAGTTTACTACGCCCACTAGGCTCAATTTTTGATATTCCAAATTCAAGCTTTAGCTATGGGGATGCAAAACAAGATCCTATCAAAGTAAAAGGTCTTAATTTCATTCCTGCAATTTGCTATGAAGCAATTTTTCCAAATCTTATTAGAGGTATGGATAGCCTCGATACCTCTGGTATCATCATGCTCTCAAATGACTCTTGGTTTGGTCCTACTAAAGCTCCTATGCAGCATTTAAATATAGCTAGAATGCGGACATTAGAACTACAAAAGCCAATGCTTAGAGCAACTAATAGTGGAATTACCGCCTATATTGGTGAAAATGGCAAAGTGCTAAGGACCATTGAGGAGAACAAATTAGCTTGTCTAAAGACTAAGTTCTACCCTGTAAGGGGTCAAACTCTTTACTCAAAGTTTGGAGAGCTAGGTATTTCAATCTTAATACTAATATGGCTAGCTTTAGGCTTGTACTCAAGATTTAAAAAGCAAGATCTTATTGAAGAGCAAATGAACAAACTGATAAGACCTTAAGCTTTAAAGATAGTGATTTCAATAAAGGTAAAGCAAAAGCTTTACCTTTTTTTTAACCAAAGCGACCTTGTTTAGTTTTTCTAAAGATCACAGCAGTTGCGATAATCATTAAGATACAGCCCACAATACTTAAGATGTAACGCCAAGTTGGTAATTGCTCTTGAGATTTAGCAAGACTCTTTACAAAGTCCCCAAGATAACAACCTTTAGCTACGCATCTAACCGAACGACCTAAATCTCCTTGGGTATACCAAACATGCTTTGGAAAGTTACTACTTAAATCATAGGGACGTAACATTTTATTAGCGTTAATATCGAATTTACTTAATAGCTCATAGAGCTTTTGTGGATCTGACTGTAACGCTTTGATATCAGGATAGGATAAACCAGGCTCAATATTTAAGATCCCATCTTTGGACTTAACAGTTCCCATAAAAGAGATCTCATCAATAATGTTAGCGTTTTTGTCAGTATCTAAACAAACTAAGCTATTATTATCAATGTTAGCTTCTTGCTTTACTACAAAGACGTCTTTAACTCCGTTTGAGAAATCTAATTGAGAATAACGTCTTAAATCTAGTTTATTTACGTAATTGGTGTAGCCTAAAGGAGAATTGATATTAACTGCACTTTTTGCAATATATAAACGGTTAACGTTAATATAACCATCAATATGAGTGTGACCACCAAAGGAAGACATATCAAAGCTATTACCAACGATATTACCTTCGACACTGATATTAGCTTTCTCGTCAGCATCATAACTTAATAGTGGTGCATAATGCTTTTTTAAATTCTTTTCTTTAACACCAAAAATAAGTTTGGTTTTAAGGGAGTTTTCTAAAGATTTTTGTTGCTGATAGATATAGTTATGTTTGATGTTATCAAAAACTAGCTTACCATCTAACATCACGCCATTGCGTGGGGAGGCGTAAAAGACTTTTTCCTGATAATTATAGTAAGGATTCCATCTTGAGAGAATGTTGCCTACAACTTTAGCTTTATCGTAGAAGTTAATCTTTTTGACATGAGCGCTAGCATCAATATAAATGGCATTACGCTTTGATGACAATTTACCTTTTAAGTTAACTTCTTTAACTAGTGGACCTTGTAATTCTAGTGGCACGTCAAAGCAATTTGCTCTGTCTTTATCTAACTTACCATTAAAGTAATCGTAAGTTTTAACCCTTCTATAGGAGCCACGATACTCTTCTAAATCAGATAAAGCATTAGAGCCAAAATCAAAGCGTAAAGCTACACCGTCATCTGAGGTAGCTTCTACATTACCTTCAATATCAAGGGTATTATCTCTACCATAAGTAAAGGCAATGCCTGAGGAGTTAAAACCATTTTCTATGATGGTTGTGTTCTTTGGCACCACAATATTATTGTAAGAGCCATCTACTCTTATACCTACGCTTGCAAAACCTATGCTTGCAATATTAGAGTTTTGATGCACCTCGTTATAATTACCATAAACATGAGTTCCAATACTCAAAGGTATTTTTGAAGGCTTATCAGGTTGATACTCATGAGTTGTATCTGAAAAAGCATAAAAGCCCTTGTTTATGTCATGAGCTAACAACTCATTGTTAGTGCCACTTTGATAGATCCCGGTACCTACAAAATCCTCAGTGTCAAGCTCATAGCCTAAATCCTTTAATACGTTAAGCTCTGCTAAGGTATAAAAGCCGTAGTTTATAAAGCTACTATTTGAAAGAATGGTATTTCTAAGATTTAAGTAAGCGTTTGAGTCTTTATCAAATAAAACTTGAATATTGTCAAAGGTGATTTTTTGATCTCGCTTGAGCGGATCATTTGTGTTTTTTACAAATAGTCTATTTGTATTTTCACCACCAAAATATAGTTCACAATTTTGGCTTTGCTCTAAAGAACAACTAGCCTTTAACTTTTCTAAAGTAGTATTTACCTTAAGCTTTTGTTTTAAAGTATGGCTATATAAGTTTTTATCAAGACTTGATAAAGGAGCTGCAAAACCTTTAGCACTTACATTAGTTGTAAAACCTAATAGATTAGGTAGGGATTTTAATAATTTGTGGGAATAAGCTTCGTTAATTCCATTATCAAGAATTTGTTTTAACTGAAACTTTGCTAAAGATAAGCCTAGTGTTTTTTGATAATTGATTTGCAAGAAACCAAAGTCGTCTTCTTTTAAATTACACTTTTGCTTTATTTTTGCCTCAAGGGGAGTCATGCCATTGCAAGTAAGATTATTTTTTACTAAATGAGCATAACCTTTGCTTTGACGATGATCATTGTTCACTACAAAAGGAATAGTGTAACTTTGCTTATCATCAAAATAATGTTTAAAAAGATAAGTTAATAAACTTAAAGTATTTACGTCCACAAATTGCTTGTGCTCTGCACTTAAATTAGTGACGTTTAAAGGTGGGGCTACTGATTTAGTGTAATTTTGGTATAAGGCTCTGACTAAATCTTTATCTGATACTTCGTTTAAATTAAATAAGGAATCTTTAAGCCAAAACATCATCTCCGCTTCAGGCTTTTCATTGACTAAATCATATAAATTTGACTTAGCTCTCCCAAAGCGAGGATCTACGTAATTACTATCTAAATTATCAATTGCTATAGCACTTGATGCATTAAAAAGTGCTATGGCGCTAATAACTGAAAGTAGGCTTCTTCTCATTAAACTAAATCTTTGGTGGATTTAATAATACAGGTCTACCACTACGCTCTTTTAAAGCGCGCTCTAGAATTTCCTTATCAATATTAGGATCTTCAAAGAACTCTAATTGATCTTGAGTAAAGTTAAATGGAACATTGGCATCTACATCCTCAAACTCTGAAAGAGTTCTTGATAGAGGTTGATGCACTTCAATATAAATATCACCATTTGGCTCTTTAGAGTATTTGATAGGCTCATTGATGAACTCTACTCTAGTGCCAACAGCTACCTTGTGGAATAATTCCTCATTGTCGTTATTACGAAGTCTTACACAACCATGGCTTACACGAAGACCAATACCAAAATCAGCATTAGTACCATGAATAGCGTATAGCTTACCTATGTACATAGCATATAAGCCCATAGGATTATCAGGACCTGCTGGAACTACAGCTGGTAAGTACTCACCTTGTGCAGCATACTCAGCTCTCATTTTAGCAGTTGGAGTCCAGGTAGGACCTGCCTTTTTACGTTCAACTTTGGTTACCCATCTTAATGGTGTATCTTTACCAAGCTGACCAATACCAACTGGATAAACCTCAACAGTATTGCCCCTAAAGTAATATAGTCTCATTTCAGCAGAATTGATGACAATACCTTCATGCACAGTTCTTGGTAATATCAATTTTGTAGGAACAATTAAACTTACACCTTTGGTAGGTACGATAGGATCAACATTTGGATTAGCCTCAATCATATTAGATAAACCTAAATGATATTCAGCAGCTACATATTCTAAAGTAGTGGTGCCATTAGGATCTGTCTTATAAACATGCTCCTCACCTACCACATTGTTACCATTTAAAGGATAAACATTGGTGGCATTAGCTGTAGATAGGGTTAAAGTTGATAGTACAACACTAAGTAAAGATAACTTCTTGAACATAATTTGACACTTATAAATCAAAATAATTTTCGTTTTGCATATTGTACAATGTTTACAAGTAGATTGCGCAGATTATGTACAGGAAAAAATTAACTAAAATTAAGCACCTACATACTTATTTAAAGAGTCAATATCTAGTTTATAGATAAGATCTGCTCCTAGCTGTGTTTTGTCAATGAACATCGTCATGTATATAGGAAGGTAAACGATTTTTTTTGATTTTTCTGAACTTTTCCAACTTGTTAATTGGAGACTTTTGAATTTTTCCAACATCTTTTTAGCTTATTAAACTAATTTTTCCAACACTTTTTTGGCAGATTTTCCGAACTTTTCCAACATATTTTAAATATGATTTTTAAACTTTTCCAACTTTTAGTATCACCTATGGATGGTAGATTAACGAAAAATCGTTGAAGAGAACTAAAACAAGAGCTTTTAGACAAGAGGTTTTAACTTAGGACTAAGTTAAAGTGTTTTTCAAAGTTTAATTAGGCAAAGCTTAAATACCACAAGGTAGCCACAGAGCTTTCTTTTAGACTATATTGAAGTAAAAATTTTACGATAATGTATCAATCTTAGGCTATTTTGTGGCAAAATATACGATTATTTTAGCAAATCACTTATATAAGTTTATTTATAAATAAGAATTTTTCGGAGCAATAACAATGTCTGCAGAAAAAGTTGCATACAATCCGCAAGAAATCGAACCAGAGGTTCAAAAATACTGGGAAGAGAACCAAACTTTCCATGCAACAGAAGATAAAAATAAAGAGAAATATTACTGCTTAGTTATGTTCCCATATCCATCAGGAAGATTACATATGGGACACGTTCGTAACTACACCATTGGTGACGTAATTGCTCGTTTTAATCGTTTATTAGGTAAGAACGTACTAGCTCCTATCGGTTGGGATGCTTTTGGTATGCCAGCAGAAAACGCTGCTATTAAAAACAACAAGCAGCCTTCAGATTGGACCTACTCTAACATCAACTACATGAAGCAACAGTTAAAGTCTTTAGGCTTATCTTATGACTGGGCTCGTGAAGTTGCTACCTGCAGACCTGAGTACTACAAGTGGGAACAGAAGTTCTTCTCACAACTATATAAGAAAGGCTTAGTTTACAAGAAGGTTTCCACTGTAAACTGGTGTCCTGTAGATCACACTGTGCTTGCAAATGAGCAGGTTGAAGACGGTTGCTGCTGGAGATGTGGTTCTAAAGTTGAGCTTCGTGAAATTCCTCAATGGTATTTAAAGATCACAGCTTATGCTGAGGAACTATTAAAAGATCTAGATCAATTAGACGGCTGGCCAGAGCGCGTTCGTACTATGCAACGTAACTGGATTGGTCGTTCTGAAGGTTTAAATATCACTTTCAAAGTAGCAGATAGTGATGATACCTTTACTGTTTACACCACAAGACCTGATACCTTCATGGGTATTACCTATATCTCTATTTCAGCAAATCACCCATTAGTAAAGAAATGCTGTGAAACTAACAAAGAGTTAGATGCTTTCTGTAAAGAATGCCGTACTCAAAAGTTTGCTGAAGCTGATATTGCTACTATGGAAAAGAAAGGTATGGCAACTGGCCTATATGCTATCCATCCTTTAAATGGTCGTAAGGTACCTATCTATGTAGCTAACTTCGTAATTATGGATTACGGTACTGGTGCTGTGATGTCAGTTCCAGGTCATGATCAAAGAGATTATGAGTTTGCTAAGAAATACGGCATTGACATCATTCCTGTAATCAAGGCTTCAAAAGATAGCGAAGATCCTGATTTATCAGAGCAGGCCTTTACAGAGCACGGTATTGCTTGTCACTCAGGCGAATTTGATGGCATGAACTTTGAAGAAGCTTTCAAAGCAATTGCTGATAAGTTAGAGAGCATGGGTTGTGCAGAGCGTAAGGTAAACTACCGTCTACGTGATTGGTGTATTTCCCGT
>Ga0256405_10005100_pt1 | contig 23363 bp, 16 predicted proteins | sample RumenRJG_02DNA_FD_189096 | JGI IMG/M metagenome (GOLD analysis project Ga0256405, IMG submission 189096) | Bovine rumen microbial communities from Lethbridge, Alberta, Canada - RJG_02 | ecosystem: Host-associated > Mammals > Digestive system > Stomach > Rumen | place: Canada: Alberta... | reverse complement strand
GATGACGATCTTGTTACCGGGGGATTCCTCGTAGTAGTACGTGTATCCCCTGAGGTCTATCATCCTCTCGACCCAGATCTCCTCGCCGGTGTTCGCGTTGACCGCATAGAGGTATCCCTCGTAGCTCCCAATGACAAGTGCGCGCTGTCCCCCAATCTCGGTTATCTCGGGGGCATGGAAGTAGAAACATCCCTTCTGACCGGTGTAGTCCTTGTGGTACGCTATCCTGTCGGGATCCGTCGTCTTCTGGCCGTTCCTGTCGACGGGGTCCCCGTCCCCGTCGACCAGGCGGTGGACGGTGTAGGTGTCGGAAGGTTCGTAATCCCACAACTTCACGAATCCCCCTGCGCGGGTGATGCTGTATGCTAAGACATGACCGTCGGCGGTACCGAAGTACAGAGCACCGGAATCATACACGGGGGTGGTGCCTCCGGTGAAGAAGGTCCTGCCGTCCCAGGAGATGTCGTCCTCCTCTGCGGTGGAGACGAACTTGTCCCAAAGCATATCAGAGCCGAGATGGCCGGCATCGAACTTCACATAGGTGTAATCCCTCGTAGGATTCTCAACGGTGCCTCCCAGCAGGAGCTCCATGTCATGGAGGCATTCGCCGGTGTAGCGGTCCAGACAATATACGTGCCAGTTGGTGGCGGTGACTATGAGCATGTCACCGACTATCACAGGAGAGGTGACCTCATACCCCTGTCCGTAGGTCATCATGAAATCCCATACCTCGGCGCCGGTGAACCTGTTCACGCAGTATACGTGGGGATTCTTGTCGGAACCGGCACCGCCGTAGGTGCCGCCTGTGGTGTGGTAGAGAAGGTCGTCGGCGACGATCAGCGACGAGTCCACGTATCCTGTAGTATATGTTCTGTACCACTCCATGGGGGTCTGGGCATCCTCGGTCCCGTGGGAGGGGGATCTTCCCGAGGATGATGAGTCCCCCCTGCACATGGTCCAGGAAACGGGATTATCGGGGGTGCAGGATGGGACGATGGAATCGGAAGGATAGAAACCCCATGCGAATGGGGATCCGGAACCTCCAGCATGCCACTTGCCCTCGGACCAGGTGTAGAGTCTCCAGGAGCAGACGGATGTGCCCACCGTGGTCTCGGATATGCCGTCCACGGAGATTACATCGCTGCCGGACAGTACTACGCTGTATCCCGAATCGTACTTCAGGATCTCCGCTGGCGTCCCTCCTGAGGTGACATCGCGCCATACGGCATGACCGTTCCCGAAGTCCACCAGGAACCTCTCTCCCCCATCGGCGGAGGAAACGTCGCCTTCGATCGGTATCAGTACGCTGAACATCAACAGTGCCAGGAACAGCACCGGCAAGGTCTTCTTATCCATAGAGAGGCTCCCCCTGATAGGTCAGGTAATCGGTGTAATCATTGCCGAAGAAATGCGGGATGGCATCCATCGGATCCCTCTGCAGGAACGCCTCCTGATTGAGGATCTTGCAGATGAGCTCCGTGGCCTCGGCCAGCCTCGGACCAGGTCTTGACAGTATGTCGGCGGAGTTGGCGGAGAAGATGTACACCTCCTTTTCTTCAGCCTTGTAGGCGGGTGTGGACTTCCACACTGGATCGAGGGAATCCAGGATGGCGTTGTATTCCTCCTCCGTTTTGACTTCTTTTTCGGAGAAGATGATGATGACCTGCGGCTGCTTGGCGTAGATCTGCTCCTTGGAGACCATGAACCATCCCGATGATTGGGAATCGAAGATGTTCCTGCCGCCGGCGGTGCTGACGATGTCGCTCATGAATGTGCTATTGCCCGCGGTCCACGGGGACGGGTCTGCGGATAACGCCACGAACACCCTCTTGTTGGTGGCTCCGGCAATACCGGATACGTCGTCGATGGTCTTCTTCAATGATGAGATGACGGTATTGGCCTTCTCGCTCATGCCGAGGGCGCTGGCACATATCCAGATGTTGTTGTACATGGATGCTATGTCGGTGGACCTGTAAAGTACGACGCAGTCCACCCCGGACTTGCGGAGCTTATCGGCGACGGCCACGTCCTGACCGACGTCGCCGTCGCAGAACACTATGTCCGGATGGAGCTTGATGATCCACTCGTAGTTGGGATCCACATAACCCCCGGTGTTGGCAATCGTTCCGTTGTTCTTCCCATCGACGATTCCCTGAGGGTAGTTGGAATAGTAGTCGCAGCCGATGATGTACGGCAGCCCGCCCACTGCGGCCACCGTTTCCGTTACGGAGGGTGCCAATGTCACCACCTTTAGGTCCTGCCCGGTAATGCGGTTCTTGCCATTGTCAGCGTAGCTGTAGTAACTGAACCCGGTGTAGTCCGTGCAGGGTATGAGGGAATCCGCTCCGGCGGAACGGGCCCAGGAGACCATGGTGTATCCTGATATGTCCGTGCCCGCGGGGTCGAGAATCTCCAGCCATCCGGAACCGTCGTGGACGTAGAACCTCCAGGTCATGCCCACCAGGTTCACATGCTCCCTGTCAGCGGGATCCTCCCTGTCGGGAGTGTTCACCGCGTACAGGGAACCGTCGGGGAGCCATACGCTCTCGTATCCCTTCTGTTCGCATACCTTCTCCAGTACGGTCTTGCCGTTCCATCCGTCGCCGAACTCTATGGGATCCCATTCGGTGTTCCAGTACCCGAAGTCGAGGACGAGACCTTCCTTGGTGTCCTTTTCGGACTGGGTGAGTCCCACGAAGGGGAGGGAGGCCAGTATCACCACTGCGATGATGACGGATGCGGCGAGTTTGATGGCTATGGAACGGATGCGTATTCCTCCTGTATCAGATTCAGCTCTTGGTCTTCCTTAGGAATAGGAACACTCCGCCGATTGCAGCTATAGCGGCTACGACTCCAATGGCAGCGTACAGCATCATTGATGACTGTCCGCCGTTATTCTCCGGCTCCGCATCATAGGATACGGCGAAGTAGGACAAACTGTCCACATCGAACGATAACTTTCCGTCGGAGTAACTGCTCTGGACAGGCACCTTCTTGCCGTCCACGATGTGGTATACCTGCAGCTTGGAGACGTCCCTGCCTTCGGGTACGGTGTAGTTCACGGATACCTTCAGTTTCCCTTCGCCGAAGGTGTGCTGTCCTCCGAGGCTTATCTCGAATACGGCGGAATCCTTCAGTTCCTCGGCGATCTCGCCGGGGAGGACGTTCAGGGGAGCGGATGCTATGGTTACAGCGTACGACCTGTCCTCCAGTGAAGAGACAGCGTTACCGTCGAGGGTTATCGATCCGCCCTTGACCTTGAACTCAACGGGAGAGGCGTTGGTCTTGATGGAGGTTATAGTGGAACTGCTGAGCGCGAGGTAATCCGATTCGGTGAGATCTACGGTGACCTGGCTTCCCGAGGAGGGTTCGATGGTAATATCATAATCGAACAGGGGGCTGATCCGCATGTCAGATAAAGCCCTGAACCCGGTACCCGCGGGAACGTTCCATCCTAGGAAGTCTACGGTGTCACCGTTGGAGAGGGTTACGTCGTCGAGACTGAATTCTGGGAGGCTTCCGAAGTATGATATCGTCTCCGTGTGAGCAACAGTACCGTCAAATCCCAGGTAGGATATGGTTAGATCGTTGTCACTCTTTAATACCGCGGGGATGTCACTTGGATATTGTGTACCTACAGGGACGGCTGAGTTTTCCAGTGTAATCTGTCTTATTACACTGAAATATGGCATCACTCCGGGGTCATAGTAGCCCATGCAGTCGGAATACACCCAATCGTTCTTCTCCTCGTTCCAGTAGAACTGACTCCAGTACTTGTACTCCTTCTCGTTGAGCTTCTCGTCTTCGAGACCCATGAAGCTGCCCAGCCAACCTTTGAGATAATTCCCGTCCTCAAGATTCATGACGAGTTCGAATCCGGCATTGCCAGATTCCCTCATCTTCCTACAAGCATCATCGAATGCCTCCGCCATATCGGAACCCTGTCCAGATATCCAGAAACCGACTCTGCGTTGATCTTCAGTTAAAACCGATTTGACATAATCGTTTGCGTTAACGTCTTCAACCATTTTAATAAAAAAATAGCCAGTAGAAATTGGTTCGAAATATTCAGGTCCAGGATAGGTCCAATTACCCTGCCAGTTGATCTTCTCAGATCTATAAACGTAATAAGAAGTCCCGTTCTCTAGAGTCCGAGTACCTTCTGAATTGGCAACAACCAATACCCACCCTTCCAACGGTTTCCATTTGTAAATGCACCAAGGCTCATTATTGGTATAATCCTCTCCATCGACCGAAGTAACCTTCCCGCTGCTATTGAATGTAATTGAATGGTTACCTGTCTCCAAAGCATTAATTATCAATTCCTTTAGAGTTGATCCTGAACCAGACAATTCTATCGTTCCTTTTTCAGTTCCGTCGCCTATGAAGACCCTTGCCTGATAGGATTCGGCAGCATCGGAATCATCCGATGTGCCTGCAATACATATGGATAACAGGGCCAAGGCAAAGATGCCGACGGCCAGTGCCATGCAGAACGAACCCGTTCTATGGGAATGATCCTCCCGATGATTGATCGTGTAATCTCCTCCGAACACGCAATCAATAATGTTGCGCGCGTCTGGATGTGTCTCGTTTACGCGCTATTTATAATACAGTAGGAGTTTGTCAAGCCAGACTGAAAATAGGAGTTATTCTCTACAACACATCTTGTTATAGAGGACCTACCGTTGTGCCAGGTCTAATTAGGTCTTACAAAAGATTAGAGGGGTTTCCCCCTCGTTTAAAGTTTCATGCCTTGCGCGTTCCGCGTATCGCGATCGCCAGTATGGCCACGTCGAGGATCCCGAACACAGCCAGGGCGATGTACGCCACGGTGTATGATTCGGATTCTTTGACGGGCTCCGCCACGACGATATAGGTGGAGTTATGCTCGGTTTCGAAGGTGACGGAGGAATCCGTATGGGACACCACCTTCATCCTAATGAGATCGGAACCGTTCTGCCAGTAGACCGCGGGCTCCTTCTTCTCCTCCGGAGTATACGGAAGGGTGACCAGCATCTTTCCGTTGTACTGCTGCTCGTCGGCGGTGAAGGTAAACTCGTAAGCCTTGGCGTTGCCTTCGACATCGGCGGGGGCCTGAACCTCCTCCACCTTGGAGACGATGCTCTTTCCGGCGAGATCCGATGCGTCCTCCACCCTGACCGAGACCTTCTCGGCCATGTTGATGACCACGGGTTTATCCTTGACGGTCGGCATCACGAAGGTGTCGGTATCCCCGGTGATATCCACCACCGCGGGCTCCGTCTCCGAGGGGACGGAGGCCCATGATGCAGTGTACTCCGCATCCGCCGTAGCGTTGAAGGAATACGACGGCTGGGTGGAGACCACCGTACTGCCGGAGAGCCATCCGCTGAAGGCGTATCCCTCAGCGGGGGAGGCGGTGAGAGTGACCGTTGCGCCGGCAGGATAGTTGCCGGCACCGGTCACGGTACCTCCGGCCGCAGGTGCGGAGGCCGCGACGATGCTGTACATCGTTGCGAACCTCAGCGAACAGCTGGCGGATATGCCGGCCCCGTGAACGACTATGAGGTACTTCCCGGTGTTGTCCAGGGGGGAACCCATGTTGACCATGGCCTCCTTCCCCTGTGCCGAGAAATCCTTCCCGTTCACGTACACGTGGTACATGTCGATTCCGGGGTCGGTGTCGAGTCTGACGGTCAGCTTATTGTCACCATCATACGCGACGGTCATCCCGTTGTTCTCCTCGGCGATCCACCCCTGAGATGACGCATCAGACATGTCTGCGGGCATCAGCAGAGCTGACGCTACCATGAGCGCGAGCAGTGCCGTTACCGTAAGGACTGTCCTATATCTCATCTGCTTTACCTCAGGATTTGCTCACAACAGCCTGTATCTCGGAAACGGACATGATCACCGGCGAGGTCACCACGATGGTTTCGGCAGTGACGCTGGAATCTCCGAAGGCGTAGCTGGCGTATCCGTAGACAAGGTATGCGCCGTCGGCGGCTTCTATGCTGTTGAGATAGAAGTTGCCGGTTACGGAATATGCCTTGTTGTTGGCGCCTCCGAGCGGGACGACATAGTCATCAACACCGATAGTCTGTCCGCTGGTGGTGAAGCACCAGAGGCCGGACGCCTCATCCATCACCTTATAGACGTAACGAATGCTCAGTTTTCCGGTGGTATCGACGATGCCACCGTCGGTAGCTGCCACAGTGGCCCTGAATCCGGGCGATCCTTCCTTAGCTATCTCAACGAGGGATACCGTGTACTCGGATGCCTTTTCCACAGACTCGAATGCGACCGCCACGGTGACGTCCTCGCCGTTGGCGGAGTACACCATGTAGGTGTTGTCGGAGAGCTTTCCGACATACGCACCATCCACTGCGGGATCAATGCTGACGGAGGCGTTCTCGAACTCGCTGGGTAGGACGGTAACGATACCATAGGAACCGACGGAGTTAACAGCAGACCAGAACACCTTACCTGCGACATCCTCTCCGGATGCGGTAAGGTTCCAAGAGGTCTTCTCAATCGGTGAGAACGATGCAATCAGATCGATTACTCCTAACTCATCGGCGTCGTTGACGCTGACGATATACTGAGCACCGAGGAGGATTCCGTTGACCTTCCACCCATTGAAGTTCTGACCGTCCTTCAATACTGCAGGCAGAGTGATCGCACTGCCGGGAGCCAATCCGGAGATGGAGTCATTCACGGAATCGTCCACATTTAGGTTGACCGTACAGGTATCGATCCTGAACTTGGCATACAGGGTAAGATTCGAAGTTGCTGCACTGTTCTCATCATACACCACTGTCCTGGCAGAATCAGTAAACCACCCTACAAAAGACAAGCCTGCAGGGGCTTCAGGGGCATCGAGAACAACAATCGTATCCTTCGTCACAAGTGAGTAGGTAACCGAGTTTCCATTAACAATTGCCAAAGTAATCGGGTTGGCAACTGTTTTGAGTTCTTCAGGGTTGTTAGTAACATTACTGATAGTGCTGATGATGCCCGTTTCACCCTCTTTTATAAGGTATCCGCTACCACCATCTACAGGTTCAACAGTGAATTTACTATTCGGCAACACCCCCAACTTATCAATATTTGATAGACTTAGAGGAATGGAACCTATCAGGCTTCTGTCAAACGTTAGCTTGTCTGAGAATGTGATCGCCGAAAAATTTGTGTGATCCAAGATATTAGTGGTGTTTGCATAACCAGGGATGCGTGAGCAATTGCCTTCAGCATCGACGATTATTCCACCATAGTATATCCCGTAAATCGATACGTTCTTTATCCAACTTAGAACATCCGATGCTGGGCGAACAGTATTGGATAGTCTATACGAATTGACGTACACATCCTTTTCGAATGTAATGTCAAAGTTCAACGTGGATGTCCTCTTAACTTGATTGCCCAGCCCATTTGGCATCAATGGATATGTGGGGAAGAATGCACCAGCATTCAAAATCACAGTCCCTTCGAAGACTATGTTCACGACAGCGCCATCTGCATCCTGAAACAGAGGTTCGAACGTGGTGAGGCCGTACACCTTATTCTCGATATCTTGCCCCTCATCGGTAACAGGAGCGTGAATAATCCCCTTACCACCATATTCGACAGTATTTCCCACAAATGTGACTTTACAATCCCCATTTACATACTCGGGAATAATGATTGTCTGACCATCTTTCACCGTTGGTGCCTGATAGGTCCTAACATTCTTTCCCCTCCCCGCCGTGAGTTCACCCATTTCATATTCAACAGGTAGCTCAATCAACGTGGCAATCCTTAATGAGTCGTAAACGTAGTATTTTGCCCCATTGTCGACATCCACATATTCGACTCCCTTTTCAAGAGCAATGTCAAGAACCGAAGCCGCATCATTGACAATGAAAGTGCCACAATAAACATATGACATCGGATCTCCTGCAAACACAACCGTCTCGTCTGCATCCAAATTGTAACATCTGACACTGTACTGGGTATTGGTTTTTAACTCAGCCGAATATGTTCCAAGATTCACATCACAAAAAACGGTATGCGTCTCCGAAACGAACAATACTACCAACTTATCAACATTCGTTTCATACCCATCTGTACCCATTTGACTCGGGACAGATACCTGTCCACTTATCGTCTTGTATTCCCCCGTTGCATCGACATCGTCTGACATGGCTACGATGCATGACGATATAAGAAGGCAAATGACAATACATATTAGCCTATACTTCATATTACCACTAAATCCACAACAAACCAGGCCACATCTCGTGTCCGGCAATGCAACTGAACGTTTTGAGACGTGCGTCCTTAAATGATTGAGGGGCAGGATAATCCTGCCCAGTGATTTCAGTTGTTGTATTTACCGGTGGTGTCCCCCTGTTCCTCCCAGGTGAATATGTCGTGGGCATAATCAAACCAGAACTCGGAGTCGGTCATCGGTGCGTAGGACAGCGGGCTGTAGAATCCGAGCATATAGCTGCTGTCGGATTCGTCACTCAGGGTAAGGGACCAATAGTAGTATTCTCCCGTTACCGTGGTAATGTTCCTAACGCTGTCATAGACTGCAACCACGCTATCCTGCTGCGTCTGATTAACAATCCTGGTGACGTGGCCGTAGTAGTTGAGGTTGAGGTACTGGACGTTGTTGTTGTCGGTATATACCATTGACAGATCGATCGTATACTGGATGTTGTTCCTGATCATGGCGTCTTTGAATGCAGTCGCGCAATCGGAACCGTATCCGACCACAGGAGTGGTGGCGCCGTTGATGTAGAAATCCACCGCGTATGCGCTGTTGGGCGTTCCCTCAGTGGGGATGACGTTCTCGAGTGCCTGAAGGCCCGTCGTGGGGAGGGTGTTGGGGCTGACACCGGTCGGAACGAACGCGATGTTGGCCGTCTTGAGAGTGTAATCATCGAAAGGTTTGTAGAATCCGATGGACTTGAGTCCGAGGACAGAATTGGAGATCCAGTTGCTTCCGTCATAGTAGTATACCGTGAAATCGGAAGATCCGTTAACGGTGGCCAGCTCACCGTAGTAAGGGTTGATGCTGGAATATGGCGACCCGTAATTGGTGTAACTGTATGTGTACTGTGCTCCGGTGACGCTGGTTCCGTTCACCGTTTCAGACGCCCAGGTATAGGCGATGCTCGTATCGGCAAGTGCGATAGCGGCGTTGTAACCCTGACCGGTCTCGCACGTCCAGGCGTTGTTCGAATAAACGTAGAATCTCATATTGGGAGCATCGGTAGAGATGTCTGCATCGGAAGCATCCGTGTAGCACACGGTTGCGAAGACACAGGCGATCATGACCGCTGCGACCAAGAAAACCTTAGCTTTCATTTTGTCAGCTCCAACACACGATTAATTGTGACCAATAACGTGTGATGATTTGCATTTAGAATACTGATTATTTAACATTAAACGATGAATGTATCTATCTTACATCAAATAGGCGTCATTAACTACATCGTAATCTACAAACCATAGCCGAAGATTTCGTATTGCAATATACATCATACCTGGATGTTTCATTCCCTCTTTTTGTAGAGATAAATAGCCCCCATCAGTCCAAATATCGCTGCGACAACAATAATCGCAATAGAAAGAGGGAACATCTGTTCGTCAGATGTCTGGCCTTCAACAATCACAAAATATGAAAAATGAGTTGTGCAGAAAGTGACTTTCCCATCACTACACGTAACTTCATCTATTTTTTCCATATGTCCATTATCATCCAGATAGAAGACGTCAACGCCATTTGTTAAATCCCCGACAGGAACCGTTACTTTCGCCTTTCCTCCGAGATGATGTATTGACTGTTCCTCTGCTTTTAACATAATGGACAGCAATACAGACCCTTCAGGAACAGCATCACGTTGTATTTCCGAAAGATCATCCAAATTGACATTGCTCATACCAACAGATACAGCAGCATGCAATTCCGCAAGTACAGCTACCGATGAAGAATCCAGCTCGATAAAGCCGTCTGGAAGGGTCAACTCCACAGAATCCCCGCTGTCGGCTAACGATTGCAGGTTGTCGATGACCGCCATGCCCCCTACACAGTCATTCCTTAAGTCGATGTGGATTGTGTTTGCGATATCGTATGTTAAAGTCACCCTATTCTTTGACTCGTCACATGAAATCACAAACACATCGGATGAGGGATGTTTATAGGAGTAACCGGAAATTGAACGATCTATCAGATTCGATATATTTATGGATGTGCCAACAGGGGCATTTCCTACAATGGGTTCTCTCAGTTTCACTCCCTGAGTATCAACAAAACTAACCTCATATGAATATGAATCTTTTTTAGTGAAAAATTCAGCACCATCAAGGTATAAACGACCCCCTCTGATATCAGAGATTGTCATCGGCCCGTATTCATCCGACATCCATTCTTTTTCAAAGATTTCTTCAATGTTTACTTCAACATCAGACAGAAGGAACACATGATAATTGTCGGATAGGGAAGCATCATAATCATATGGTAATGATTTTCCACCTATACTGAACATATAACGATGCGCATATCTTGAACAATCCGTTGTGGAGAGTGCTTCTTCGAAGGAACCTTCATATTCCGAACAAACGATAGTATTGTCATCCAATATGATCAAGAAACTGGATGTGTTGTCCTCGGCAGAAAGAACAAACAAATTCCCCGAATCATTGTAGAAATAGATGCACCCATCATCTGTAAAACGAACGCTCTGAGTATTGTACTGCCCGAATACCTCCGCAGCTATATTCCGGTACAACGGCACAGTCTGACCTGGAGAATCATAGAATACGAATACCGAACACGTGGGATCGTATGGGACGAACATGATCTCCACTTTATCATCACCAGGGAGGTCGTTCAGGATTATCCCCCCATGGGTGAAATATCTGTGTGTATACCGATAGATTTCAGTAAGCTCGGTTCCGTCTACGTCATATACATAGAAAGTGATTCCTGCGTTCACGTATCCGCGACCGTTATGGACAATCAACTGCGAATTAGCCTTCCCATTCGTTTCATAAAAACTATGGTTTTCATCAAAGACTCCTTTGTTAATGCCTATAGCGATTATTCCTCCGCTCACTCCGCCCGAGCCTTCTCCAAAAAGGCCAGTTGAATATATCGTAACATACACGGTATTGTTGCAACAGGTAATCCAACCATCATCCAACAAGTAGTTTTTATACTGTGAAAAAACACATTGATGGAACTGTGTACCTGTATCCACGTCCAAAGACTGTAGAACAATCTCCCTACTGCGGTTGACAGCGACCCAATACAGGTACCCGTCATAAATTTCAATGCCCCCCGACGATCCATAATTAGTATAATCCAGATAACCGGAATTAAGATCAAATGACCATAATAGGCTTTCCAAATCTAAGGAATATTTGAATATGCCATTCCCACCTACCAGATATATCCCAGTATCGTCCCACAATACCTTGGAGGCTATGTAAGGCATATCCCTGAGGTAATTCAAATCCTTATCATATATCTTGTTAGAAGTATAATCAAAAATCATTCCATTGGCATATCCTACATAATGATAATACCCAGTGAATGGGGTGGTAGACACCTTCTTAAGAATACGTCCAGTCTCCATATCGTACATATATAGGTAGTCCCCACCACGTGAATACAGACGACCGTCAACAACCAAAGGCACACTGGATCCCCCGGTCCAGACCATTCCCGAAGTATCCTGAACATATGCAGTTGACCATTTGAGGTACAGATGCTGTATATCGGTTGAAAAATCAACCGAGTATTCATATCTCAAATGGTCAGAAAGATTATAATAGTTCTCTGAAAGAGTCACATGCGTATCGTTATTGATTGTGAACTCATACGATTCTGATTCTATCGTCTTAGTACAGCTCGTATCCGATAATGACCATGAACTAAATGTATGACCTTCTGTTGGCTCCCAGCTGAGGGAAACGATTTGGTTGGGCCCGACACGAGATCCACTCTTGACTGGGATGCCGTCAACAAGGATTTGCATATGTGAAAAATCGTCAAATATGATACGGGGGTCTGCATCTTTCCAAACAGCAGATAAAACAACATTCGAATTGATGGGCGTATAGGGATAATATTCGGTACCATCTGAATCGACCCATGTGAGGAATTCGCTGCAATTTTTCTCAGGAACGGGATAATTTGTTGACAGCGTACGGCCTTTTCCTAAGGTCATAGTGAAACATTCAGAACCACTTTTAGTGTCAAATGTCACGGTAACCGACTCGGAAGCCATACGCTCCCTGATTCTTAGAACATCCCCGTCCACGTCACCAGTGATGAAGAAAACGAGTTTATATGGGTCTGTAGAATCTTTTACTTCAACAAACCCTCTACTCATAGTTGGCTCTATATCATTCACTGTCCAATCCGTACCCAACGATAACGTAATCTTGACGGTTTCGCCAATTTCATCTACCTTGACATCTGTAATCGTGCCTATTTCTGAATAGATATATACAGTACCCAAATTGGTAACAACTTTATCATCCACCACGATCGGAGTCTCATCAGCAAAGACATAATAGCCTCCAAAATATCCTCCCTCACATCCAAGTTGCATATCAAACGATAATGTCGACGCATCTACTCCTAATGGAAGATAGAAACACAAACTCGTTGGATGCGCAGATATGTATGTGCCATGTCCCGCAGACATTGTCACTGACGAGGATCTCATCATTTTGTCTGGATATTCGGAAGGACTTTTACCCAAATATACAGAGGATAGCACGTAGCCAAAAGGAAGATCGCCAATATCACTCAATCCAGATGGGATGAATACACTGCCGCCTTCGATTATCCTCATCCCCTGACTTCCGACGTGGCTTAATCTTGAGTCTTCGGGGATTACGATCTCAGCACTGGGGAACGCATAATCCCCGACATACTCCAATGTCGAAGGTACCCTCACTTTTGTCAGAGGAGTGCCGGTGAAAGCGCCGTCACCGATTCTAATCAGTCCCTCGTTAAGTTCAATCACTTCTAATTTACTAAATGAGAAAGCATATGCTCCGATCTCGGTTATCGACCCCGGTAAAGATATGAATTCGATCTGCGTATTGCTGCATGCGTATGGCGCAATCGATGTGACATTCTCCCATATCTTTAGATGTTCCGTGTTATATGGCACTTTGATGAGTATCGTACCTGTCCGATCATACATAGCAAAAGATGATGTTCCTCTTTCATCGTCCACCAGATACAAGTTGTTCGGGAATTTCAAACCAGGCAACGGTTTCATCAGGGCACTATCATATATCCCTGCCAGATTAGCTGGCATAGTATAATAGTAAGCAAACGGATTCTCCAATTGCATACTGTTGCTAGCTCCTGAAATATCAGTCATAAACGAATATTGGGTTGGGGTTCCGTTCTTCATCAAAGTAACATTAAGGAATGAAATCGTACCTTCCAAATCGTTATCAAATAGTGCATTCTCTGTAATAGAGGCTGTTCCCCCGAAGGCTCTGACGCCCCAGGACAGAACATCCTCTGCAGTTACGTTCAGCGGCACATCGGAAATATCTAATTTGGAACAGCCATAAAACGCATCATCATCGATGTATACTAACCCATCAGGGAAAGTTATGTTAGTCAGATTGGTACATCCATAAAACCATTGTCCTATCCTGGAACGTTCTCCCTCGAATACAACCGTTTCCAAAAACTCGCAGTACTGGAATGCATTTTTTCCAACAACCAGTGTTGATGGGATCGTTACGCTCCTGAGCGTAGATCCCTGGAAAATACTAGTTGAGTAGATTGAATCCTCTAAAACGCAATTGTCACCGAAAACCACAGTGTCCAACGCTGTGCAGTTTTTGAGAGCTTTAGTTCCAATCGTGCATTCCTCTCCGAAAATGATCTTCTCGACCTTTAATGATGCCAGTGCACCCTCGGATAGCACACACTTATTTGGCAACGATATTTCTGCATCAAGGAGTTCACCAGACATAGCCAAACCAGATTTGCCAACATATTCTAGCGAGGATATACGCAAATCAATGGGGGATGTGCATGCACAAAAAGCATAATCGCCAATATATTTCGTATTGCACAGGTCGAGAACCACAATATCTTCTCCCGTGAATGCACTATAAAATGCATACGAACCGATTGTCTCAACATTGCTAAAATCGAAAGAACGCAAGCTGGTTCCGTAGAAAGCACTGGCTTCTATCTCTTTCACCGTGCCTCTTACACATACTTCAGCGAGATCATTGCAACCATTGAAGCACCCGCCTGATATCATATTCACGCCTTGCCCGATAGTAACCGATAACAATTGTTTGTTATTCTGAAACGCATGTTGTCCAATCTCCACTACACTGTCTGGAATTGTCAGTGAAGTCACTGCCGAACCAAAAAAGGCGTTTTCCCCTATCTTGTTCGGGGAACCGCTTATACTTAAATTTGATATTTTTCCCACTTCATCATATAAATGTGCAAAGGCATAGTCCGGTATATCGACATCTGAATCCCAATTGACATCATTCAAACAAGAATTGTAAAATGCATGATCACCTACAAACGTCACTTCTTCGGATATTGTAATTTTATCGATACAGGTGTATGCAAACGCCCATTTTCCGATGAAGGTAACATCCTTATTGAATGTGACTGAAGATAGACCACTTTGTGTGTAACAATACTCACCCCTTCCAGCACAAATAAACAGATTGAATTCAGCGAATGCATAATCACGAATGATTATGTCCCCATCAAAAACAATTGAATAGTGAACTGGTTCATTTTCAAATACTGATTTTGACCTTGGCCTGTTAAGCATCGATGGGAATTCGGGCGGCTCCTGATCAGCAAAATTATCGGTAAAACCTACGTGCCCGATATACTCCCCATAATCTCCAATTATCCTGAATGGCTGAAATATAACCCCGACGGAGATTACTTTGCATCTGTTGCCCATATAATCAATATATTCTGGCACTTCAATTATTTGATTTTCTGTGACAATGCCTATATTGACTAACTGTGCATAATATTCCCCGTAATCATTCGCTTGAACCCAATACTTTAAATTGTTGACTTCGTACAACTCTATTGATTCTGAGGGCGACGTCGCTAGGCTCATATCATACTCATTAAATTTTTCTGGAGAAGTATATGTGAATAATTGTATGTTTTCATCTATCTCTGCACTTGTATCGTCACTAATTAGAATGACTATTCCAAATAACAGTATGCATACACCAACCAATAGTTTTTTTTTCATTGTAGCACCAATGGGGGAAAGATCGGACAATGCCACTCAATCAATATATTCTGCTAACTCCAAGAAACAAGTATAGTCGCCCTATATCATAAGATGCATTCTAGCAGTGAATCCATAGACTGTTTGGAAAAACGTTGTATTGGTTTTCCTATTTCCGTGAATGAAGCGTTATGAGTGTTGCATACGTGGTTAATCTCTATTTCTGTGGGATGTGGGGATAACCCCAGTATAAAAGCGATACTGGGGTTACCCTCAACTAACCTTGTGCAGTTTACAAGACTATGAATCTCTTTTAGAATACGTAGTTCAGTTGTATTTTCCAGTGGTGTCTCCCTGCTCCTCCCAGGTGAATATGTCGTGGGCATAGTCTAACCAAAACTCGTTGTCAGTCAGAGTGCCAGTCTGAGGTGCATAAGACAACGGACTGTAGAATCCGAGCATATAGCTGCTGGAGGATTCGTCATTCAGTGTAAGGGACCAGTAGTAATATTCTCCCGTTACCGTGGTGATGTCCCTGACACTGTCATAGACTGCAACCACGCTATCCTGCTGCGTCTGATTAGCGATCCTGGTGACCTGCCCGTAGTAGTTGAGGTTAAGGTACTGGTTATTGTTGATGTCGGTGTACACCATGGAAAGGTCGATAGTGTACGTCCTGCCGTCCCTGATCATAGCGTCCTTGAATGCGGTCGCGCAGTCGGAACCGTATCCGACCACAGGAGTGGTGGCGCCGTCGATGTAGAACTCCACCGCGTATGCGCTGTTGGGCATTCCCTGCTCGGGAACGACATGCTCGAACGCCTGAAGGCCAGACGTGGGGAGGGTGTTGGGGCTGACACCGGTCGGAACGAACGCGATGTTGGCTGTCTTGAGGGTATAATCATCGAAGGGTTTGTAGAAGCCGATGGACTTGAGTCCGAGGACGGAATTGGAGATCCAGTTGCTTCCATCATAGTAGTATACCGTGAAATCGGAAGATCCGTTAACGGTGGCCAGCTCACCGTAGTAAGGGTTGATGCTGGAATATGTCGACCCGTAATTGGTGTAACTGTATGTGTACTGTGCTCCGGTGACGCTGGTTCCGTTCACTGTCTCGGAAGCCCAGGTATAGGTGATGCTCGTATCGGCAAGTGCGATAGCGGCGTTGTAACCCTGACCGGTCTCGTACGTCCAGGTGTTGTTCGAACGAACGTAGAATCTCATATCGGGCGCATCGGTAGAGATGTCTGCATCGGAAGCATCCGTATAGCACACGGTTGCGAGAGTGCAGACCATCATGACTGCTGCGACCAAGAAAACCTTAGCTTTCATTTTGTCAGCTCCTGTGCAAAACGGCTCGAAGCTTATGCACTAGCACTGTAAATTTGGGTTTTTACATTATTTAACCGTATTCTCTCTCTGTATACAGACTATATACAATAGCCGTCAAACTCTACAGCATATATTGTCCACCCAACAAAGAGAGCTGTCGATTATTCTGATGTGCACATACAACACAAAATCACAGAGGACGTCATTCAGCAACAGATCTCTCAATGCATCCTCCATTGAAGTCACGAAAATAGTGCCGTCAATCCGGATTCCCATTCCTCTCCCTCAGTAATCCTTTCCAATTTCCCGTCAGCACGTGATGGATCGTCATATGGCATCGCACTATCGCTGAACATTCGGATCCATACGACTATATCACATACGTTCCTCTATCGAAATAGTCATCATTCTCTACAATATCCTTCGATGGAATCCTGAAGGAAGGCTTCACCGATCAAGAGCACGCACAGACAAAGAAAAATCCGACTGCATTACTGGCATCCCCTCCATTCCCAAGATTTCGGACACTTCATTCCGTAAATTTCGGATTTTCCGCCCCTGCGATTTCATAATGGGCCTCCAAACCCCTGCACTCTGACGGACAGTCCGATAAAATCATTGCATACAAAGACAAACGAGGATAGAATAGATGAGGAGGAACGAAGTAGGCTCCCGACCATGTATGTATGAGAACCAATTAAAATAGTCATCATTCTCTACTACATACATATCAACACCCGGACGCCGTCAATCCGACGTCAGAAACTAAGGCCCAGCAGCCCACCCTCGCATTGAAGGCACTCACGATATCCGTCCTCAAGAAGAATCTTTCAGGATCTGAAGGAGTATGTCAGTTATCCCTGCATTTTCAGGGAGTATGTGTGCGAATGCCGATTTTCCCTAAATTTTAGGGAAAATCGATATGAATACGATACTCCACGAATAATCATGGAATCGCGACTTCGCCCTCCTAAATCCATATGAGTCACGAGTGCTCCTGTTACAAACCATACTGCGGATAATATCGAAGGAAAGAATGACCCTTGACGAATTGGATAAGAAGGTGATTCGTCATAGATCCAATAATTTACAAAAATTATCTTTTCGAAGAAAAATTCTGTTATGATTTTAATATATTTGGAAAATAATTTCAAATATGTCAAAATCATTCAGATAATCATGATCTTGGATTTCGCCGTGTCCAATTACGGTCCGTTCAAGGGAACGGTCAGATTATCGATGGAAGCATCCGCGATCACCGACAGCCAATCCCCCGTGATCCCCTCCGGCACCGTCAGAACCGGAATCCTGTCTTCCGTAACGATCTTCGGTCCCAACGCCTCCGGGAAATCATACCTGTTCAAGGCGGTCAGTGCATTGCAGTCCGTACTGAGGAAGAGGCGCACGCCGGACGAGCTGATAACCCCGTACAACCCGTTCAAGGCAGTCCCCTCAAACGAACGCATGCCTACGGCCTTCAGGATCAGACTGCTGATCGACGACGTCAAGTACGATTATTCGGTATCCTATACTGACAGAGCAATCGACACCGAATCACTGGTCTACTATCCCAACAACTACCCCGTCGAAGTTTTCAAACGCAACCGCGGCAAGGAAAACACAAAACTGATCGAATCCGACAGACTCACCGATACGACCGCCTATCTCCGCTTCGCATCTGAATACAACGACGATGTCTGCAACAGGGTTTTCAGAGAAATCCGGAACATAACGGTGGTAGGCGACATTTCGATACCGGTGTCCCACGCCCTGAACGCACTTTACCGGAAACCTGACCTGAAACCCTTAATCATGGATGCCATGGATGCAGCCGATCTAGGCATATCCGACATCGAGATAATCCGGAGGACTGCCACATACGATTCCGCCAATTCCGACGAGGACGTCATGCGGGAGTTCTTCAATGCAACCGTCATCCACACCTTCGAGGAAAAGAACGGGGAGGTGAACACCCTCTCTCTTCCGATAAGTTACGAATCCAACGGAACCATAGAGATGCTCTCCCTCATAGTCCCGATAGTGCTAGGTCTCGAATCCGGGGGCGTGATATTCATCGACGAATTCGGCTCCAAGCTCCACCATGAACTGACGAGATGGATCCTCAATCTGTTCAATTCCGACATCAACCGCAATCATGCGCAGCTCATCGTTAATACGCATGACCTGGGACTGATGGATACGAAGGAGATACAGAGGCGCGATCAGATTCTGTTCATGCGTAAGAGCCGCGAAACGGGTTCAAGCGAACTGTACCGCCTTATCGATTTCAAGGGGATAACCAAGAAGACCAATGTCCTAAAGGATTACCTGGAAGGGAGATACAGCGCGATCCCGTACACCGTGAGGCGCGATATCCTATGACCCTTGTCCCCCTGAACGGCTCCACGATGAACCAGATTGCGGTATGGAGGATTCTCGGCGAAGGGGAATCGGAATCCACGTATTTCGATGAGTTGAAACGCTACCTTTCAACGGTCACTTTCAGAACCGATGATGCGAAAGGTGGAGACCTGGCCAATGTATGGAGACTATCCGGAAAGAAACTAAAGGAAGGACTGAAGATTGTCGTGATGGATATCGACAACAACGACCCCGAAGAACTGAGGGAATTCAGGGGCTGGTGCGACCAGAACCGTATCAATCTGATAATCTCCAATCCGCCCATAGAGGTCTGGCTACTCATGCATTTCAAAGACGTGTCCCCCAATATGGACCAGGATGACCTGGAAGGCGGTCTGAGCAAAGCACTCGGACATGAATATCAGAAGAGGAAGGGAATAAGACCGACCCGGAGAATGGTATCCGAAGCATCGGTCAGAGCGAGAAAGAAAATACCCCGGGACGGGGATCCCTTCGAATTCGTTCTGACTCATCCTGGGAATACCATGATGCCTATCATCTTCGACATCGTGGGAGAAGATGTGGTCGTTTCAAAATGAGACCGTTGCTGTTTCGGGTTCATGCTGTCGTGACTCTTACGGATTCATCGGAGTCGCCCCGACAACCTACGGATTCCCTCGGATTGCATGCTCGGCCTTGATCCGATCAAGTACACTCCCAGAGCCAAATAGTCATCAACCTCTACAGCATACAGTTGGAGGTATCTGACAACTATATCTACCCCCATATACGTTACACAACAAGTGAAATTCCAAGGCAAATCGGCCCTTCCCGGGATAGGGCGCAATTACAACATGGAGCCGAGAAAGGACGTCCCCATCGACCAGATGCCGAGAACAGACATCGGAGCCGACGGGGTATGCACCTGCCCGTTCTGCTTCCAGAGGTTCGTGGCAAACATCAGCGTCAGCGAACGCACCGAGGACCGCGAACCTGACAAGGGAGAACTGAAATGCACCAGATGCAGCCACGTCTGGAAGAGCCGCGGGGAGAAGCCCAAGAAATGCCCCCACTGCGGTTCCTACAAATGGGAGATCCCCGCACACATGATGCGGTGCATGAAATGCGGCTACGAATGGACATCATCCACTCCTGAGGGCCCCCGCCGCTGCCCCAAGTGCAGGAGCTACGACTGGCGCACCCCCGTGGACCCCAAGGACATAGTATTCCGCAACGACCCGACGGAGAACACCCTGAAGAGATGGATCTGCGAAAGGTACGAGAACGACATGGATATCCTCACCATCGCTGCGGAACTGAAACTTCCCGTACTGAAGGTCAGCGGACTTATCATGCAATACTACAACCTGGACGAGATGCCGCGGTTCTGATCACTCTGCGGTATGTTCCTCGGACAGGATGTACGGGGCCATGTCAGGGAGTGGGATTCCGTACAGGAGGATTCTCCATTCCAGCCCGTTGATGTGATCCTTCTCGCACTTGGACTTCTTCGGTTCGATGACCATGTGCGGATTCAGAACAATCATATTAGGTCCAGCGCGACCATCATGGCCGCCACCCTCGCCGACCTTTCCGTATCGGCACCACATACCAGCAAGACGTCGCCCGGGTGCATATCCGCTACATCTGTGATCATCTTGGATTCATCGAGATTGGCGATTGAATAATCCAAACTCGGGGGCATCAGCAGCGAATTGTGTTCCGACATGATCCAGGTGCTGCACCCCACACCTCCGAACATCGTGCTCATCCTTACTTGGTCGACCCCGTCGGTGATCTTTTTCACGGGGCTGATCACCTTTATGGCCTGTCTGTATGTCCCGAGAGCGAATTTGAGATCGACCTCCACCGGACGGATACGGAGTGATTTCACCAAACATTCCCCGTTGAAATCCAATGTCATCCCTTTCTTACTGGTCTTGATGAGTTTCGATGCCTTCATGATCCCGACGAGGGAACGGAAACTGCCCTCTCCCAATCCGAGGTAGATCAGAAGATCCTTCCTGCTGGTATGACCATGCTTCTTCAGATACAGGAGTACGTATGCCACGTCGGCATCGCAGTACTGCGCATTAGGCGGGATGGTGTCGCGGTCAAGTATCAGCAAGACTGCACCGCCCTCCCCCTCCAATCGAGGACCTTCGACGATCCGGGACAGTACGTACCCGAAGGACGGAAAGGGAATGCGACAGATACTCCGCTCCGTACAACATATGCTCCCATTCCTTCAGCCCCCTTGGTCAACTTTGGTGACGTGAAATCATTATTAATTGGGTATTAAATCCCATCGTTGGCATTATTACATACTTTCAATATCATTTAACACACCTTATAAAACCGTTCATTTATATATGATATTTAAATAAAATTGAAATTTGAAAAAACCAATCGTCTGTTTTTATGGACACTTAAGTAAATCGCCCCCAACCGTTATAACCCCATATCACATACCGCGGGAACATGCTCAGGATCCTCACCCCTCCTCCCCGCAGCAACTCCCTCGGGAACAACGAGGTCATGTTCATATTGGAGACTCTGGACGAGAGGTTCCGCGAAGGCGTCCTGATCGGAAGGGGGGATATCGCCGCCGTCACCGGCATAAGGGAGGGCGCGGTCCGCGCCATCCTCCAGAGGCTGGAGCGCATGGGTTTCGTCCGGATGTCCAACATGGGCGTGGTCCTCCTCCCCACCGGCTCCGATTTCCTGGAGGCCGTGGGCGTCACCCTCATGGATCTGGAACATACGACCTCCGCCATCGGCAAATATCAGGTCGCGCTGCTGGTCAGGGGGATGGCGGACAGGGTGGATAAGGGTGTGGAACAAAGGGACAGCGGTCTGAAATCCGGCGGCGACGGATGCACGACCATCGTCTGCAGGAACGGAAGGCTCATCCTCCCGCCGGAATGGGACGTGGATGCGAACACCCCGGAACTGGCATCGAGCATACGGAGCTATGGGATATCCGACGGGGACATTGTGCTGATCGGCGGAAGCAACACCGACCGCACCATGGCCGCCGCGGCCGCCAACTCGGCGGCCCTGGAACTGCTGGAAGCATCGGTTTCGGAAAAGACGGAATCGTGATGTTCCGCGCTCAGGATATCCTGACGAACCCCTCGCGGACGGACCTGATCTCCAGGACCACATCCTCCAGGGGGATGTCCAGCAGCATGGCGATCTCCAGACACCCTCTCCCCTCGGAGTACATGGACGCCGCTTTCTGTAATAAATCATCGGTGACGGCCGCCGGTTCCTGCCTCTCCTCCCTCCAGTACATCGACTTGCATCTGGGACAGTTCATCGGCACGCCGGCACCGCGGGGCACCCAGCGGTGATGGCACCTGAGGCACTCCAGCTCCTCCCGAACCCTGGCGTTCCACCTGATGGACCTGCATTTCGGGCATCTCCTGGGCAGAGTCCTCCCCCTGCTCTTCCATGCGTGCCCGCATACCAGGCACAGGCGGTCGGTGAGATGCCTGTCCTCGGTACCCATGCGGAACACCATCCCGCAGCGGGGGCACCTGCATACATCCTCGGAGGGTTCGCGCTTCATCCGATCACGCACGGAGATGAGGATATGGGATAATAAACCTGGTCCAAGACGTGATTGACAGGATCGGAGATCGGAACGCGCAGGCGGCCTCTGCCGACAGACCCATTTCACCGAGGTTCTTTATGTCCACAATTGATGTGTTCATAGACAATCACGCCCCCCATACTCGTCGTAGATCCGCGCCCGCGGCGTGAAGGACGGCGACATCGCCCTCATATGCGGGAGCAACACCGGCAGAAGGGAGGTCGCGGCCGCCGCCAACTCTGCGGCGCTGGAACTGATCGGATAAAAGCAATATGGTTTTGATCATCGTAAGAAGAGGATTCGCTAAAACCCTCTGACAGTTCTTTAAATAGCTGATAACCGATGGTTACATGTCCTGATAAGACCCGTAAGTCGGCTGCCATGGGTGGCCATTAATACTTACGGGCAAAGGATCATCTTATTCTTGATTAATTCCCTGAATCTCCTGTTCCTTGGTATACTATACAATGTGAATTAGAGACCGTTTGAGCAGGGTTGACTCGGATTATTCCGTATACTGCCGGTATATTGCGGTATACGAGCCATTTTTCAATAATTTGGCGGACCCGCCGGGAACCGCTTAAGGCAATAGCCTGATATCAGAAATCAAAGTAACTTATCCCCTACAGTAAATCGATGAAAAATGAATGATACTCGACCGAAATTATGAGTGAGGGAACGGACAGCAGCCTTGCTTCTGTGTAAAAGAAAGGCGGGTCCAAAAACAGGAAAGGCCCCAGCAGAGCTGGGTAAAGCGTTTCAGTTGATCCTCGTCTCTTTCCATGTATCGCCAAGGCTTCTCTTAATCGCCTTCTGGCGGTCGAGTCTCG
>Ga0256405_10005099_pt1 | contig 23365 bp, 17 predicted proteins | sample RumenRJG_02DNA_FD_189096 | JGI IMG/M metagenome (GOLD analysis project Ga0256405, IMG submission 189096) | Bovine rumen microbial communities from Lethbridge, Alberta, Canada - RJG_02 | ecosystem: Host-associated > Mammals > Digestive system > Stomach > Rumen | place: Canada: Alberta... | reverse complement strand
AATGAAGCCGAGGAAGATGATGGGAATCCACGAGTAGATGAACACGGGATAGAGCAGCATATAGAGCCACGATTTCCACTTCGCGCGAATCTTGATGAGGATGATCATCGGCAGGATATACTGTCCAAGCATGATGGCCGTCATGAGCTGCGACGGCATGAAATTGTAGATATTCGTATAGAACGGTGGAAACGCGAGCTGGATATAGCTGATGATGATGAAGACGGTCGAAATCATGAGGAAATGCGGCTGCATAAGGTAGATGCACTCATCCCACATGCGGATGTCCTTATGCTGCCACCCCGCCTTGAGCATCTTCGGGATGAAGCGGTTGCCCACGTCGAACTGTCCCTGCGCCCAACGACGGCGCTGGTTCCAGGACTGCTTGAACGTCAGCGGCTTCTCATCGTAGATGATGGCATCATGCGCCCAGCTCGTCTTGATGCCCTCCGCCATGCACTTCATCGTAAACTCCATATCCTCGGTGAGGCAGGTCGCCTGCCAGCCGTGCTTCTTGAGGATCTCTGTGTCGAAGCACATGCCTGTGCCGCCGAGGCAGGCGGAGAGCCCGATGTTGGACTTCGCGAGATGCGAGATATAGCAGATGACCCAGAACGCGATGGCGAACGTGCCCGACACCCAGGTGTCGTATGGGTTCTTCGCGTCCATATAGCCCTGGATGACTTTATCCCCCTTGCAGAGCCGGTTGTTCATCTCCATGAGGAACTGCGGGTGCACGAGATTATCAGCGTCAAAGACACAGATGGCGTCGTACTGCTTCTCCATCTTGAACAGGCGGTCGAACATCCAGTCGAGCGCATAGCCCTTGCTCTTCTTCGTCGGATGCGTGCGCACATGCACGAGCGCACCGGCCTTTGCGGCGATCTCCGCCGTATCGTCCGTGCAGTTGTCGGCGATGACGTAGATGTCGTACATATCTTTCGGATAATTCAACTGCTGGAGATTCTCTACGAGCTCCCCGATGACCGCGTGCTCATTATGCGCCGCTACGACGAGCGCAAACGTCTTGCGCGGCGTCGTGATCTTCTTCTCCTTGCGCCGCCACATGCCACAGAAGCCGATGACGAAGAAATAAAGCGTGAAGAGGAAAATCAAAATCTGCATTGGCACCATGATGATGTCAAAGGGATGTGTCAAAGTCATGGTTCAATCCTTTTTGCAAAACAGTAAAAACAGAGAGTTCACAATGCCGAACGCGGCATACGTCGAAAAAATCGCCACGAAAACCGCCGGCACAAGTGCTGCGCGTCCTGCGTAGAGGATGGCGAGGAACATGAGCGCCGCAAGCACCTTCGCTGCAGCATAGAGCTTGTCGCCGCCGTCCCCCTTGAAATTCGGGTAGTGCAGATGGCTCACCATCAGATAGGCGACAATGGCCATGAGCAGCGGATAGGAAACGCCGAACACCGCAGGATCAACGCCAAGCTGCGTGAAGAGCAGCGTCGTCATCGCGACGATGTTGCCGCCCGCCGGGATTGCAAGTCCCATGAAATAGCCATGCACCACGCTCGCGTTCACATTGAAGCGCGTGAGACGCCACATGCCGCAGAGAGCGAAGAAAATCGCGACGGCGGCACCGAGCGCTCCATGCGCGTGCAGGCAGAACTCATAGGCGAGCAGCGCGGGCGCAACGCCGAACGAGCCGAGGTCGCAGAGCGAGTCCATCTCCTTGCCGAACTCGCTCGCGACGCCGAAAAAGCGCGCCGTGCGGCCGTCGAGACCGTCAGCGACGAGCGCGAGCAGAATGAACACCGACCCCCAGAAAAAGTCATGATGCAGCGTTGCGAGCATCGAACACATACCGAAGAAAAGATTCGATGCCGTACAGAGATTCGGAATGATTCTCCGATAATTCATTTCCTTCTGATCCTCCCAAGAATAGTTTTCCCGCCCGTGACCTTCTGTCCGGGCTTTACGAGGACATCGACATCCTCCGCCGGCATGACGACCTCGAGGCACGAGCCGAAACGGATCATGCCGTAGAGCTCTCCCTGCCGCAGCGCATCGTCAAGCGTCACCCACGAGACGATTCTGCGCGCGAGAATGCCGGCGATCTGCTTGACCGTGATGCGCAGGCGATCGTTTTCAATGCCGATGAGATGGTGCTCGTTCTCGAAGCCGACCTCATCTTTGTACGCGGGGCGGAAACGACCGCAGAAATACTTCTGCAGCTTGATCTCTCCATCTATCGGGCTGCGGTTCACATGGACATTGAAGACCGACATGAAGATGACGACCTTCCGGCACGGCCCCGCGACGAACTCGTCGGGATCGTGCGCGAGCTCCGCAACCTCCTGCACCGTGCCGTCCGCAGGCGAAAGGATCGCCGTCTCATCCCGCACGATCTGGCGCGATGGATTGCGGAAGAAATAGAGGAAATATAACATCAGCACCGCCGGCACCGCCGCCGCATACGGATGCAGACCGAAGCCAAAGAGAACGGCGAGCAGGAAGCATGTGCCGATAAACGGATACCCTTCCCTGACGATTGGAACCAATCTCCCACCTCCTGAAAATGAAGCAGTCCGCACGGATGCCCGTTTCGTAAATATCGTGCGCCGCTTCAAAAATCAACCATGGACGCAAATCCGATTGGGGCACCATGTGCGTCTGCCTTTAGGACAAAATTACATTCATGCAAAGATTCTCTCATATTATAGAGGAATGTTCTTGGTTTGTCTATTCTTACTTTTTCCTTTTCTGCGCATGAACCTTGAGCACGAAACGCGGCAACGCGAGGAGACGGCCCGCGCGCTGCGGCTGCATCATGCCGCGGAAGAGCCACTCGAGCTTCGCGCGCTGCATCCAGTGCGGTGCGCGCTTCATGACGCCCGCCATGACGTCGAACGTACCACCAACGCCGATCGCAACCGGCACGCCAAGCTCGCCGAGATGTTTCGCGAGCCATTTCTCCTGCTTGGGCACGCCGAGGGCCGCGAGCAGGATGTCGGGATGCGCCGCCTTGATCTCCTCGATGATGGCAGGCTCATCCGCCGCCGTGAAAAATCCGTTGCGCGTGCCGACGATCTCGATGCCCGGATAAAGCTGCTCGGCCTTTTTCTTCGCCTTGTCCGCGACGCCCGGTGCCGAGCCAAAGAAGAAGATGCGGCGATGCTTCGCCGGCGCCTCGCGCATGAGTTCCTGTACCATGTCATAGCCTGCGACGCGCTCCGGCATTGCGTGCCCGAGATGATGTGCCGCCCAGACCGTCCCCGCGCCGTCCGGCGTGACCATAGCAGCTCCCTGCAGGATGCGGCGCAGCGCCCCGTCATGCGTTGCCCGCATGAGCATCTCCGCATTCGCCGTGGCGACGAGCACCGGCGTGCGCTTCTCGATGAAGCCATCGATGCGTGCCACGGCTTCTCCCATCGTGATGGCATCCACCGGAACACCGAGGATTGTGACTTTCTTTGGCACGTGATTCCCTCCTCAACCTTGCGACGCCCGCTCTCGCGGGCAGCCAGTCTGCCGCAGGACGCCGCATGCTGCATTATCTTTGTAAGCGGGTACTCCTGCGAACACGAAGCACCCTGAGCATTTTCAAATTGTACCACAGAACGCAGCGGAATGCAAAAAGAGCCGCCCTCCCCAGCCGGGGAGAGCGACTCTATCGCCGCAGGCTTACGCCTTCGGCGCTTCTTTCTTTTTCGCGACAGCCGTGCGGATGGAAAGCTCGCGCAGCTGCTTCGGATCGACCTCAGACGGCGCGTCACTCATGACGTCGCGTGCGCTCTGGTTTTTCGGGAACGCGATGACGTCGCGGATGGAGCCGCGCTTCGCCATGAGCATCACGAGGCGGTCGAGGCCGAATGCGAGACCGCCATGCGGCGGCGTACCATACTGGAACGCATCCATCATGAAGCCGAATTTCGCATGGGCCTGCTCCGGCGTGAGGCCGAGCGACTCGAACACCTGCTCCTGCAGCTCCGCATTGTAGATCCGCAGGGAACCGCCGCCGATCTCGACGCCGTTGAGTACCATATCGTAGGCGTTCGCCTTCACACGGCCCGGGTCGCTCTTGAGATACTGGATATCCTCATCGCGCGGCGCCGTAAACGGATGGTGCATCGCCTTCCAGCGGTTCTCCTCGTCGCTCCACTCGTACATCGGGAAATCGACAACCCAGAGGAAGCGCAGCGCATCCGGATCGATGAGATTCCTCTCGCGTCCCATCTCGAGGCGCAGCTGGCCGAGCGCCGTATCGACAACGAGACGCTTGTCCGCGACGACGAGCAACAGATCACCCGTCTGCGCGCCCGTTACCTCGGCAATCTTCGCGAACGTCGCATCATCATAGAACTTCTTGAACGGGCTCTTGATGCCCTCCGCCGTGTACTGGATCCAGGCGAGGCCTTTCGCGCCGTAGATCTGCACGAACTTGACGAGCTCGTCGAGGCGGCGGCGCGGGATGTCCGCATAGCCGTCGACCTTGATGCACTTGACCATGCCGCCGCTCTCGATGACAGAGTTGAAGACCTTGAACGAAGAGCCCTTGACGTACTCCGAGATATCCATGAGCGGCATGTCGAAGCGCAGATCCGGCTTGTCGGAGCCGTACTTGTCCATCGCCGTATCCCAATCCATGCGCTCGAACGGCACGGGGATATCGCGATCGATGGCTTTCTTGAAGAGCTCCTTGATCATGCCCTCCATCATCGTCAGGATGTCCTCCTGGCTGATGAAGCTCATCTCGATGTCGAGCTGCGTGAACTCCGGCTGACGGTCGGCGCGCAGATCCTCATCGCGGAAGCAGCGGACGATCTGGAAGTATTTCTCAAAGCCCGCCACCTGCAGGATCTGCTTGAAGATCTGCGGCGACTGCGGCAGGGCGTAGAACTCGCCCGGATTCACGCGGCTCGGCACGAGGAAATCGCGCGCGCCTTCCGGCGTGCTCTTGCAGAGCATCGGTGTCTCGATCTCGAGGAAGCCGTTGCGGTCGAAGTAGTCGCGCATGATCTTCGTCACGCGGTGACGAAGGATGATGTTCTTCTGCATCTCAGGGCGGCGCAGGTCGAGATACCGGTACTTGAGGCGCACCTTCTCATCGACATCGATGTCGTCCTGGATGTAGAACGGCGGCGTCTTCGCCTTGTTGAGGATGCGCAGCTCCGCGCAGACGACTTCCACCTCGCCCGTCTCGATGTTCGGGTTGATGGTCTCCTCGCTGCGCGCGCGCACCTTGCCGCGCACGGCGATGCAGAACTCGTTGCGCAGGGACTCCGCCTTGTGGAACGTCCCCTCGTTCATCGCCGCCTCGTCAAAAACGACCTGAACGAAGCCGGAACGGTCGCGCATATCGACGAAGATGAGTCCGCCGTGGTCGCGCCGTCTCGACACCCAGCCGCAGAGGACGACCTCCGTCCCTACGTCTGCCTTGCGAAGCGCGCCGCAATGATGGTCGCGCTTCATGCCCTGTAATGTTTCCATGAAATTCACCTCAGCACTTGCCCGTGAAATCACTGTTTTTCCAGCAACTCCTTGAGCTTCTCTATCATTTTATCAAAGGGAACCTTCTGCTGCTCGCTCTTCTCCATATCCTTGAGCTGCGCGCAGGATTCCTTGACTTCCTCTTCTCCCAGGATGAGCGCGAAACGCGCCTGTGCCTTGTTCGCCTGCTTCATCTGCGCCTTCATGCTGCGTCCCGCGTAGTCCATGTTCGCCTTGAGGCCAGCGCGGCGGCATGCCTCGAGCAAGCGGAACGCAGGCGCCTGCGCCGCTTCGCCGAGCGCGACGACAAAGACGTCGGATGCCTTCTCCGCCGCCGGCAGCAGATCCTGCTTCTCGAGCGCAAGCAGTACGCGCTCGAGCCCCGTCGCGAAGCCCACCGCTGGCGTCGGCTTGCCGCCGATCTCCTCGATGAGCCCGTCGTAGCGGCCGCCGCCCGCCACAGCGCTCTGCGCGCCGAGCGGCGCGTACTTGATCTCGAACGCCGTCTTCGTATAGTAGTCGAGACCGCGCACGAGACGCGGATCAAGCGTGAAGGAAACGCCCGCCTCCCGGAGGTACGCCTGCACCTTCTCGAAGTGGTCGCGGCACTCATCGCAGAGGCAGTCCGTGATTTTCGGCGCGTCCTGCATGAACGGCTTGTCAGCGTCCGCCTTGCAGTCAAGAATCCGCAGCGGCGAGCGCTCGAAGCGATCCTTGCAGTCATCGCAGAGCTCATCGAGCTTGTCACGGAAGAAATCCTGCAGCACCTTGCGGTAGACGGGGCGGCATTTCGGGCAGCCGACGGAGTTGAGGCTCAGCGAGAGATCCTTGAGCCCGAGCGACCGCAGGAAGTCGATCGCGACGAGGATGACCTCCGCGTCGACGGCCGGGTTCTCCTCGCCGAGCGCCTCGATGCCGAACTGATGGAACTCGCGCATGCGGCCCGCCTGCGGACGGTCATAACGGAACATCGAGCCGATATAGAAGAGCTTCACGAGCGAGGCGTCGCCGTAGAGCTTGTTCTGCAGATAGGCGCGCACGGCGGATGCCGTGTTCTCCGGACGCAGCGTGATGCTCCGCCCGCCGCGGTCCGTGAACGTATACATCTCCTTGTCAACGACATCGGTGCCCTCGCCGATGCCGCGGTGAAAAAGCTCCGTATGTTCGAACATCGGCGTGCGGATCTCCTCGTAACCGTACCGCGCGCAAAGGGAGCGGATCTTGCCCTCGACGTAATTCCAGGCGCCAACCTTGTCAGGCAGAATGTCATTCGTGCCGCGAGGCGCATTTGTCAGCATAAAAACGTCCTCCTATTCCCCATACGCTTCCTCGAGCAGAAGCGCACGTTTCTCTATGTAATGGTCAATATCGCGCAGATAGGTCGTGAGATCCTTCGCGTTGAACGCAGACTTCATGCGGTGCCTGCGGAAATCGACGACCTTCGTCGTCGCCGCGCCGCCGATGCCGAGGATGGTCTGATGCTCCTCCATGATCTGGATGTTGTACATCCCCTCCGCGCCGGGGCGGCAGCACCCGATGTTCTCGAGGTCGCCGCTCATGTAGCCCTGGCGATAGAGGTAATACGGCCGCATGCCGGCCGCGCGCACATAGCGCAGCGCCGTCTCCGACATGCGCCGCGTCTCCGCGTCATCCGGCAGTTCCACATGCTGCTCCTCCATCATGAGCTTCAGGCGCGAGCCGCGCTTGAGCGCGAGCGCGTGCAGCGTGATGTCATCGGGCGCGAGCGCCACGACCTGCCGCATAGTGTCCTCGACATCCGCAGCCGTCTCGCCCGGCAGCCCGAGGATGAGATCCATATTGATGTGCGGGATGCCCGCCGCGCGCAGGGCGCGGAACATCTCGACGACCTGTGCCGGCGTATGACGGCGGCCGATGCGCACGAGCGTCTTTTCCTGCATGGACTGCGGATTGACGCTCACGCGCGTGACGCCGAGCGCACGCATCGTCTCGATCTTGGCCGCGGTCATGCTGTCGGGCCGTCCCGCTTCCACCGTGAACTCCCCGCAGGCAGGACCATAAAATGCATTATATACCAAATGCAGCATTTCGGCAAAAAAATTGTCCGGCAGGCTCGTCGGCGTACCGCCGCCGACATAGATGTTCTGCACGGTGAAGCCGTAGCGGCGCACAGCCGCCTGCGCCGCTGCGAGATCCTTGCGGAATACTTCCATGAAGACGCGCAGCTGCGCCTCGCCCGGCAGGATATTCGCGGGGAACGAGCAGTAGAGACAGCGCGTGAGGCAGAAAGGGATGCCGACGTAGATGCTCACGGTCTTCTCTGACGACGTCCGCAGGAAAGGCAGCTGGCGGAACGCCATGGGCACGATGAGCTCCGCCTTTTCCCGGCTGCACGCATAGTCCCGCTGCAGCCGCTTGATGATGGCCGCCTCGTCAAGGCCGCCCGCAATCCAGCGATGGACGATCTTCGTCGGACGCACGCCATGCAATATGCCCCAGGGAGCCTGGGGCATACCGAAATGACGCCGAAAGATATGGTAAAGTCCGAGCTTGAGGATCCGGTGGAACGCCGCCATTTCGCGCTCATCGGCAGCGCCGCTGCCCGCCTCCTCGTAGAGCTCCTGCGTGCCGTCCCTGCGGAACGCGTAGAGACGCACGCCCGCGTGCACGCGTCCGGCCGCATCGTCCGGCAGGCGGCGATAGACGACGGAAAGCTGTGCGTAGTCCGCGAGGGCTCTGCCGCCCACGACCTCGACCTTGAAGAGATTCAGCACCTCTTTCGCGATCTTCGTCAGGACTTCCTGCGCGGGATAAATGGTGAGTGTCTGAATCTTCACTGCTTTGCCTGACACTCCTTGCAGATACCGAAGAATTTCACCTGATGATCGACGACCTGGAACCCTGTCTTCTGCTCGATATCATGCTCGAGGTTCTCGAGCAGATCGTCGTCGAACTCCTCCACCTTGCCGCATTGCGTACAGATGAGATGATGGTGGTGGTGGCGCGTCGGATCGATGGTGTTGACCTCATAGCGGCTGCAGCCGTCGCCGAACTCCATCTTCTGCAGGATGCCGAGCTCGGAGAGCAGCTCAAGGCTGCGGTAGACCGTCGCGAGTCCGATGTCCACCTTCCGCTCGCGGAGGATGTCATGCACATCCTCCGCTGAGAGATGCTTGCCCGGATGATCGAGGAAAATCTGCAGAACCGTCTGCCGCTGCGGCGTCATCTTGTGCTGGCGTTCCTGCAGCTTCCTACGCAGGTCATCCATCGTAAATGTCTGTCCCATATCATAATCTCCCTTTATAAGGATTCCTTGGTTTCAAATAGGATTATTATAGCAAACTTTATGTGCAGCTGTCCACTTGCGAATATCGCGCGCTTCCTTGGACGCGTGTTGCTCAGTTCGCCGCCTTTCCCATCGCGCGCGTGACGCTGTAGACATCCTTGAGGCGCCGCAGCTTCGTCATGATCTGCTGCACCTGCTGCGCATTCTGCACGGAAAGCCCCATGCGCACCGTCGAGGTCTTGTTGCTGCGATTGGGGTTCGCATTGACCGAGGACATGTTGATCTTCATCTCAGAGGGAACGGCGAGCAGTTCCGTGAGCACGCCGGTCTTGTCGTTGCAGATGATCTCAAGCTCGACGGTATAATCCTTGTCGAGACCGACATCCCAGTTCACCTCGATCATGCGCGAGAGATCCGTATCCTTGAGGATATTCGGACAGTCAGAGCGGTGAACGGAAACGCCGCGGCCGCGCGTGATATAGCCCGTGATGGGATCGCCGGGGATGGGGTTGCAGCACTTCGCGAGGCGCACGAGCAGGCCGCTTTCTCCCTCGACGAGGATGCCGTGGCTCGATTTCTGCTTCTTGCTGCCTTTTCCTGCCGGCTGCTTGAGCTTCGAGAGGATGGCTGACATATCGGGCGGCGTATGTTCCTGCAGGTCTTTCTTGTGCAGCTCGATGAGCTTTGTGAGCACACCGTGCAGCGTCGTACCGCCGAAGCCGACGGCTGCGAGCAGATCGTCGGCCGTGAGCACGTTGAGCTTCTCCGCGACTGCTTGCAAACGCCCCTCCTTGAGCAGGTCATGCGGATCGTAGCCGAGATGCTTCGCCTCTTCCTTGATGAGCTCGAGGCCGCGCGCGATGTTCTCCTCCCGCTTCTCCTTCTTGAACCAGGAGCGGATCTTCGTGCGCGTTTCGCTCGAGGCGACGATATTGAGCCAGTCGCGGCTCGGGCCGTTGTTCGCCTTGTTCGTGATGATGGAGACGATATCGCCGTTCTTGAGCTTGTACTCGAGCGGGACGAGCTTGCCGTTGACCTTCGCGCCCACGCAGTGATGACCGATCTCCGTATGGATGCGGTAAGCGAAATCGATGGGAATCGATCCCTTCGGCAGATCGACGACATCGCCGTTCGGCGTGAATACAAAGACCTCGTCAGAGAAGATATCGACCTTGAGCGCCTCGAAATACTCGCGCGGATCGCTGAACTCCTGCTGCAGGTTGACCATCTGGCGCAGCCAGCTCATCTTCTGGTCGACCGCGCTGCCCGCCGTCGCACCGCGTCCCTGCTCCTTGTACTTCCAATGCGCCGCGACGCCGTACTCGGAGACCTGATGCATCTTGAACGTGCGGATCTGGATCTCGAGCGGATAGCCCTTCGTCATGACCGTCGTGTGCAGCGACTGATAGCCGTTCGACTTCGGCATGGCGATGTAGTCTTTGAACCGGCCTGGGATGGGCTTCCACATCGCGTGGATGACGCCGAGCACGCCATAGCAGTCCTTGACCGTATCGACGAGCACGCGCACAGCGGAGAGGTCATAGATCTCGCTGATGTCCTTGTTATCGCGCTTCATCTTCTTATAGATGCTGTAAAAATGCTTCGCACGGCCGCTGATCTCCGCCTTGATGCCGGACTCCTTGAGCTTTGCCTTGATCTGCTCGATGGCATCGTCGATGAACGCCTGACGCTCCTGCCGCTTCTGCTTGACGCTCTCGACGAGGTCATAGTACTTCTCCGGCTCGAGGTAGCGCAGGCAGAGATCTTCAAGCTCCCACTTGATATTGGAGATGCCGAGACGGTTCGCGAGCGGCGCGTAGATCTCGATGGTCTCTTTCGCGATGCGTTTCTGCTTGTCCTCGCGCATGTACTTGAGCGTACGCATATTATGCAGGCGGTCGGCGAGCTTGATCATGATGACGCGGATGTCCTTCGCCATCGCGAGGAACATCTTGCGATAGTTCTCGAGCTGCTGCTCCTCGCGCGACTTGTACTTGATCTTGCCGAGCTTCGTCACGCCATCGACGAGCATCGCGACTTCCTTGCCGAACATCTGCTCGACCTGCTCGTTCGTATAGATGGTGTCCTCCACGACATCATGGAGGAGCGCCGCACTGATGGTCACATCGTCGATGTGCAGCTCCGTCAGGATCTGCGCGACATGCAGGGGATGGATGATATATTCCTCGCCGGAAACACGCTTCTGCCCCTTATGCGCCGCGTTCGCGAGCTCGTACGCGCGCTGGATCAGACGGATATTCGCCTTCGGCTGATAGCTCTTGACCGCCTCGATGATGGATTCGATGGTAACCGGTTCCTTGTCAATGCTTTGCATGGTCCCATCCCTCGCTTCCTCTAGTTTCCAACCTAGTATACCTTACCTGGTACAAGATTACAACTCAGCTCTGCCGGGTATATTGACGATAACTCGGCGACGCCATGAGGTCGAGCTTCTGCTTGGGCGCACAGAGCTCATAAGCATCTTCCCGAAGCGTTGCGCGCAGGAGGCCGAGCTCCGTAAAGACCTTCAGCCCTTCCTTCAGCGTGAAGACGGAGAGCCTGTGCCCCATCGCCGCGGCAAATCCCGCTGCGAGCCGCTGCGGCTGGAGGGAAAATGATGCCTTCCCCGCCGACAGGCGATAGAGATAACGGTAGAGATCCGCAAGCATATCGCGGTCTGGATGGACACGCGCGCCCGCCGCCGGATTGACGCTGTCGACGATGGCCTGCACTCGTCGCTGGCCGCGCCACTCGTTGATGGAGGGGCGATACACGATGTCGAGCGGCTCCGCGTTCACTGTCTCCGCGAGTTCCCCCTGCCCCCAGTAAAGGCAGTCAACAGAGCGTCCTGTCCCGTCGACGGAAAATTTCAGATGCTGCCCTTCGCTGCCGATGCGCCGCGCCCCGCTGCCGCGCAGATTCCGGCAGCCAAAGAGCGGCCGTGGGTTGCCTTCGCCATACGGCTCGAGGCGCGCGATCTCCTCCACGAGTTCTGTGGTCACGGAGAGCGGATCCATCTCGAACTCGATGCGCGCAACGGGCACGTAGTCCTCAGGGCTCAGCCTCTCGCGCGCCACCTCAGAGAACGCCTGCCGGAACGCAGGGATATCCGCCGTACGTAGCGAGAGCCCCGCCGCCTGCGCGTGCCCGCCAAAGCCCGCGAGATACTGGCTGCACGCCTTGAGCGCCTCATAGATATGGAGCCCCTCGATGCTGCGGCAAGAGCCCTTCGCCATCTCCCCGTTCACGCTGAGGATGATGACCGGCTTATAGTACCGCTCGACGAGACGCGAAGCGACGATGCCGATGACGCCCTGATGCCAGCCCTCGCCGGCGAGCACGATGGCCGGCAGCTCTGAGACATCCGCTCTTGCGAGCTCATCCTCCGCCGCGCGCAGGATGTCCTGCTCCGTCGCCTGCCGCTCGCGGTTGAGCGCATCGAGATGCTGCGCGAGTTCCTGCGCCTCCGCCGCGTCCTGCGTGAGGAGCAGCCGCGCGCCGAGGGTCGCTCGCTCCATCCGCCCCGCGGCATTGAGACGCGGCGCGAGCTGGAATCCGACCTGCTCCGCGCCGACCTGCCCTGCGTCGATGCCCGCGATCTCCATGAGAGCGCGCAGACCGACGCGCGATGTTTCCGCCATGCGTGCGAGACCGAGCCGCACGAGCTTGCGGTTCTCCCCGACGAGCGGCACGATATCCGCCACCGTACCGAGTGCCACGAGCTCGAGCCCCTCGCCGTAGGCGCAGCCCTTGAGCGACTGATAGAGCGCCTCGCAGAGCTTATAGGCGACGCCGACACCGCAGAGATTCTTATCAGGGTAGGCGCAGTCCGCGCGGTGCGGATTCACTACGGCGAGCGCGGGCGGCAGCTGCTCGCCCGGCAGATGGTGATCCGTGATGATGATGTCTAGCTTCCCCACCATCGCCGCAACATCGTCGACAGAGGCGATGCCGCAGTCGACGGAGATGAGCAAAGTAGATACAGACGCGATCCGCTCGAGCGCCGCCCGATGGAAGCCATATCCCTCCGTAAACCGGTCGGGAATGTAGAAATCGACCGCCGCGCCCAAAGAATGCAGGCAGCCGTAGAGCAGCGCCGTCGATGTCATGCCATCCACATCGTAGTCGCCGTAAATCGTGATGTGCTCGCCACCCTCTACGGCCCGCCGGATGCGCGCGACCGCGCGCTCCATATCGCGCATACGCAAAGGATCGTAGAGCTCCTGCCGCGTCTCCGGCTCGAGGAACCGGCGCGCCGCCTCCTCCGTGCGGATCTCTCGGTTCCACAAGAGCCTCGCCAGCGTGTCAGAGACGCCGAGACTGCGCGCGAGCGCGCCCGCCTCCGCCGTCGCATCGGGGAACGTTTTCCATCGTTTCTGCATATCTGCACTTCCAATCTAAATAAAGCAGCCATCTGTCTGCGGCAGACGCAGGCCATGACCGCCATCCACTCATGATGAAACAGAGTTCTTGATGTTCGCCAATCGCCGTCTGGAACAAAGCCGAAGCCATCAGCGACTTCTAAATATAGCCGATTTCATGTCTCAGGTCAACGCCGCAGCTCCCGCTCGATGACAGCGCCCGCACGCAGCGCGAGATCCTGGGGACTGCGCAGACAGAGGAACGCGGTGCCGAAAATCTCCCGCGCCGCCTCCTGCGTCGTCTCCTCGGGAAAGACGCTGTTGACGAGGCCTACGATGCGGACGCCCGCGCGGCGCAGGGCGCGGCAGCCAGCCGCCGCGTCGCGCACAGCCGCCTTTCCCATATACGCCTGCGCGAACGTTCGCCCCTCGGGCAAGAGACCGAAAGCATCCCCGGGATGCGCGTCCGTGAGACAGAGGACGAGCTGCCGCCTGCCTGCGGGCAGCAACGGCCGCAGCGCACGCAGCGCGAGCCCGTCGCGGTTCCAGCCGCGCGCCTCGTAGGCAAAGACGCCATCCGCCTGCCGCGCGCCGAACGCCTTGAGCATCGTCAGCGCCGTCACGCGTTCGACGCTCGCGAACGACCAGACCTGTACGCGCACCCCCGCGCACATGAGGCCCTCCGCGAGCGTATACGCCTGAGCGGCAATCAACGCCTGCTGTGACTCGCGGGATGCAGACGCGTCGAGCAGCAGCGTCACATCAAAGTCGCTGCGAGGCCGCTCCTCGCTGCTCGCGAACAGACGGCCGTCGAGTCCGCACGCCCCGCGCCACGCCCAGGCGCTCGTGAACCGTCCCGCCCGCGCGGGAACCGGCAGCGGCTGCCGCCATACAGCAAGCGTATTTCTGACCTGCGCCGCGAGCTTGCGCGCTGCTGTGCGGTAGACCGCGCGGTGCGCCTGATAAAACGACGTGTTCAAAGCGCGAGCCGCCTGCCCCGCGCCCGTCCGTGCGTAAAAAATATGCGTGCGCTGATGCGCTCCCACGCAGATTTCTTCCTCGAACCGCGCGCGCTGCCCCTCAGAGAAATACGGCGCGCCGAACGAGGCAAGCACGCGGCGCCAATCGCCGCCCGCGCGCAGGCGCAGCCCCCGCTGCTCCTCAGCCCCCGCCGTGCCCACATCCGTGCCGCTGTTGCCCGTGCGGCGCGGTGTGTCATCCTGCACACGCCGCACGGACAGCAGACGACGCAGCACGGCATGGAGCCACGCGGGCAATGCGATATGCATGGCCTGCCGCAGATGATTCGTCCAGCGGAAGACAAAATAACGGCGCAGCACCTCGTCCATCCGGCGGATCAGCGCCGCCGTATCGCGCTCCGGCGGCAGGGAAAGCGCCGCGTAAAGTCGCCTATCCCACGGATGGTAGAGACGCAGCGGCTCGCCGAGCACCTCACGGCAGCGCGCCGTCTTGAGCGTCTGCACGACGCCTGCCTGCAGCATGCGCTGCTGCAGGGAGACATCCACCGCCCGCAGATCGCACAGATACCGCCGCGCATGCGCCTCGCGCAGTTGCGGCAGCGCCGGCGAGCAGCGCACGGCCTGCGGATAGACGGCAGACTCCAGCGCGAGCCAGCAAAGGTCCGTAAACGTATCGACGAGCAATGAGCTGCCAAGCGACGCAAGATAATCACGCAGGGCCGCCGCGTCATAAAAGCGATGCGTAAAGCCGACAATGGCATTGAGATATGCATCCGGCGTCCCGTCCGCATGGAACGCAAGGAACGCGGGCGCAAAATCATAGTCCTCCGCCGCCGTCCACACCTGGTTCTCCGCCCGGCGCCGATTCCTGCTCCGCATCTTTCATCCCTCCTTGCACCACCGGCATCGATCTACGAAAAAAATGTCTGCGAGCTATCATTCCCCGCCACGCATCCAGCCCTATGCAAAAAACAGCTGTGCGGAGGTCTCCTGCGTCACATACAGCGCCAGGACATCTCCCGCAAGCTCCCGTTCCTCTGCCTCGATGCACTTGTCGATGAGCCCCATCGTGAGCGCCCGCCACGGCGCCACGCCGCGCGCGATGAGACGCACCGCGGCCAGGAGGCCGCGCAGATCCACCGCCCTGCTCGATATCTCGCCCGCACGGCTCTTCTCCGTGAGCGCGAGAAAAAGTGCGACGAGCACCTCCCGCCCCTCGTTGCTGAGCTGCGGCAGCGCGTCACCAAGCAGCGCCGCGAGCCCCGTCTCATCGAGCGGCGGCAGGCGCAGCACGAGGAAACGCGAGGCCAGCGCCTCGTTGAGTTCGCGCGTCCCCGCATATCCCTCGTTCATCGTTGCGAGAAACCGCGCGGCAGGATGCACCGCGAGCTGCCCGCTGCCCGGCACCTCAAGCAATCGCCGGTGATCAAGCAGCGAATGGAGCACCGCGAGCGCCTCGTTGCGCGCCATGTTGATCTCGTCGAACGCGCAGAACCCGCCGACCGCCGCGCTCTCATAGACCGGTCCCGGGCGGAACTGTACCTCGCCGGCGCGGAAGGTATCCGTACCGATGAGATAGGCGGCATCCGTATTGATGTGCAAGGAAACATTGAACATCGGGCGGCCGAACGCCGCCGCCAGATTCTCCGCAAGCACATTCTTCCCCGTCGCCTTTGGTCCGACGAGCAGCAGATGCTCCCCCGCGAGCAGCGCCGCCACTGCGGCCTCGAAAATCTCCCTGCCATGATAGCGGTACACAGGACTTGGCAGTGCACGCGTTCCCTCCCAAGGATACTGACTGTGCCACGCCGCAAGATCGCGCCGCAATCCCTCACTGAGTATATTCTCCAGCCACTCTTCCATATCATCATCCCTTTCCTATGGGAATCACTGATTATTTCGGCACTCCGTTTTCACGCGTCTGCACCATCCTCCCACTGTCGACAGATCCTCAGCGTTGCCCGCGCTACGCTTCTGGTCGATCTCCTTGGGAGATACAACACATCCGTACAAATCTGGAACACCTCATTTCATCAGCGCTTTCTATCCCCTTTCTTCGTGACCGTCGCGCAAAATCTTTTTTTGCTCTTGAGGCTCTCCCCACTCGTCCTCTGCCGTGTATCGTTTTCCAAAACAGTGCCACAAATGTGCGTTCGCATACATACAAATTATGAAATCATGTTTCGATTTCTTGTATTGTTGTTGCTCTTTGCTAGATTATCTATTATAATTAAAAGGGTAATAATTAGATATATCTTTTAATCTCACATTGCAAAGCGTGCTTCGCAATGCACTGCAGATGAATTGTTTTGGATTGCTTTAAGGAACCGCTGAATGAATCATTGATTCCTTAACAAGGGATATGCACAACGACGACCGAACAAACGTTGTGATTATGAGAGGAGTGTGCTTGCCATCATGCTGGGTATCGAACGCCGTCAGCAAATCATGGAGAAGCTGAACAATGAACAGAAGGTCTATGTCGCGGAGCTTGCGAAACTTTTCAATGTGACGGAGGAGACGATCCGCCGTGACCTCGAAAAGCTTGAGAGCAAGGATCTGCTGCGCCGCAGCTACGGCGGTGCTGTACTGAGCGAACACACGCGGGAGGATATCTCCTTCCTCAAGCGCAATGCCATCATGAGCGAGAACAAGCAGATCATCGCCACCAAGGCCGCCGCCCTCGTGCACGACGGTGATAGCCTCATGATCGACGCCAGCACGACATGCCTCGCCCTGCTGGCCCGCCTGCAGCAGAAGAAAAACCTCACCATCATCACGAACTCCGCCCGGATCCTGCACGATTATTTCGCCTCTCCCCACCGCCTCATCTCAACAGGCGGAACGCTGCGCGCAAACTCCTGCGCGCTGGTCGGCCATATTGCCCAGGGAACGCTCCGACACTATAACGTCGATTTCGCTTTCATCAGCTGCAAGGGTCTCAGCAAAGAACGCGGCATCATGGAATCCAACGAGGACGAAAGTGTCCTCAAGGAATGCATGGCATCGCAAGCCGACCGGACCATCCTGCTCGCCGACCATACGAAATTCAGCCAGACGGCGTTCGTGCATTCCTTTGACTTCGATCGCATCCAGACCATCGTCACAGATGAGCCGGTGAGCAGCGGCTGGCGCACGTTGCTGGAAAAGAAACACATCGATCTGCTCGACTGAGCATGCTCTTCTCCTGGCGTCTTCCACAGGTGCCAAGCCCCATACGCCTCTTCGCTACCGCGAAGGGGCGTATGGGGCTTTTCGCGCGGCTCAGGCGACCGGCACAGCGACAACCTGTATCCCCGCCCGCTGCAGCTTGCCGGTACCGGCCGTCAGGTTCGTGATCTCCTCACAGACGGCTGCCGCTTCCTCCTCCCGCAGCAGCAGGGGAATCATGACATCCTCCGCATATTCCTTTTCTCCCGTGCGAATCTCCTCCTGACGCAGATAATGTTCGACGGCGGCCAGAAGCGGATAGCTGATACGGAGCTGTACGACGCAGAACGGTACCATCTCTACAATATCAGCGACAGAAAGCCCCAGCATCGCACTGTGATGATAGGCCCTGATGAGTCCGCCCGCCCCGAGCTTGATGCCGCCGAAATACCGCGTGACGACGACGACGACATCGGTGAGTCCCTGCTGCTTGATGGCCTCGAGCATCGGGTTCCCCGCCGTGCCGCCCGGCTCCCCGTCGTCGTTCGACTTCTGCTTCGCGCCCTCTGCGCCAAGCACATAGGCGGAGCAGTTATGACGCGCGTCAAAGAATTCCTTTTTCCTCGCCTGGATGAAGGCGCGCGCCTCCTCCTCGCTCGCCGCATGGCTCACATGCGTGAGAAAGCGCGATTTCTGTATCTCATAGGCGGCCTCGGCCGTCCCCTGGATTGTGCGATAGCTCTTCATCATCCTTTATCACGGACCATCCTTCCTTTTCCTCTCCCAGTACCTCTATTATAAACAAAGTCTTCCCGCGCCGCAATCATCTCAGGCCTCGCCTGCCTCTGCATAAAAGCGGGCACACAAAAAGGACTGCTCTCGCAGTCCCTTCCGTGTACTCTATATTAGGGTCTTTACTTACATCATGCCGGGCATGCCGCCAGCCGGTGCTGCCGGTGCCGCCGGATGCTCTTCCGGCTTGTCGGCGACGAGCGTCTCCGTCGTGAGCACCATCGAAGCGATAGATGCCGCGTTCTGGAGGGCGCTGCGCGTGACCTTGGCCGGATCGACGATGCCGGCGCCGATCATGTCGACGTACTCGTTCTTGAGCGCGTTGAAGCCGACGCCCGTGCCTGCCTTCTTGACGTTCTCGACGACGACGGAGCCTTCGAGGCCCGCATTGTTCGCAATCTGGCGAACCGGCTCCTCGATGGCGCGGCGGACGATGTTGACGCCGACCTTCTCATCGCCCTCAGCCTCGATCTTGTCGAGTGCCGGCTGGATGTCGATGAACGTCGTGCCGCCGCCTGCGACGATGCCTTCCTCGACAGCTGCGCGCGTCGCGTTCAGAGCATCCTCGATGCGGTACTTCTTGTCCTTCATCTCGACCTCGGTTGCTGCGCCGATCTCGATGACAGCAACGCCGCCCGCGAGCTTTGCGAGACGCTCCTGGAGCTTCTCCTTGTCGAAGTCGCTCGTCGTCTTCGTGATCTGCTGCTTGATCTGCGCGACGCGCTCAGCGATGGCGTCCTTGTCGCCCTTGCCGCCGATGATCGTCGTCTCGTCCTTCGTGGAGACGATCTTGTGCGCCTGGCCGAGATCCTCGAGCGTCACGCTATCGAGCTTGCGGCCGAGTTCCTCGCTGATGACATTACCGCCCGTGAGCGTCGCGATGTCCTGCAGCATGGCCTTGCGGCGGTCACCGAAGCCCGGTGCCTTGACTGCGAGAGCCTTGAACGTGCCGCGGAGCTTGTTGACGACGATCGTCGTGAGAGCCTCGCCGTCGACGTCCTCAGCGATGATGGCGAGCTGCTTGCCGGACTTTACGACCTGCTCGAGGATCGGCAGGATGTCGTTGATCGCGGAGATCTTGCGATCCGTGATGAGGATGTACGGATCGTCGAGCGCAGCCTCCATCTTGTCCGTATCCGTGACGAGGTATGGGGAGATGTAGCCGCGGTCGAACTGCATGCCTTCCTTGACGGAGAGGTTCGTCTTCATCGTCTTGGATTCCTCGACCGTGATGACGCCGTCCTTACCGACCTTCTCCATCGCCTCGGCGATGAGTCTGCCCGTCTCCTCGTTCGCGGAGGAAATCGTCGCGACCTGTGCGATGTCCGCCTGGCCCTCGACCTTCTTGGACTTCGCCTTGATCTCATCGACGAGCGCCGTGACGGCCTTGTCGATGCCCTTCTTGATGATCATTGGGTTCGCGCCGGCTGCGACGTTCTTCATGCCCTCGTGGATCATGGCCTGCGCGAGCAGCGTCGCCGTCGTCGTGCCGTCGCCAGCGATGTCGTTCGTCTTCGTGGCGACTTCCTTGACGAGCTGGGCACCCATGTTCTCGAACGGATCCTCAAGCTCGATGTCGCGCGCGATCGTCACGCCATCGTTCGTGATCGTCGGTGCGCCGAATTTCTTGTCGAGCACGACATTGCGGCCCTTAGGACCAAGCGTGACCTTGACTGCGTTTGCGAGTGCGTCAACACCGCGGCCGAGCGCGCGGCGGGCTTCTTCTTCAAAAAGAATCTGTTTTGCCATCTTGTAGTTACCTCCAGGAATCTATACGAATGTTTACTGTCTTTCCCTGCTTGCGAATCAGAGCACAGCGAGGATATCGCTCTCGCGGACGACGAGATAATCCTTGTCGTCGACCTTGACTTCCGTGCCGGAATATTTGGAGAAGATGATGGTGTCGCCGACCTTGACCTCCATCGGCGCACGCTCACCGTTATCGAGGAGCTTGCCAGCGCCAACGGCGACGACCGTGCCCTTCTGCGGTTTCTCTTTCGCCGTGTCCGGCAGCACGATTCCGCTGGCCGTCTTGACATCGCTTTCCGAAACTTCAATGACAACTCTTTCGCCCAATGGCTTAATCATATATATCTTCCTCCTAACATGGATTTGCATCGTTCTGTTAGCACTCACACTGCCTGAGTGCTAACTACAATCCTTATACTAACCTCTCTTAGTCAAAATGTCAAGGATTTCTTTTTGACTTTTGCTTTTGCATCATTTCACAGCGGCGCGCACGATGGCCTCGGCGACTTCCTTGACGGTCAGACGCTTCGCCATCGCGTACTGCTGGATGCGGCGATAGGCTTCCTTCTCCGTGAGGTGGTGCACTGCCATGAGGACGCCCTTCGCGCGGTCGAGCGTCTTGCGCATCTCGAGCGTGTCGCGCACCTTGTCGAGCTCCGCCGAGAGATCCTGCATCTCCTCCCAGCGCGAGAGCGCGATCTCCATCGCGGGGAAGAGGTTGCTTTCCTTGACCGGCTTCACGAGATAGGCGAGCACGCCGGAGTTCTTCGCGCGCTCGACGATCTCGGGCTGACTGTACGCGGTGAGCAGCAGCACGGGCGCGATGCCCTCGTCGGAGATTTTTTTCGCTGCTGTGATGCCGTCCATCTCCGGCATCTTGATATCCATGATGACGAGATCCGGACGGCGCGCGCGCGTCGTCTCGACGGCATGCCAGCCGTCGACGGCCTCGCCGACGATCTCATGACCGGCGTCCTCCAGCATCTCCCGCAGGTCCATGCGGATGATGGACTCGTTGTCCGCAATGACGATGCGCAGGCTTTTCTTCTTCATGATGCTCTCCACTCCATTCAGGTGCTTGGAATATGACGGCTCCCCGCCGCGGCGCTTTCCCCTGCGCCGCCCGCACGTTGTCCATGATATCTCTTTCTTTCATCTTTATCAGTCTAGTATGAGAATCTGAAATCTCTCTATGATTGTACTATGATTCCTTTTTCGGAATCCGGATGGTCACGCGCGTCCCGCCGCCCTCGCGGTTCGCGTAGCGGATCGTGCCGCCGAGATCGCCCTCGATGAGCGTGCGCATGATGGAGATGCCGAGCGACCTCTGCTTCTCCGGCTGGAATCCCTCCGGGAGGCCGATGCCGTCATCCTCAAACTCGAGCAGATACCCATCCTCCTCTGCAAGCGTGAGGCGGATATGCCCTGAGGAGCGCCCCGCAAAGCCGTGCTCCGTCGCATTAAGCACAAGCTCGTTGAGCACGAGGCCGATGGAGCTCGCATAGCTCGACGGCAATATGAGCTGCTGCCCAGCGCACTCGGAGTGCAGCTCGAACGCACGGTCGACCATGCTCATCGCGACGAGGTCGAAGATATGCCGCGCGACTTCTCCGACATCGATGGTCTTCTCTCCCTGCTCGGAGAGGAACTCATGCACGACGGAGATGGAGAGGATGCGGTTCACGCTCTCCTGCAGCGCGTCCTTGACATCCGGGGACTTCGAGCGGCGCGCCTGCATGCGGAGCAGGCTCGCGATCATCTGGAGGTTGTTCTTCACGCGGTGATGGATCTCCTGGATGACAGCGGATTTCACCTTGATTTCCTTGTCCTTCTCCCGCACCTCGGTGAGGTCGGAGACGATGACGATGCGGCTCAGCAAGTGGCCGCCCTCCATGAGCGGCAGGTTGCGCTCGCGGATGATGAGCGCGCCGGCCTCGATTTCACGCTCCCAGGGCCGGCTCGTCTCCTGCGACTCCTTGCGGATATGCTGCGTGATCTGTCGGTCGAAAAGGTGCGCGCCGACGAGGCTGCCGACGCCGAGCACGCGAAAGATGCGCAGGGCCGCCGTCGTCGCGAACGTGATGCGGTTGTACTGATCCGTGAGGACGATGCCGTCGCTCGCGCTCATCGGCGCGAACATCTCGGCGTTGAGATGGCGCCGCGGATTGCGCAGCAGCAGGCGTGCGGCGGAGAGCAGATGCTCGTAGCCGTCCGACTGTGCCATCTCGCTCGTCGTCTCGAAGCACACGAGGCCGAGCAGCCCCGTACCGTCGACGAGCGGCTGCACCATCATGTCGATCATGCTGCCGTAGTTCCACTCGCGCTTGCCGCGGATGAAATGGCGCGACTCCACGGCATGGCAGAGCACCGGCTCCTCCATCGCGCGGATGACGCGCCCCTCCGCCGTGCCGTCCGGCGGCAGGTAGACCGTGCGCGGCCACTCCTGCGCCGCGATTACGAAGGCCTTCCTGTCCTTGGTCTGCAGATAGAGGCGCACGCGCGCATGCGCGAGATCGGCGAGGAAGGGAAAGAGCACGAGCAGCCACTTGAGAAACTCCTGCTGCACGGCCGTGAGCGTCGTATGCGCCCGCGCAAGCGTCCCAAAATCATCCATGTGTCTCCCTCCTCAGCGATCCGAAAGGCCGAGTCCCGGCACGGCATTGAGATAGAGGTCGCTGACCTCGCCCGCCTGCGCCTGATAGTAGCCGCGGCAGCCGATCATCGCCGCGTTGTCCGTGCAGAGAATGCGGTCGGGGAAATAGAACTGCACACGGCGTCTCGCCGCCTCCTCCCGCAGGCGCGCCTCAAGTCCGGAGTTCGCCGCGACGCCGCCCGCGAGCACGAGCGTCGAGAGCCCCGCCGCCGCAACGGCCTCGAATGCCTTGTGTACGAGCACCTCGACGACCGATGCTTGGAACGAGGCCGCGATGTCGGCCTTTGCAAGCTCATGCCCCTTCATGCGCTCGCTGTTGATGTAGTTGAGCACGGCGGACTTGAGTCCGCTGAAGCTGAACTCATAGTTGCCCTTCTCCTCGAGAGCGCGCGGGAAGTCGATGACGGGACGCCCCTCGGCCGCGAGCTTGTCGATCTGCGGGCCGCCGGGATACGGCAGGCCGAGCACGCGCGCCACCTTGTCGAACGCCTCGCCCGCCGCGTCGTCGCGCGTCTGCCCGAGCATGCGGAAATGATTGTAGTCGTCGACGCGCACGAGCGCCGTATGGCCGCCCGAGACGACGAGCGCCACGAACGGCGGCGCGAGCTCCGGCGATGCGAGGAAATTCGCGAAGATATGCCCCTCGAGGTGATTGACGCCGATGAGCGGCACGCCGAGCGAAAACGCGAGCGCCTTTGCCGCCGAGACGCCGACGAGCAGCGCCCCCACGAGCCCCGGCCCGTAAGTCACGGCGACCTGGTCGATCTCCTGGAGCTTCACGCCCGCCTCGCTGAGTGCCTCGTCGATGACGGGCATGATATTTACGATATGCTTGCGCGAGGCGATCTCCGGCACGACGCCGCCGAAGCGCTGATGCACGGGGATCTGCGTCGAGATGATGTTTGAGAGAATCTCCCGCCCACCGCGCAGCACAGCCGCCGACGTCTCATCACAGCTCGACTCGATG
>Ga0256405_10005098_pt1 | contig 23366 bp, 15 predicted proteins | sample RumenRJG_02DNA_FD_189096 | JGI IMG/M metagenome (GOLD analysis project Ga0256405, IMG submission 189096) | Bovine rumen microbial communities from Lethbridge, Alberta, Canada - RJG_02 | ecosystem: Host-associated > Mammals > Digestive system > Stomach > Rumen | place: Canada: Alberta... | reverse complement strand
TGTTGGTTGTGTCCCAAACACAAAGATATTATGTAAACAGATTATGTAAAGTTTATGACTCTGATAGACGTAGAACTATGATGCAAGGCGGATACTTGACATAATATCTGACTTTACATAAATCCTCATTCACAGAATATGGTGGTCCTATGGCGCGGTCCTCTCCGTGGCTATCTTCGACGACCGCGTAGAATTCGCCAACCCCGGAGCCTTTCCTCCCGGCACATCACCGGAGTCCTTCTACAAAAGGCCCCAGTCCAAGCCTATCAACAAACTCATCAGCGAAGTCTTCTTCAAGAGCGGCCTGATGGAAGCCTGGGGAAGAGGTATACCGGACATCTTCGATCTCTGCAAGGAAAACGGCCTCCCAAAGCCGGAATTCGAGCTGGCAAACGGGTATGTGTATCTGACCATCCGATTCGCCAAGCCGCTTACGCCACGGCTCAGTGGTGACACAGATAATGTCACAGATAATGTCATAGATGAATTAACTGATAGACAGCGCCTTATCGTAAAGTTGATACCGTTCAATGACACAGAAGATGTCACAGAAACAACCTCTTCCTTGGCACAGAAGGCTGGCGTCTCCAGGCGAACCATTGCCAGAGACATGGAAGTTCTCAAGGAGAAGGGATACGTTGTACGCATCGGTCCTGACAACGGCGGCCACTGGAAACGCCTCAAGTAACCACGCATAGTCCTTCAGATTTAACACCAGCCCCGAGCAACTCATCACATCGGCCTTCCAATACAGTGGGAGGCCGATTTTGCTTTCAAGTGAAAACGTATGTTGATAGAATACAGTGCAGTTCAGTAACACCCTATGGGGGAAATCGTTAAATTTGTAAGACGAAAAGGAGACTAACCCATGGATCGAATAATAAAATACGCCCACGATAGAATTGATGCTTGCGTCCACTGCCAAGCCCGCTATGGCTGCGAATGGTTCAAGGCCGCCGGTCAAGTCGTTTTAGACTACCCGCCGGAACAATACGCCCAGATGACGTATGAGGAAATCGCGAATGCCATTCACGCCGATATAATCGAACCGGACGAAAACTGTGACCAGGTATCTTTTGACGGCATGATGCAGGCCGTGGATGAAATGCTCCAAGAAGCTTCTATTCCTCAATACTCCGATAGCTTGCGGAAACTCTTGCAGAAGATAGTCCAGCTTGAGCGCCGTCTGAACCGATTGCCTTCCGACTGCCGAGAAGTCTTCGACGCACCCATCAGAGCCATTGTCGAGCGCTGCCTTGGCGCTGTGGACTATGCCTATCTGGATATGGGCCTGGACATCTTCTCTCTGATTGAGAACATTCACGGCGACTATCACCGGACAAAAATCCTCCGGCAATACCACATTGAAGGCGTTGTAAACGTTCTCCTCGCAAAGGCATACAGAATGTCAGTGGAAGAGATAATCGGTTATTACGGCCCATTCCGTGAGTTTACGCCCCCGAAACCAGCATTTGTCCCGGTGCCTGATTTCTCTGATTTGGATCTCCCGGAAGATCTGCCAGGTAAAGCAGCTCCAGATGACCCAACAATTGAAGAGCCGACAATCATCGGTGATACTGAATCCAGTAAACCGTATGTCCCGTCTGCGACGGAAACCTTCCTCGGAATGATGAACCATTCGGATACAGGCGACTATGTCTTTGCAGTTACAATGAGTTTTGGCATAGATGAGACCTCCTTCCCCTGGGATGAAAAAGATGAATTTGACACGGATTTCATTGCAAAGCACATTGTTCCGCCTTTCATCTACGAATTCCCCAAAATGAAGGAAGTTGCCCAGGAAATCCGCAAAGAAGTAAAAAAACGGAAGAAGAATGAAGAAGAACTCCAGTTGTACATGAATGGCCTTCTGTACGACATTGGATCGCTGGGACACTATCTTTTCCCATCATGGTCAGATGATGCACATACGAAATTGTCCCTCATCTTCGACCTTTCAAAACGGTTCAGCGGTTACTCATTACTAGATTTTAGCAATATTTGGGAGAACGTTGTAGAGGATGCTGGACAAGCATTTGAAGTGGGCTCCGAGGAGTACTATAATCACATTTTCCAGGAGATGTATCGGGTAGAGCAAAACCCCTTCTTAGACACTTCCGACAGGACGCTCACCGGTATTGCAGAATTACGTAAACTTTGCAGCCAGTTCGAGGCCGCCATCGAGTCAGCGCTGCTGCTCAACAACATCAAACACGACTTCATGTACTTCGAGAGTGAGTGCAGGGCCTACCTCGGCTGGGAAGTGAGCGAAGATGATGTCGCCGAATACGCCGGCCTCACGAAAACCGCCGTCAAACGTCTCGCTAAGACCCTTGGCCACAACTTCAAATACGTCCCGCCAGTAGAAAACATAGAAGACGAACTCCCGGATTTCTCCGTCGCCTCCGACCTTCCAACCACAGAGCCGGGAAAGAAGCCGGCAACCGAAGAACCAATAGATCCTCGTCCCAAACTCGATGACTGCGTTCCTGTAGCCTTGATAACGAACGAATCCCGTCCTTACTGGCTAAAAGCCCGCGACGAAGGATTCCTCGACATCAACTTCAAATACACCGGCCAGAAGAACGAGATGGCATTGTTTGCATCGAAAATATCTCTGTTGGTTTTCAAAGAAATCAGGTGGGTACCATTTAAAAAATGGGCTAACTACGAGTACTTCTCCAAAGCCTATGGCGAAGTACCCCAAGTGTCAGAAGATAAGCTTCCCGACAACTTCAAAAAGATAGTGGATTTCTTCAAATAGTTAACGCCCGTTATTAACGTTAACGTCGTAGTTAACGCTTTAACTAACATCCGTTATAACCCTGTTAATCACGGTTTTAACGGATTTTTTATTTGTATTCTTCCCAAATTTGCATCCGGAAAAGCGCGGATGCTGTGGAGGCTACCCGCGTAGAGCGGAGGGGACCTGGACTCCACCCAGCAATCCCCGAAACTCTCCACCCAATCATTAAAGCCAATAGAATATGAGCCTTATTGATTCGACGCGTCCCCTCTACGCACTGAATGAGGAAGAATTCTTCCAGCGTCTGGAAGACCACATCAAGGAAGCCTTCGCCAAATACGCGCCCAAGCTTCCGCAGCCACAGGCAGAATCCGATACCCCGCAGGCCAAACGCTACGTCTACGGAGTCGTCGGCATCGAACGTGCCTTCGGCGTGTCCCACAAGACCGCCCAGAAGCTCAAGGACGGCATTCTCAAGCCCGCTGTTAAGCAGCGCGGCCGCAAGATTGTCACCGACCTTGACCTGGCCATGGAACTGTTCGACGAAAAGAAGGGAGGAAAGTAGTATGCACAGGAAAGGTTTAAGTACCCCCGCTCTGGCGCACACAAACCCCTACAAGTTCGCCGGCCACCATTGGACCAAGTCCCTGGGCAAGCCCTCAACCCACAATCTGAGGGCAAATTACAACCACAGGAGCCACTGCTATGTCAGAAGATAAAGACTTGAAGCGAACCCTTCCCGCTGACGACCTTCCCGGGGCCAACACCCCGGTGGAGGACCTCCGGCAGGAAGTCGAAAAGGCACAGCGACAGCCGGACAAATACGGCATCTTCGCCGCCAAATCCGGCAACTCCTGGATAGAAGACTGCATTAACATGGCTGCACCCATCATTTTCTTCTTTGGTCTCATCGTCCAATATGAGATCACCGCACTGTTCGGCCCCACAGGATCGGGCAAAACCATCTTCGCCATGATGATTGCCGAAGAGATTGCCCGCTACTTCAAGGTCCTCTACATCGACCTGGAACTCTCCGCCAAGCAGTTCCAGATGCGCTTCTCCGACCCCGAAACGGGCCTCATCCACGTCTTTCCCGACAACTTCCTCAGGGCCGAGATAGACCCAGACCTCATCACCCGGGAAGACCTGGAGCTGGAAATCCTCGACTCCATCGAGACCGCCGCCAAACAGGGGATCGCCTTCTTCATCCTGGACAACATCACCTTCGCCTGCAACGACTCCGAGAAGGGCGTCACCGCCGGGCAGTTTATGATGCGACTCATCCGGTTGAAGAAGAAGTACAACCTCACCATCATCTGCGTCGCGCACACGCCCAAAATCAAAGGTTACGAGCCCCTCACCACCTCCCACATGGCAGGCAGCGCCAAGCTCATGAACTTCTTTGACGAAGGCATCGCCATCGGCAAATCCGCCCGTGACGCCAACCTCCGCTACGTCAAACAGGTGAAAACCCGCTCCATCCCCATGACCTATGACGAAGAAAACGTCATCATCTACGAGGTCACCAAGGCCTCCGGCATCCTGACCTACGACTTCAAAGGCCATGGCAATGAGAACGACCATCTCAAGCACGGCAACCCTGCCGAAGACCTGGACGAGATCTACGCCGTCCTCCGCCTCAAAAAGCAGGGCATATCCCAGCGCGAGATAGCCAAAACCCTCGAAATCTCCCTCGGCAAAGTCCAGCGCCGTCTGGAAAAAGCCCGGGAGAAAAACATCACCCTGCCCGACGACGACAGCGACGCCGTATCGTCTGTATCGCTCGTATCGGCCCCAATACAGCCGATTCAGCCCGATACACCGCCCCTCCAGCAGACCTTACCCTTAACCACCGAAGACCATGAGTAAGAACTACCGCTACCATCTTCTGAAGTACCACGGTAAAGCCAGCAGGCTCACGTGTCCGAGTTGCGGCAGACAGCACTGCTTCACCCCTTACGTCGATGACGACGACAACATCGTCGGCGAGCAGTACGGCCGCTGTGACCACGAATCCAGCTGTGGCTACGTCAAGTACCCGCCCTCCCAGGACGAGACTTGGCGTCAGCCGCCAGGCTGGCTCTCCAAGTCCAAACCAAAGCCGCAAAAGCCCCGGCACCTCCAAGATCGCAGCGAAGAATCTCCCTCCACGCTTCCCATGGAAATCGTCCAGAAGACCGTCCGGACCAATCCGCTCAGCGCCTTCCTGCGCTTTCTCACCAAGCTCTTTGACATCGATACCATCCTTCGCCTCATCGCCGACTACCTCATCGGCGTCACCCGATCCGGAGATGTCATCTTCTACCAGTTCGACCTCCAGGGCCGCTGCCGCACCGGCAAGGTGATGAAGTACAATCCGGATACCGGAAAACGCATCAAGGATGAATCCCAACCCGGCCGCATCACCTGGGTACACACCCTCCTGAAGAAACAGCTCCCTCAGGGCTGGGAACTCCGCCAGTGCCTCTTTGGCGAGCACCTGCTTACCAAGTATCCGGACAAGCCCGTCGTGCTCGTTGAGGCCGAAAAGACCGCCATCATCGGCGCAGCCGTCCTGCCCGAGTGCAACTGGCTCGCCACCGGCGGCAAAGGACAGCTCAACGACCGCGTCGATGTCCTCGAAGGCCGCAAGGTCGTAGCCTTCCCGGATGCCGATGCCTACGACACCTGGAAAGAGAAAGTGGCCGAACGCCCCTGGCTCTCCATCCAGGTCTCCGACTACATCCTGCGCAAGGCTACGCCCGAGCAGCAGGCTGCCGGGGCCGATGTTGCCGACATCCTCATCGCCTGGAAGCTGAACCCCTGTCATGCTGAGCGCTGCGAAGCATCCGTCAACCCACTCCTTGAAGAACTCCGCCGCTACATCTCTCCGGAATACCTGGAGGGTGTAATGGCACTCGTTGAGGAACTGGACCTGGAACTTGTATCCGTTAACCGTATTATTCCCAAAGACCATGAAAATCCTGCTTGATAACGGCCACGGGGTAGAGACCCCTGGCAAACGCTCCCCAGACGGTGTCCTTCGGGAGTATGCTTACAACCGCGAGATGGCTCGTGCCATCCACCTGCACCTCCAGTATCGGGGTATTGACTCCGAACTGGTGGTACCGGAGGAGACCGACATCTCCCTTTACGAGCGCTGCCGGCGCATCAACGTGGCTGCTATGAGAAATGGCATTGCCGACACGGCGCTGATTTCCATTCACGTCAATGCTGCTGGCAGAGGGGACAAATGGATGGACGCCACCGGCTGGTGCGCTTACACCTTCCCGGGAGACACCAAGTCCGACAAACTGGCCACCTGTCTGTACAAATCCGCCAAGCGTTACCTTCCCGGCAAACGATTACGGACAGACTACAGCGACGGTGATCCGGACTTTGAATCGGCGTTCTATATTCTCAAGCATACCTACAGCAGCGCAGTTTTGACCGAGAATATGTTCATGGACGCGTTACCCGATTACCGGTTCCTTCTCAGTGAGGAAGGAAAGCGGGCAATCGTAAACCTCCACGTGGACGGAATCCAGAATTGGATAAACGGCTGGTAATTTTCTGCACCTCAATCTCCCCGGTTGAGGTGCTTTTTTTACCCTCAGCTACACTTTTCTGCCCTCATTGTCAAAAACTGTCGAAGAAAATTCGTATATTTACACAATTTAAGCACAACCCCATACACTTAATGACATTTGACAAGTCAACCAGTCTCGTCCTTTCCGAGAAACTCCTCCCAGGCTACACCTACGTGAACCTGGGCACAGCACTCGCAGGAGCAATAAAAGACGAAGACCTCTCCAGCCGATTCCTGCCGGTAAAAGCCTGGGATGCGCTCAAATCCATACTCACAAACAGCACAAAGGACGGCACCCTCGCCATCGAGAACTTCGCCATCCTTTTCGAACCCGCCCTCAAAATCAACCTGTCCGCCTTCCTCAAAGAAGCAATGACCGGCAGGCAGCTTATCCTCAAACTTGAGCATCCCGTTGCCGGAGACTGGCATTACTACCCGTTCCCAAACGACAAACAGTACGCCCTGGACCTCACCGGCATCAATACTACAACTTGCTAACAAACCCGCAGCAATGAAATACGCAGACCTCATCCAATTCGAACCAATCAACGAAGTCGTCAAATTTGACCGGCTCTCAGACACCGAGTACCGCAAATCTCTGGTTCGAAATTTCGTCTTCTCTGACGCCTACGAAAAGAGCATCATCCCGGCCATCTGCCGCAACCTGGACTACACCACCTCCGCCGAGACCTTCGGCATCCAGATTGTCGGCTCCTACGGTACCGGTAAATCCCACCTGATGTCCCTCTTCTCGCTGGTGGCCGAAGACAAATCCTACCTGGACCTTGTTGGCAGTGAAACAGCCAAACAAGACCTCAGCAAGATTGCCGGCAAATACAAGACCATCCGCTTCGAGCTGGGCAACGACCAGGAACTTTGGGACATCGTCTGCTACCGCATCGACGAAGGCCTCAAAGCCCTCGGCATCGACTATTCCATTGCGGCCGATACATCCCTCCGCTCCTACGCCGAGAAGATTTCCGTCATGATGGCCTTCTTCGAGCAGAAATACCCGGACCACGGCCTCATGATTATCATTGACGAAATGCTGTCCTACCTCAAGGGCCGTTCCGGCTCCGATGCCCTCAACCGAGACCTTGCCGTCCTCCAGGGCCTGGGCCAGGCCTCCGACAAATCCAAATTCCGTATGGTCTTCGGTGTTCAGGAACTCATCTACAACGCCCCTGAATTCCAATTCGCCGCCCAAATGCTCCAGAAGGTCAACGACCGCTTCAAGGACCTCACCATCACCAAACAGGACGTCGAATTCGTCACCAGCCGCCGCCTCCTCAAAAAGGACGACAACCAGAAAGCCAAGATCCGCGAACACCTCTCCAAGTTCACTGCGTATTTCACGGAGATTTCCAAAGACCTTGACAAATACGTGGACCTCTTCCCGGTCAATCCGTCCTACTTTGACAATTTCTCCCGTATCCGCGTAGCCAAGTCCCAGCGCGAGGTCCTCAAAACCCTCTCCGCCAAATTCGCTGCCATTATGAGCCAGGATGTTCCCACAACGGAGCCCGGTCTAATTAGCTACGACTCCTACTGGGACGATATGGATGCCTCCTCCGACATGAAGACCGATCCGGATGTCCGCCGTGTCTCCGAGATTATGGAAATCATCTACCAGAAGATAGACGACAATTTCCGTGACGCCCGTGCGAAGAAAGCCCCGCTGGCACGCCGTATCGCCGGTGCCTGCGCCATCAAGATTCTCCAGGACGACCTCACACGCCAGAACGGTATCACCGCCGAATCCCTGGTGGACGACCTCTGCTACCTCGATGCCACCTGCTTCGACCGGGATATGCTGCAGGATGTCATCTCCACCACAGCCTCCCAGATTGTCACCGCCACCGTTGGCCAGTACTTCGAGAAGAACGACCAGAACCAGGAATTCCACCTGCGTGTCCAGGGCGGCGTCAACTACGAGCAGAAAATCAAGGACTATGCGGCCCAGATGACCGACGATGTCAAGGATTCCTACTGGTATTCCTTCCTCGTGGAGTTCCTGCCCGTTGAGGTGGAGCAGTACCGCAAGGAATTCAAGATTTTCACCCACAAGATTGAGTGGCGCTCCCACAAGATGATGCTGGACGGCTACCTCTTCTTCGGCAATCCCGACCAGCGCTCCACCACGCATCCCGAGCAGAACTTCTACATCTACTTTATGCCGGTCTTCAACAAGAAGAACATCGTTCAGAAAGACGAAGCCGACAGCATCTACATCCGTCTGGAGACCATCTCCGACCAGATGAAGGATGTCATCTCCCTGTACGCAGCCTCCGAGGCCCTCAAGGCCAGCGCACCTTCCTCCGAGAAGCCTTACTACGACCAGTTCCGCAAGACCTGGCTCGACCGTCTCCGTGGTATGTTCGACAAGGAATTCCCGCAGGCTCTCCGGGTCTTCTACCAGGGCAAGCAGCAAACCCTCACGCCGGCCCAGCTCTCTGGCCCTTCCAAGGAAAGCATCATATCCAACATCGCCTCGATGATTCTGGAGGACCAGTTCTGCAACACCCTCAAGGACTATCCCAAATTCTCCTTGCTGCTCCAGCCGCTCTCCACGTCAAACCAGGACGCCATCCTCAAGGCAGCTCGCCAGAAGATAGCCAATCCCAATATGTCCAACCGAAACGGTGAGGCCATCCTTGCCGGTCTCGGCCTCCTGGACGAAAACCAGCTCTCCCTCCAGAACTCCATCTACGCCCGCAGCATCCTCCAGCTCATGAAGGAAAAAGGCGAAGACAAAGTCCTCAACCGCGACGAAATCCTGGAACGCTTCTGGGAAGACATCTATCGCAGCAAAGACTTCCACATTGACTCCTCCTTCGAGTACATAGTCCTTTGCGCCATGGTAGTCCTCGGAGAGATTGAGATTGAATACCCCGGCGGCAAGAACATCAACGCCACCTCCATCAAGGACACCGTGGACATCACGAAGGACTTCACCTACACATTCTCTCACGTCCGCCGTCCACGTGGCCTTAACCTGCCTGCCGTAAAGGAACTCTTCCTGGGCATCACCGGCCACGACTATTCCAACAACCTGGACGACCCGGAGGTTTATTCCAAACTCCTTACGGCCGCATCTTCCATGGCCAGCGAGATTGTCTCCCTACAGTACAAGATAAAGGGTGGCGTCTCCATCGGCGACGTTGACATCATTGACCCCTTTACCGCCAACGGCCTGGCCCTTAGCCTGGATGCCATGAAGGGAGTCTGCGACCAGGTTCCGGCCTACAACACCAAGGCCAAGATGCGCAACCTGCGTTGGTCTGCAGCCGATCTCAAGAAATACTTCGAGGCTAAGCCCAATATAGACAAGATCCGCCGCGCCCTCGAAATCCGTGACGAACTAAAGCACCGCATCGACTACCTCAAGCAGGCGCTCCAGTATGTCTATGACGACAAGTTCCAGAAGGAAATCAACGACGCCATCGCCAAGATTGATTCCGTCGTGGATAAGGGCACCGATGCTGCGCTCAAAGCTTACGAATCCGAGTTGGACGCCGTCATCGACAAATACATCAAGTGGTACCTCGCCGAATATGAGCGTGTCACCATCAATGAATTCCAGAACAACACCAAGCGGATGATTCTCGCTTCTCCGGAAAAGAAGGTCTGTGACGATGCCTGCGGCGAGGACTTCATCCCGGTATCTTCCCAGTTCATCGCCTGGGAGAAGAAGATGTCCCAGCTCACGCTCAAGAGTTCGATGGTCACCAAGGCTTCGCTCAAGAACCAGCCTTACCAGGGTTTCAACCCGCGTGACTACAAGGACTTTATCCTGCCTGACCTTACCAAGTTGCAGGAGGAGTTGGAGAACATCTATTCAGCCATCGACCACACCCTTCACGTCACGCTGCAGGACCAGAACCTCCTAAAGAACGCGCAGGATGCGCTCACTGAATCTGAGCAGAAGTTGGTGGACAAGTTCCACAATGTAGAGACCAGCCCGGACAATGTGAAGCAGATTATAGAGATTATCCACAAGCTGCACGCCGGCATCCGCAAGATTACCATTACCCACGAGGACATCCTAGCGGTGATTGACGGTCTGATGACGCCAAAGGACGTGATTAAGGCGTTCAAGGAACTGATTGAGACACGCACCGCAGGTGCTGAAGGTGATAACATTCGAATCCTCATCAAATAGAAGATACTATGGCAGAAGACATCAATAACAGCTTGTTTTCAAATGAAGTCCTTAGCGAAATTGAGGCATCAAGTTTAGGTGGTAAGGTAAAGTCCGGCCCTGTCACTGTGCTGGGCAAGACCTTTGCCAATGATGAGGAGCGCCGTACTTACTTTCGTGAGGAACTAAGGAAGAAACTGCCTGAATTGAAGAAAATCGAGGGCTTCCCAAATGGGGAAGATGATGACATCATAACGCTTTCAGATCCTCCGTATTATACTGCCTGTCCAAATCCCTGGTTGAATGAATTTGTGGCCATTTGGGAGGAAGAGAAGAAGCAGATGATTGCTGACGGGAAGCGCAAAAAAGAAAAAGTGGTCACCGAGCCGTATGCCAGCGACGTGAGCGAGGGGAAAAACAACCCTATATATATGGCTCACGCTTACCATACGAAAGTTCCGCATCCGGCTATTATGCGCTATATTCTGCATTATACTGAACCCGGAGACATAGTCTTTGATGGCTTCTGTGGTACAGGAATGACTGGAGTAGCCGCAGGGCTTTGTGGTAACAAGAATGAGGTTTATGCCATCGGTGGTAAAAATTCGGATATTGGGTCAAGAAGATGCCTTTGTTCTGATTTGTCTCCGATCGCGTCACTTATTTCTGCAAGCTACAATCTTGATTTCAATCCTATTCAATTTGAGAAAAGAGCGAATGAAATTCTTGAATTAGCTGAGAAGGAGGTTGGTTGGCTTTACAAGACTAAAGTTGGAGGCATCGAAGCACAGGTAAATTATACTATCTGGAGCGACTTATTTACATGCCCTGCTTGTGGCCAGAGTATCAATTTCTGGGATGAGGCTGTAGATCTGGCGAATGAAGTTATGCACGACGAACTTGTATGTCCTCATTGTGGCACTCACCATACAAAGAAGTCATTAGGAAAAGCATGGCAGACATCGTTTGATTCCCTCATTAACGATAACGTCAAAACAATTGCAAAAGTTCCGGTTAGGGTCAATTATACGCTTCCTAATGGCAGGCGTGGTGAAAAAGATATAGATTCCGAGGATTTGGAGATTATCAAAAAAGCGGATGATATTTCATCATGTCGTTACTTGGGTATTATTCCTGATGGTGATGAATCAAATCGCAATTATGCACGTGGTCTATATCACTTACACCAACTTTTCACAAAAAGAAATCTTATTTACCTTGACTTCGTTCAGAAACAAGTAAGAGAGAATCCTATTCTTTTCGCTTGGTTCACGTCCGTCATCCAGAATGCTTCTGTGATGTACAAATTTAGGCTCGACCGAAAGGGAGGCCTTGTGAGTGGTACTCTTTTCGTTCCGTCGTTAAACATTGAACAGAATCCCGCAAAGTTGCTTAAAGGTAAAATTAAGGACTTCAAAGCAAGTTGGTATGGACAACGTGGCAGTTCTGTCGTAAGTATTTCATCGGCAACTGCGTTGGAGACCATAGCGGATAATTCGATAGACTATATGTTCATTGATCCGCCATTCGGTGCAAATTTAATGTACTCTGAATTAAATTCCATCTGGGAAGGCTGGTTACACGTTCTGACCAATACGGATGAAGAAGCAATAGTCAACGATTCTCAGCACAAGACAATTTTTGAGTACCAAGACATTATGAATCGGTCTCTCAAAGAGTTTTATCGTATTTTGAAGCCGGGAAGGTGGATTACAATTGAATTCAGCAACACTTCGGCATCCGTTTGGAATTCTATCCAGAATGCACTGCAGGGTGTTGGCTTTGTCGTTGCAAATGTAGCCGCGTTGGACAAAAAACAAGGCTCATTTAAGGCGGTCACAACTACAACTGCTGTTAAGCAGGATTTAGTAATAACTTGCTTTAAACCTGGAGAATCATTCACGGAAAAGTTTGATGCGAATGCTTTTACTGCTGCTTCTGTATGGGATTTTATTGATGAGTTCCTCCAGCACTTGCCAGTTCATCTTCAAAGGGAAAATGCGACAACTGCAATTGTAGAGAGAAGCCCCAAAATTTTATATGACCGCGTCGTTACATATTATGTTCAGAAGGGGCTTCCTGTTCCAGTAGATGCATCCGAGTTCCAAATCGGATTACGAGAAAGATATTCGGAGGAAGATGGAATGTTTTTCACCCCGGGCCAACTGGTTGAGTACCGAGAGAAAAAGAAAGACGCACCTGAGTTTCTTTCATTGGGTCTCATTGTATCGAATGAGTCTGATGGTATTGAGTGGCTTCGTAATCAGCTTAGGGAAGGGCCACGTACTTATCAACAATTGTCGCCAGAATGGATGCAGGCTATCAATGGTATACGTAAAGGTGATATACTTCCTGAACTGAGTGTGATACTTGAAGAGAATTATATTCAAGAGGATAATGGCTCTTGGCGGCTGCCTAACATCCAGGATGACGTGGATAAGGATAGACTCCGCGAAAAGGCCCTGCTGAAAGAGTTTAAGATTTACGTGGAGGCTGCAAGCAAGCCGCACGCTCGCATCAAGGAGGTGCGTGTGGAGGCTATTCGTGCCGGTTTCAAAAAGTGCTATATGGACAAGGACTTTGCCACCATCGTAATGGTCGGCGACAAGATTCCGCAGAACCTGCTTACGGAAGATGACATCCTGCTCCAGTTCTATGACATCGCACGTACACGTGTATAATGTGAATTGAAATGAGCGCATTCTATCGGGACATAGCCGGAAAGATAACGGTGCCGTATAAGCGCCTGTCTATCGTTCGGAACTTGGACGGATTCCTGTCGGATTCCGCAGTCCAGCGTGCGCTTACGGCTGAGTCTGGAATACTGTTCTTTTCCGGATCTCCATTGGCGTTGAGGCTCCATTTCGAACTCCAGTACAAGGCTGCGCCGGATACCCGTTTCTGCTACATTTGCGAGCGGCCGGAGTTGCTGCTGCCGGATATTCTTTCTGAGGCCTTTGTGTGCTCCTTCGCAGTCACGGATCTGTTTCCGAACATCCAGGACCGCAAGACGCTCATGGCCCAGAAGGCGGATGTGCTGGAATCCCTCTATGCCAAGAACATCCCGGGATTTGTGACGGCCACCGACCTTTCCCGGCATCTGCTGGAGATAGAGTTTGCGTCCCGTTCTGCGGCTGCGCCGGTCTCTGACCCTGTGGCAGAATTGGCCGCGATTGACCCTAAATGGAGTAGCCTAACGCCGACGGTGGAGGCTGTCTCTAAAGCGGTACTCGATGCCATCAGGCAAGATAAGTATGACCTAATCTGCCCGGAGCTGGCCCGCTTGAATGGCCGGTTCCAGGAGTATCTGGACCTTGCATACTTTGCAACGCTGCACGCAAGCCACATACTCGCTCCAAGAAGTGTCAACAAGATTCTTCCTTTCCTTACCTTCAATCACAAGGGAAATGGCCGGGTGGCTCTGCTGGTGGTTGACGGGATGGCTTGGTGGCAGTATCTGGTCCTGCGAGAGCAACTTGCTGCAGAGAAAATCCATACATCCGACTTCACCATCTATGCCTGGATGCCCACCATCACCATGCTTTCCCGGCAAGCCATCTTCCGGGGAGACGACCCAGTGCTGGACTACAAGCAGAGTCCTGCATCCGAAGAAAAACTCTGGTCTTCCTGGTGGACAGAACAGGGCATCCCTTCCTCCGACATCCAGTATATCTATGGAGACAGCGACCCGGAGATTTGGTCAACAACACGTCGCCTGGCACTGGTTTCCGTCACGCTGGATGAGGTGATGCACATCTCCGATGCTCCGGACCTGCTGCTGGCCTGCACGGAAGCATGGGCACGTCGTTTTGCCCGGACCATCATTGCCCTTAAGAGTCAGGGATTCGCCATCTACATCACCACCGACCACGGCAACGTCCTTTCTACGGGAGCTGGTACACTTTCCTCTGCGGAGAAGACACATCTGTTCGCTGACGGTTCTCGTGGTGCCAGGCATCTTATCTATGAAGACCTTGCTCCAATGCAGGTATTTCTTTCTTCACACGAAGAATCATCCTTCCTGGTCCACGACAACTGGCTCGCTTACCGGGATGAGCGGGCCTTCAACAAAGCCGGTAAACGGCAAATTACCCACGGCGGCTCCCACATGCTGGAAGTGGCCATACCTTTCATTACGATATAATAATGGACAAGATAACAATAGGCATAAATCAGCGCATACCAATGTCTGTTCTTGAACTTGGCTTAATTGCTGCCATTCAGGACCAGGCAACCAACGATTATCTACGTGAACTTGTAGCAACCGAGTTTCAAGGAGAGAATCGTATCCGGTTGGGCACAGGTGTGCTTCACAAATTGACCTGCGGAAATCCCTTGCTGCCGGTGATGAAGGAGAATAAGGATGCAGTTATGACAAGTCTCCGGAGCCGCCTGGATCGCCCAGTGATTCTGGCAGCAGTAATCAATGCTGCGTACTCAATTGCTTATGATGTGACCGCAATCTTAGGAAAGTACCTACACGTCCAGAACGAGGTATCGACTGCATTGCTGACATCTAAATTGGCGGAGAAATATGGCTCAAATCGCTCAATGCCTAATGGCCGTGACTGCGTTGTTCCTATGCTCATTGAAGCAGGCCTGTTTACCCGTCCTCGTACTGGCTTCTACCAGGCTATCCGACACAGTGGATACTCTGCCCTGGCCGCAGATTTGTACCGTCGTTCCTTCTTTGTACACAATACTATGATTCCGGAGGACTTTGATGTGTCCACCAACCCTTACTTCGAATTCCTTGACCTGTAATCAGATACTGCATCATGAAGCAATTTGATACCCTTGCCAAGTTATTGGACTTTATGCACAATCTCGAAGAGTGCGGAATGCCCATCCCTCCGGAACTCTATGAGCAGAAAGCACGGCTGGAAGAGCGTGAACGCATCGATGAGAATGAGTTTGTCTTTTCAACGATGAAGGCCCACAACAAGTTCATGTCCGACGCCAAAGAGCAGTGCGTCCGGGAGATGGTTGACCAGCTCCTTGTGGAAGGCCCGGGTGCAACAGATCCTTGCCTTCTGCTTGGTAATGTCCAGTGCGGTAAGACCGACACTTTCGAGAGCATCATGGGCCTTTCGATGGACCGGGGTATCGATGTCTGCATTGTGCTCACCAAGAATTCCAACACGCTTGCAGAGCAAACCAAAGAACGTCTGCGTAACGACTTCAAATACTTCGCCGAGAACGGAACCACTTCCCAGAAGGTGATAGTCCGCATCTTTGACATCATGGACCTCATCCACGAGGACCTGGGTACAATGGCAGAAGATCCGCGCAACCGCTTCATCATTGTCTGCAAAAAGGAGAACAAGAACCTCCAGCACCTGATTACGCTCTTTACAGAGAAAAGTCCGGAACTGGCCCGCAGGGAAGTGCTCATTGTGGATGACGAGGCAGACTTTGCCTCCAGGGCGTATTACCAGCGTGCAGGAGAATTCGAACTACTCAAGATTTCCGACCTCATCGAACAGTTCCGCAAGCCCTTGCGTTACCACCGCTATATGCAGGTCACGGCCACACCGTATTCTCTATACCTGCAGCCGGATGGTTCCATTCAGCTCCGTCACGGCAAGGAAGCGTCTCCGTGGTTGCCTCGTTACACAGGCCTGGTGCCGGTACACGACAAATATGTTGGTGGCCATCAATACTACGTCGAGTCCAAAGACGACAACTCGATGTATTCACACCTGCACAAAGAAGTAACCGACCTATGCATCCAACAGCTTAGTGAGCGAAAGGAGGACTACAAGACCTCGCGTGCGCATTCCGACAATATCCTGGACCTCTCAAAATCCATCATCGGCTACTTGATGGCAGCGGCCATCCGCAGCATTCAGGAAGAGAAGAAAGGCCAGACCTACAAATCTTCCTGCCTCATTCACGTGGAAATCAACAAGAAATACCACGAATGGCAGGAAGAACTCATCACAAGCATCATTGAGGATGTCCGTGAATCCTTCCTCAAATCCCAGAACGCCGACCTGCATCTGCTGGGTATCCAGCAAGATGCCTACGAAGATTTCCGTCAATCCAACGTCAAAGCCCGGGAAGCCGGTCTTATCAAGGAAGAATTCCCGTCTTGGGCAGATGTAGAGGCAAGGATGCGGAAGATTCTCCGCTTCCAGGACTACAGCATCAACGTCGTTAATTCTTCCGATCCGGTCAAGGTGCGCACGATGCTTGACCAGCGTGGTCAGCTTAAACTCACGCGAACAGCCAATTTTTTCATCGGTGGCACCATCCTCGACCGTGGCATCACCCTGGACAATATGCTCTGCTTCTTCTACGGCCGTGACCCCAAGAAGTTCCAGATGGACACTGTCATCCAGCACGCCCGTATGTACGGCGCACGTGACAAGGAAGATATGGCTGTCACACGCTTCTATACCACAGCCAAGATTTACCAGGTTCTGGAGATGATGAACTCCTTCGATGAAATCTTGCGCGATTACCTGGTAAAGCATAAGGATAAGGTCCGCACCGAAGATGTCACATCCATCGTCATAGGATACGATTCCCGCATCAAACCCAGCGCTCAGAGCAAATTCCGCCCGGCCAACACCCGTGTCATCCGGGCCAAGCAGCGCATCCTGCCCATCGGCTTCCAAACCGGTACCTACGACGAGATTGCTGGAATTGTGGATAAGATTGACAAACTCATCATGTCCGCGCCTGGCTACAAGGTGGATGACTACTTCCTCATTGACTTTGAACTTGCAGCCAAGATCATCCAGCTCATCAACGACACCTTCATCTACAGTGAGGAATACGCCAACGTGGATTACCGCTTTGACCCCAACGAGATGCTCACCATCCTGGACAATCTCACCTACAACACAGATGGCAAACTCTGGTGTCTGCAGCGAACCGGTCGTAATTCCAGCCGTCTGCGTGAGAACGGAAAATTCCGTGACGCTCCGGATGATGGTCGTACCGACAAACCAGCAGAAGTGGCAATCGACCGTCCGGCTTTGCTCCTGTTCCGGGAGAAAGGTTCCCAGTCCCAGGGCTGGAGAAATGCACCGTTCTACTGGCCTCTGCTCTTCACCCCGGAGAAAACCCAGGATGGAATCTTCACCATCAATGCCGACAAGCGCATTCGCAAACCCAAGCCGCCCATCGAACTGGAGATACTCAAAACCCTCCCGAAGGAACAAGTCCTCAACGTCACGATGGAAATCGGTCCCTTCATGGACATCATTCTCGGCATCCAGAAGGTAGAACACCGCCTCATCAAACCCACTACTCAGTCCTTGTATCTGGCCAAAGATGATCGCGGAAACCTCATCCTGGCACCCGGTATCCCGGCCGACAAAGAATACACCGTCTATGATGTCGTGAATGGCCAGTTCCCGTTCCTCCTCAAAGACGTGAAATACATCCACTTCCGCTGCTCCCGAGACCAAAGCGGTTCCAAACTCCTCGTCAAACTGGATGATTCCCATCCCTACGACCTCATCCCTTACGAGTACAAGGACACCGACATTGTCTATAGCAACCGTGGCACCGGTCACGAAATGACCTATGGTAACCGTGCCCAGTGGGAAGTCGACTACAACATCGACGACATCCTGGAATACAAAATGACCGACAAAGACCGCGAGCGCTTCGAAGAATACAAAGAGCAGCTCGACGCCGGCGACGCCGACCTGGAAAATGAATGATATTTTCTTTATTGCTACATACAATAACAAACAAAGAATATAATGGCCTTAGAAGTACTTCATCAGCAAGCAGCAACTCATGAAAACGAGCAATTCCGTCGAGTTGTTAAGATAATGGATGCTGTATTCAAAAAGCATAAATACGATGGTATTTTGGTGGGGAATCCTTTCAATGAGAACTATCGTAGGTTCCGTGCTGATGCCATACTGTTTTATAACAACGGCGTTGTCATCATAGATTTCAAGGATTATGCTGGCCAATTGATTCTCCCGAGAGGAGATGACGAGTTTAAGAACTACGCGTGGTACGCCGAAAAAACGTCAGACCACCAGGCAATAGAGGTAAAGGCTGGAGCACATTTCCTTAATCCTTTTCTTCAGCTCGCCTCATACAGAAGTGCCTTCCGGGAGATTGTCGAGCACAATCTGATTCTCAAGCAAAAGATTAACCCGTCACGAGTTTGCATTGCCAACATCTTTTCCGGTCCTATTGACTTGACCAACAAAGTTCCTGGCAAGTATCCATACTATAAAATTGCTCAAGAATCAGAAATTGGGGCTCTTTTATATGACCTGAACAATGACAATGCTTATGACGCGGATGTAGATAAAGCAGTCAAGAGTATTTTCCCTGCCGATGAGTATGTCCAAGAGTATTCATTCGAAACGGAAGTCATTCGTAAAAAGGATATTATCGTTGGTGATGGTGCAAAATCCACCATTGATGCCTTTATGCAGGCCGAGGGGAATGATCTCTTAGTTCTGTCATCGATGGATGTTGCCGAACGGGATAATTGGGCAAAATACTTGTTCTCAATAGCTGATAACTATGAGATTCCTGAAGTTCAGGGATTGTGTCATTCTAATCGAATAAGTCGTCGTTTACGACAGCGTGGCATCGAAGCATCCAGTCTCTATTCATTCATCTACGGAGGTAATGAAAAGACGGATAATATGCCTGATGCGGAAGAAAAAGATGATTGGGCCGTACAGGTAATACCTTTAAGGTCCGACGCTGGCCTTGATGAGCGTGCTTTGCTGATAGTTTATGATGCGCATCTCGTAAGCCGGAGCCTTTCTCAAACGGATTTGCTCCGATTTGGTTCTGGTCGATTGCTTGAGGACTTCATTTCTTATGCTAACCCATCATCGAGAAGAAAAATTGTCTTTATCGGCGATCCGTATATGTTATCTTTTGGGTCGTCAGAGGATTCTGCTCTCAATATCACCAATCTTAAATCAATCTGTGGGGAAAGGATAATACACTACTATAACCAGCCGGTGGTTGACGCTAAGGAGTCTTGTAAAGAAACCTTAAAATGTGAATTGGCTCATAGCATGGATTCCCAGCTGTTTAATTCCTTGAACTACTCTTTTGATGATGGAACTATTGTGGAGGTTGAGAAAGATGCGATAGTTGATAAATTGAAAGAGTGGTTTGTTTCTCCTTTTCAGGAGGAACCCCGTAAGGCCGTTCTTTTCTTCAAGAAGGGTGACTGCCAGAAAACGAACCTTTGGATAAAGACGCATTGTTTGGATAATGGCAAGGACCTTGCCGCTGGTGATCTTATCATAGCCAATAACAACATCTTCATTCCAGATGAGACAGGATTTGGTAATCCAAAGAGAATTCTAAATGGTATGTACTTCACTGTGCATCAGATTCTGGATCATCATAGTGAAGAAATATCCATAAAGGGTTATCCTCGTCCTATATTGCTCTCGTTTACAAAGATTGCTGTCAGCTGCTTAAGCCTAAATCGTCAAAATGCTGAAATATGGGTGCTTGACAATTATCTTTCGAGTGAAGATGATTTATCCAAAGAAGAGCTGATCGCGATGAATGTGTTTATCGAAAGGCGTATTCTTGAGTTGAAAAAGGCATCTCCATTCACCGAAAGCGAGTATTATCGTCAGATGGTTTCAGACCAAGGCTACCAAGACCTTTCCGCAGAAGAACGGACCGCGATTGACGAAATTATACGTAATCGAGTCGTACCAAAGGATGAGAGGACTGCGGTTAAAACCACAAAAGTTGCTCGCTCTCTTTTGAAGAGATTTTACGACAAATACGAGAGTGCTGTTCAGAGACAAGCGCGGGAAAGCGATTCGCTCGTCAATGCACTTTACGCAAAATATGCTTGGGCAATCACGGTCCATAAGGCCGTCGGTTCAGAGTTTGACAATGTTGTCTTGAAAGGTTTCCGGGGAGAGAACGATGGGATTTGCAATGAGGCTTATTTTAGGTGGCTATACAGTGGACTTAGCGCCTCTACAGGAACATTCTTCATTGCTCAACCTCAATACGTCAACCCGTTTATGAATTGCATAGTAAATGAAACAGATACTGGAGCCGGCAACACAAAGCAGATATTGGTTTTCGAAAACTACGCAGTTCCTGAACGTTTCTCTGAGATAGTCAAGTTGAAGAACACAAGTGCGTCTGCTGCCATTTGCGAACTCGCTAAAATTCTCGAACCTCAGGGATACATATTGGAAGGGATAAAAACTTGTAGTGACTACCTCACGAAAGCGTTGTTTTCCATTCCCCAGGATGTCAAAAAGCAGCTTGTAATCGATGTTAACAATAAGGGCGCGAAGGATTCATTTGGTGTCTCTGCTCTCCGGATGGAGCCTAATGAATTAGTGAATTCAGAAATTGTCCAAAGATGTATCGATACTGTGCTTTCTCAAGCACCTTCAAGAGAAATAACGACGGGCTGTCCGGATTATATTTTGGATGTGCTCCATTCCTTTGTCGATAACCTGAAAGAACAAGGAATTACGCTTGATATGGTATCCAATAAGGACTATCAGGTTGTATTCAAGGCGACAACGGCAAATGGTAGCGCTATGCTTAGAATGTGGTATGGTACAAGCCTGGAGAATCATACAAAAGGATTTATCAATAAAATAGATGTTTTCGACATCTCTGATCCGGACATTACAAACAAGGTCAGACAGGTGAGGACACTTATTGGACAGTAATTCACGAAACAAGGGAGGACAATAAGAATGCGCTGGTATAACGACTACGACGAGGATGATTATCAACCCCGTAGATCCACCGAGATATATGACCTCAGACGTGAAGGCAAATTGGATGAAGCCAAGCAAAAAGCTGAGGAGATTCTCCGAGAGGACAACACCGATACGGATGTTTGGAAAGCGTATGCCTGGACACTGATAGATATATGCAAGCGAGAACAGCAGCAAGGCAACACCGAGAATGCACGACAGATCGTGGACTACCTGTCAAAGTTGCATTTTGACACAACTAACGACGAATTTGCTGAAACACTCGTCCGCAAAATCCAGCAATTGCGGTTGTCGGTAAACCCTTATTTCTCTCAGATTCAAGAGGCTAAAGAATTAAGCCAAAATGGGAATAACGATCGTGCCTGGGAAATCTTGACACAGATTGCAGCCGCAGGGAATCTTCCCGTCGAGGCGCATGAGAGTTACGGATGGACGATTTATCGTTACTTAAGGGACCATATTTCTACGCTAACATCTGTGGAGGTGCGTACCCAACTTCGTGATTATATTAATCTAACGAACGAGAGGCCATCGAATCTCCATTCTCAAATACTGAATTTTGCGCTGAATTACTCCAAACAGGATGATAATTTCAAGTTGATTGCTTTCCTCAGGCTTTGGGGACCGAGGAATTTACGGAATAATGATTTTGATGATTCTCGAGACAGCGATGGGCATTCAATCCCTTCTCTAATGTCAAGAATAGCTCGTGCTATTGTGAATTATCCTCCGGCAGAGATCCAGGAATTTATTGACCTCCTTCCGCGCCGGAAAGATGATTTTATCGAGATGCTTCGTGAGCATTTCTTCTGGAAGATTTATCGTAGTTCCGAAAACGGGGTAACTGCAACTACTTGGGATTATTTCGAACAATATCTCAACTTTTTTGCCACAGCTCCTGCATCAATCTGGCATTCAAAGGTATTGAGTTGGGCAGAAAGGGTGATGAAGGAGAACAATGCCTATCGTTTTTATGATTTCTTCAAAAGATGGAATCCAGAAAAACTAAGGTCCGCGGATTGGGAGGAAGAAAAGGGCGATAATGGCGAAACATATAAGCCCTTGGCTGTCAAGTCTCTTAAAAAGGCCAGGGAGGCTATTGAGACTTTGTCAGATGAGCAAACTGGAGACCTTCAGTGGCTGATTGACTTATACGGCGTTGCTGTTGAGAAATTCCCCGATGACGATTGGAATATTAGATCGCAGGCTCTCTTGCATCTACGTGCCGGCCAACTCCCCAAGGCGAGAAGTATCTACAAGGACCTCTGCCTAAAGATGGGAGAGAAATACTATATCTGGAGTGAATTCGCTGACTGTTGGAAGGAACCTAATATCAAAATCTCATTGTTGTGTAAGGCTCTCAGTCTTGAAAAGAATGAAGACTTTATCGGAAAGATACGACTTGAACTGGCTCGGCAACTGATTAAGGCAAAGAGGTTTGAGAATGCTACGGTCGAATTGGAACTGTATAAGAAACACTATACAAAAATGGGTTGGCGCATTGATCCAGATGTTGAGAACCTTCTAGAACAATGCTCCTCTGCTGCTCCTGCAAAGGATAAGAATGCCTCGCTATATGCTGAGTTTATACCGGATGCCGAAGAACGTGCATACTCGGATATCCCTTATACAGAACTTGTTCTGGTAGACAAGTGGAAGAATGACGATGGTAAAGAAATGATGACCTTCGTTGATGGAGATTCAATCGAATTCACGACAAACAAAAAGAGGTTTCCGATTCTTCGGGACAGTCATCTTGGTCAGGTTTGGAGGGTGAAATTATACAAGGACGAAACCGAAAATATCGTTCCTAACACGTATTCTTGGCTTTCACCAAAGAAAGAAATAATAGTCAAGTATGTCCCCTTGATTATTACAGCATCCGATGTCAAGGACTGGTTGAGTCTTCCTATCACGTATGGCATTGTCCAACATGTGAATACGGAAAAGAAAACTTATCACATCTATTCTACTGACTCTGTTCTATCATATGAACGTTATGAGACTCAGGCTCTTAGTAAGGGCGATTTCGTTACGTTTAGGCAATATAAAAAGAAGGTAAAGGAACAATAGTTCGGTAAAATTATAAAAGTTACACCGCGGCGCGAACGCCGTAGAATAAAAGTTCTTTGAAATCAGTGTTATTTAATCGCATGTTCGGAGATTTTCCGGACATTGCAATAAATCGATCCA
>Ga0256405_10005097_pt1 | contig 23373 bp, 17 predicted proteins | sample RumenRJG_02DNA_FD_189096 | JGI IMG/M metagenome (GOLD analysis project Ga0256405, IMG submission 189096) | Bovine rumen microbial communities from Lethbridge, Alberta, Canada - RJG_02 | ecosystem: Host-associated > Mammals > Digestive system > Stomach > Rumen | place: Canada: Alberta... | reverse complement strand
TGTACGACTTCTCATACAAATATTTCCCGGGAATAAATCCTCATATCGCGATGCACCCGGAGACACGGCATATTCGGAAAAAGATGACCTTGAACTTACGCATCAGAGGGATGACAGATTAGTTCAATGCAAGGAGGGCTTCCTGTAGAGGAGATAAACAATAAGTGCAATCCAAATCTGGGGCTTAGCGACAAAGCCTGCCGAACGGTTGAAAATATTTGTAAGAATTGTAAGAGACTGTGAAGTCCTTTCTGTAAATTCAGTAGGCTGCGATAAAAAGTTTTTATGCGGGTATATCCCGCAAGCAGCTGACAGCCACTGTTATTAATTCGAATATAAATTACTACAGATTTTTTATCAATAGTTATTTTTTAAAGACAGCTTCCCCGGCGGGAAGTTGTCTTTTTTTAAATTAGTCTGGCAGGCGGCCTTTGTACATTATGCACATTTCGCCGTAAGCCTGGCCCCAGTTGTGAATCGGCTGAGTCCATTTTTTTGTCGCTTCAAAAGTTGCGAGATACAATGCCTTGAGCAGAGCCTGGTCGCTTGGGAACACACTGCGCTGGCGGTTGAGTTTCCGGTAACTTGAATTCAGACTTTCAATCGCGTTTGTGGTGTAGATGATTTTTCTTACATCCTTTGAGAACTTGAAAATCGGAACAACAACATCCCAGTTTACAATCCAACGCTTCATGGAGTTCGGATATTTAGCCGACCATTTTTCAACAACGCGGGCGCGGGCTTTCTGTCCTTCATCTTCAGAAGCGGCATTGTAAATTGTCCTCAGGTCGGCGGCGAAAGATTTCATGTCATTTGAGGCTACGTATTTCAGAGTGTTGCGGACCATGCAGCGCTGGCAATCAGTTTTCGGGAAGGCGGTCGTTATGGCCTCTTTGATGCCTGCAAGGCCGTCAGAGCATATAATCATAACATCCTTCACTCCGCGGTTCTTAAGCTCGTTCAGGGAGTTCAGCCAAAACTTGGCGCTCTCATTTTCGCCTATGGCAAGCGACAGCACTTCCTTGCGTCCGTCACAGGTAAGACCAAGGATTACATAAGCGGCTTTTTTGGCAATGACTCCGTTGTCCCTGACGGAATAGTGAATGGCGTCGATGTAAATAACCGGATAAACGTCATCAAGCGGCCGGTTCTGCCATTCTTCAATCTGCGGAAGCACGGCACAACGCCTGCTAGTACCGTGTATCAGTGACGTCGGAAACAAGGCCGTCTGAAACGTCAAAACCGTAGATGTCTTCGATAGTGTCGGAAATCTGGCGGGTCGTCATGCCCTTGGCATACATGGAAATGATTTTGTGGTCGATGTCTGAAATGTCTTTCTGGCCTTTCTTTACGACCTGAGGCTCGAATGTTGACCTTCGGCCCTGAGGAACTTTCAGTTCAACTTCGCCGATGCTGGACTTTACTGTCTTTGACTTGTAGCCTTTTCGGAAATCATCATTGTCAGAGCGTTCTGATTTTTCATACCCCAGATGGCCTTCCATTTCGGCTTCCATCATTTCCTTGATGGTTCCGCCGAGAAGATCCTTCAGGGCTTCCTGAATGTCATGGGCGTCTTTGATGTCGTATTCGGCAAGAAGGCTCCTGTGTTTATTTTATCACAGTTTCTACTTTTTAGGAATTTACAGAAAGATTTTCATAGAGTCGAATTGTAATTTCATTTCCGGTCTTTTCATCTATGGACTTTACGATTCTAAGCGGTAACGGACATTTTCTGCCCGACTCTAATCCGGTAAACAGAATCGTCTAGTCAATGGGCATGGGTTTTGAATTGGTTTTATGGTCCTCAGTGCCTTTATACTGGGTGTTATCTTTGAGCGTATTATTCTCAAGCTCCTTGGCATAGCTTATGGTCACAAACTGCTGCCATGCATTGAAGTCCTTGCAGTGTTTGTCTGCCTGTTTAATTTTTATGAGTTTTTCGAATTGAGGTCTCGGAACAATGCTAGCAACTGTCCACGGCTTACGCATGAGAGAACATGATTTTTAACCTGTAATCATCATCATACATGCAGGAACACATCTGTCCAAGATAATTTCATAGTCCTAATTCCCACTGAATACAATCTAAGGAAAGCTTAGGTTTTTCATCAGGAGGAGAGACCGAAAACCACCCGAAAAGATTCCTGCGGTCAAAAATGCAAACGCGCAATTCACAGACAAAGCTTGAAAAATTCTTGTTGGAGAACGCAGTCAACTGGCGCAGCCTCAAGTACAGCAGATAGACAATCTGGGCTATCCAGATTTGCGTCTTTACTGCATTCTCTGACTCACCGAAAAACTTTTCTATCTCAAGGTTCTGCTTGAGGGTCTTGAAGAAAATCTCTATGTTCCATCGTGCCCTGTACATCTTTGCGATGTATTCCGAGCTGACGGAAAAATCATTAGTCAAAATCACGATGGACTTTCCTGTCTTCTCGTCGATTCAACAGCCTCTCAAAAACCTCAGGATTTCTTGTGCTGTTCGCATAGGATATGGTGGATCTCTTTACATCCTTCAAAACCCAGAGATGATATTTTGTAGCTTAATTATACCACGAATTACAGACTTTAAACAGTACCTATTCTATCTTGGACAGATGTGATGCAGGAACGCTTGCCAAAACAGAGTTGTTCTTTTTGGTTTAACTGCATTTTAATTCTGTTGTAAATGATGCACCTTATGATTGCAATGTCCTCTGCAGCATTCTTTTCAAGGATTGGGCTTCCGTCTTCCTTGAAAATCACGTCGAGGCACCAATAGAGGTTGTTCTCAATCGACCTGTGGCTTCTGACGGCTTGCGCGAAATCCCTGGCATCAGCAATTGAGCAGATGAAATATCTTGATTCTATACTTTCTTCTCCCCTGTGCGTCACATGGCTGTCGCACCTGCAAAATGCCTTGAGGGGCTCCCATTCCTTCAATTCTGAAAACCAGCTTACATCCGTGTCAGGGTGATAGATTCTTTTTCGATTCTGCCGTGTCCCTTGTCATTAGTTTCAAAAATATTGCAGCTTTTTATCAATTCACCTGAAAAGACTTCCTTTATTTTCCCGAACATCGTCTTGCAGTTGTTCTTGACGGCGAGGACTTAACTGCACTTTTTCTTCGTGAATTTTTTGCAGATTTCTTTCTGTCCAAGTACGATTCCAAGATCTATTTTTTCTTCAATCCATTTTATGGACAGCCGCTGGAAAATTTTCGGATCAATCATTCCGAGCGTTCGCCTTACCGTGTTTTCTCCGGCACTTACACCGCACATCACCACTGTCAGTATTCCATCAAAAATCCTTCCACATTCGGAATTATCAACGACCCGAACGCACAATCTCCGCATGAATAAAATCTTAGAGGACATGCATCGTACAGCTTTTATTTAACGCGACAACAAAAAGGAGATGGGCATTTTACTAAAACAAACAAAATCATTTCCGATGCGGTTGATTCTATCGCCCAAATTACAGGAAATCGGTATATAACTGAAAACAGGATACCACCGCATATGGCTATAGGAACCTTTCGAGGAACAAAAAAAGAAAAGGTTGAGAATTTAGATTAATTCTTATTTATGACAGCCCAGTCCTTCAAATTGAACTCTCATTGTAAAAGTTTGGCTGCCAAACTTTAATCAATAAATTGCAAGAAGCCGGTTCTATTATGCCTTGCATATGCAGAAAGATAAAAATGGCTGTGTGATTCTTTGGAAACCTGAAACAGGAAAGAATTGTACATAGGCCGCATTGGATCAAGTAAAATCTAACCCAAAAGACACGACAGAAACTGACGAATGAAACTGCAAAACGGTATTGTCTCGCAAGGAAAAAAGAAAAAACGAAGATTCTAGACGAATACTGTGCGACGGTAAGCAACAACCGGAAATATGCCATGCATGTTCTGAAAATCATGGCATACATGAAGACGACAAATTTCAACAAGGTCCAGCGCTGGGTAAAATGAGCCGTACAGCAAGTAATCTCGGTTAGATTTTTGCATGAGTAAATACATAGGTGAAGTCCCTGCTTGTAAATAAATTGAGGTAGAAACATTCTGATTGGACAGGATTTTTTTACTGATGGCAATAATCGTCAGTTTTCAAATGGATGCGGAGAAAAGTTTGTTTAACAAACTTATGAGCTCGGCATGACTTTTATCATTGGGCAATAGAGTTTAAAACAAGATGCTACAATGAACAAGTACAACTCCATAACATGTTTATTGAGTATATCAAATTCCTGGGGGACAGTGTGGAGGAGGCAGTTATTTCAGTATCAGAGTCAGTAAAGTTTGTTCAACAAACTTTTTCCAGAGCATGCGCAGGATAGGGACTTGTGAATTCAAATGAAAACGTAATAGCTTGTATGAAAGTATTTCCTGTAGTAGAATGAAATAGGTAGAAAAAGCAGGGCGAAAAAAAGCTTAAACATATCTTATCATATAATAAAACAGTCTTAAAAAGTTGCTTTAATTATTTGCATTTTTTTTCCTCTTTTGAATCTATAAAGGTGAATCACCAGGAAAAACTTTTATATTCTGTGAAACCATAGAAGGGACTTTTAGTTCTTGCACAGGACAGTATGTATTCAGGACTTGAATAGTAACAGTTTATAGGGAGATATGCACATTTCCACAGAGACTATTACTAATTGCAAATATATTGTAAAACTAATTGTATATAATAGAAGAAAAATGAAAAAGTGTGACCATCTCAGGGAAAAGTGTGACCGGATTTCGGGGGAAGGATGCAAAACCTTGCAGTACAATAAGATGCAGAGGAGGATGGAAAAGGAAAACTGTTACCTATGGCGGGAGAAAATCCACAGGCTGTTGTGGAAAAGGGATGAGAAAGTGTTACTATCATGAAAGGGGCAATGCCGGACAAACTGTTACTAAACGAGAAGGGAATGCATAAAGAAAAAAGTAACAGTTTGTATTGTTTTCTTCTATTATATATGCATATAAAAAGAAACCCAGGGGCATGATTCGCGCGGGCGGGATGCGTTGGAATGCAGGACTTGGTAAAAGGGAAAATATAAACTGTTACTTTTTGGATGCCGGACAAACTGTTACCAATTCTTTTCAGGAGGAGAAGGGGAGGAGCCTACGCCGGATTGGAAGGGCCCGCCGAAGGCGGGTTGCGGAACGGAGTGGAGCAATGGAGGGGGACCCCCGGAACCCTGGAAAGCCGGGATTTGAAAGGAATCGGGGCCGGTTTTAGCAGGGAAACCCGGGGAATGCAGGGGATGCTTGCGTCCATAAAATAATTTGTATTTTTAACCAGGTGTGCTATAATTAGGGCATGGGGCCTGTTGAAAAAGTGAAGAAATTTCTGATTCTCGTGTGCCTGCTGCCGGTGGCGGCGTGGGGTAGGGTGGTGCGCATTCCCGAGCCAGACCCTGAGCGCTACAGTCCCTACCGGTTCGGCCTTCAGAGCGGGCTGTTCCTTGAGCAGTACCTTGACGGACTTGGAAAGGTTGCCGGATGGGAATTTGAGTGGGTGCCAGTAAAGGAAATGTCCTATGACGCGGCCCTGCATTCCGGGGTGATAGACTTCGCCTTTGACGTTACGCGCACGGCGGAGAGGGAAAGGAAAGGCACCCTGTTCAGCTCCGTGCCGATGGGGAACGAGTATGTGGAGCTTTTTGCGCTCGAGGGGGACCCAAGGTTCAGCAGCGGGAACTTGGGGGCTCTTGATGGTGTCACCGTAGGCTACATGGCGGAAGACCCAATGCAGGGAAAGTACCTGGAGGCATTTGAAAGGGAGCATTCGGTAAGGCTGAGGAAGAAGGCATATCCCTATGGAACCGACATGGTGGGCCTCATGAAGTCCGGCGAGATTGACCTGAGGGTTGCAAACTGCTCAAGGCCGGTAGTCGAGAGCAGGGAAAAGTCCGTCTACAACCTGGCCTGCTACCAGGTATACTTTGCATGCGTGGACGCGGCCCTCAAGGCGGAAATGGATGCCGCGCTGAACACGCTGCTCAGGGAAAACTATTTCTTCCGCTACGACGTATTCTCCAGGATTTACGGGGTTCCGACCTACAGCTACGATAATTTTACGGAGGCGGAAAGGGAATTCATCCTAAAAAGACAAACTGTTACCATTATAGATGATTCGGAGGGAATTGGTGCCCTGGAGGATGTGAGCAGGGAATTCTGGGGCAAGGTGGCTGACTATTCGGGGCTGGAGTTCTCGTTCGGGACTGCGGATGGCGGTGAGGGAGGCTACGGCGGAGAGGGTATCTTCATGACTGTCAGGAGCAGGGAGTCAATCCACAGGGGTCTTGTGTTCACGAACCCGGTCAGGGTTATGAGCGTAAGGCTTCTGTGCGCAAGGGGGCTTTCCTGGGAGTCTCTGATGCGGGGAGGGGAGGGGCATGAATCCGGGGATAGGCCCCGCTTTGCGGTTACGGGGGACATAGTTAAGCTCCTTCCCTTCTTTAGGGACATATGCATTCCGTTTGACTGCAAGGTGCTCGAGAGCGTGGACAAGTGCCTTGAGATGACTCAGCGGGGGGAATTTGACGCGGCCCTTGTCGATGACTATTTCCTGCAGCGCATGAACGACATAAACAACTATCCGGGGCTGAAGGGGCAGGGGGACAACCTTTTTTCGGTACCGGTATGCCTGGGGGTGAGGGTCACCGACGGGGAAAGGGATGCCTCCGCCATAGTGGCCTCCATCATAGACAAGACCATGTACCAGTTGCCGCATTTCTACTATTCGGAGCTGATGAACAGCAGGGGGCTTTACGAGAAGGTCAGGCCTGCCAGGGTGAGGTTCAAGCTCAGGCTCCTGAAGATAATGATTTCCATATGTGCCGGGATTTTTGCTATGATAATGGTCTGGCTGGTGCTCAGGGACAGGAGGATAAGGCACAGCAGTTACGAGGACAGGCTGACCGGGCTTTTGAACAACGACGGATTCCTGCACGTGGCGAACAAGGCGCTCGTACTGAACCCAGGAAAAAGGTACGTCGTTGCGGAACTGAACATAAGGAATTTCTCCATGATAAACCAGACGAATTCCAGCGAGTACGGGGACAGGGTGCTTGTGTGCATTGCAAGGGAGCTTCAGAGGCTGAACAGGGGGAACGGGGCCGTTCTTGCAAGGGGCTTTGCAGACAGCTTCTACATCATGCATGGGGCAGGGGACAACATGGCGGAGGATTCCAGGCACATGCAGCACCTGATGAGGGCGGTTCAGGCAGCCCTATCCGGCGGGGGCTTTCCTGGGGTGATACTTGGAGGGTGTGCATTCAGCGGAAAGGATGCGGACACGGCGGGAGAGCTTCTCAGCAGGGCCAACTATGCACGCAAGGTAAGCGGGACGGGATTCTATTCCAATTTTACGGTGTTCGACGAGCAGATAAAGAAGAGGCGCGAGATTGTTCTGGACATAGAGAGGAGCATAGAAGAGGCCTTTGAGCGGAACGAATTCTTTGTGGTTTTCCAGCCCAAGATAAGCCTTGCGGACGGAAAGGTCAAGGGGGCAGAGGCCCTTGTCAGGTGGAACAGCAGCGTTCATGGATTTGTAAGCCCATCCCTGTTCATACCGGTCTTTGAGCAGAACGGGTATGTTTCGAAACTTGACTTCTTTGTATACCAGAAGGTCTTTGAATACCAGCAGGAGCAGGTCAGGCAGGGAAGGCCGGTCGTGCCGATAAGCGTTAACGTCTCCAGGCTGCACCAGAACCCGGCAAGGTTCGTTTCTACCTTTACGAACAAATTCAGGCAGTATTCCATTTCACCTGAATGCATAGAGCTTGAGATAGTCGAGCGGTTTGCAGGGGCAAGCGACAAGATGCTCATACAGCTGACGGAACTTCTGCGGGGGGAGGGGTTCCGGGTAAACATGGATGACTTTGGGTCCGGGGAATCTTCGCTTAACATGCTTTCGGAAATTCCCGTGGATGTGATAAAATTTGACCAGCGGTTCCTAAGGCAGGCCCAGACTTCGAGGGATTCCTTCATCATACTTTCGGAAACCATAAACATGGTCCGCAAGCTGGGAAAGCTTACGGTATGCGAAGGTGTGGAGACTGAAGATCAGGTTGAGATGCTGCGCGGCATGGACTGCGACCTTGTGCAGGGCTTCTTCTATTCAAAGCCCCTTAGCAGGGATGCATTTACCGGATATGTTGCAAGGCACATCTGATTTGAAATGAATTTTTATCCGGGCGGAATTTTTTTAGAGGAGACTGAAGGTTCAGTTTTTGAGACATGAAATTTATTCACACGGCAGATTTGCACCTGGGGAAAACCGTTAACGGCTTTTATATGCTGGAGGATCAGAGGCACATACTCTCTGCTATTGTTGATGCCGTCGGGCGGGAGAAGCCTGACGCCCTTGTAATCGCGGGAGACATATATGACAAGGCGGTTCCGCCAGAAGATGCGGTCCAGCTTTTTGAAGACTTCCTTGAGGACGTAAGCAGAAAGGGGGTCAGAGTCCTTGCCGTGAGCGGAAACCATGATTCAGCCGTAAGGTTTTCGTTCGGGTCCGAACTGATGAAAAAAAGCGGAATACATTTTGCCCATCCCTTCTGCCCGGATACTGAGCCGGTAGCACTTTCCGATGAATACGGGGATGTGTTCTTTTACATGCTGCCCTTTGTAAGGCCCTCGTCGGTAAGGAGGTTCTTCCCCGAAGAGGAAATAGGCACGTATGAAAAGGCCGTTGGATGCTGCGTCAGGAGCATGGGCATGGACCCTGCCAAGAGGAATGTTCTTGTTGCCCACCAGTTTGTTACCGGGGCGCAGAGGTCTGATTCCGAGGAGGTGAGCGTTGGCGGACTGGACAACGTTTCCGCAGAAATTTTTGACGGCTTTGACTACGTAGCGCTCGGGCACATACACGGCCCCCAGAAGATAGGGAGGGAAAGCCTTCGCTACAGCGGCACTCCGCTGAAATACTCCTTCTCCGAATGCAGCCACAAAAAGTCACTTACGCTGGTTACCATGGCACGGAAAGGAAGCGTTACTGTTGATGAAATTCCTCTCGTACCCCTGCATGACATGAGGATGCTCAGGGGAACTTTTTCGGAGGTCTGCGGTATGGCGGAAAAAAAAGCCTTTGATGCCAATGACTATGTCGGAGTCACGCTGACGGATGAGGAGGAAGTACCAAGCGGGAGCGAAAAGCTCAGGAACCTGTTTCCCAACCTGATGAGCGTTGAGTATGACAATACAAGGACCAGGCTAAGCGCGCATATAGAAAATTTGGATGATGTAAAGGGAATGTCACCGCTCGATCTTTTTGACAAGCTTTATGAACAGCAGAATGCAAGGCACATCAGCGACGTGCAGAAAAAATATCTTGCCGAGATGATAGACCGGCTCAGGGGGGGCGAATGAGGCCGCTGAAAGTTACAGTCTGTGGATTTGGGCCATACTGCAAGAAAGAGTGCATTGATTTTTCTAGACTCGGGAAGCAGGGGATTTTTCTTATTACGGGGGACACCGGGGCAGGAAAAACATCCGTGTTCGATGCGATAGTATTTGCGCTTTACGGGGAGGCGAGCGGAAATTACCGTACCGAGCAGATGCTGAGGTCTGTTTATGCAGACCTTGATACCCCGACATTTGTTGAGCTTGAATTTGAATACAAGGGGAATGTCTACAAGGTCAGGCGGAATCCCCGGTATGAGCGCAGGGCAAGGAGGGGAGGGGGAACGACATTCCAGAATGCCGATGCGGAACTCACAAGGCCAGACGGAAGTGTTGTCTCAGGCAGCACTAGCGTCACGGCGGAAATAACCGCACTGCTGAAAATTGACCGGAGTCAGTTCATGCAGATAGCAATGATTGCACAGGGGGATTTTCAGAAGCTCATATTTTCGGATACGGCAGACAGGCAGAAAATATTACGCAGCCTTTTTGATACTTCGCTTTATGACCGGATACAGGCAGAGCTTTCCAGAGACATTTCCGGGGTGAATGATTCTCTAAAAAAATACCAGGCCTCAATAGAGCAATACCTGTCTGGAATCGTAGGAGGCGGTGAAGCCGTCGAGTCGGCCAGGCAGAAAAATGGCCTTGTCGGAGACGGGGACATAGAGCTGATTGAATCGATGAATGTCTCCGATACCGAAAAACTTGCCAAGCTCAAGGAGGAAAATTCCTCCCTTCAGGATGAGCTGGGTGTCCAAAATGCAAGAGTAGAAAAGGCGGCTGCATACAAAAAGGCAAAGGAAGATCTTGCTGAGGCAAGGAAATTGGCCAAAGAAATGGCGGCAGCGCTGGAGAATGCCGGAATGGAGCTTAAGGCGGCAGAGGGAAGGGAAGCAGAGAAAGAAGGGCTGGAAGCGGAGAGGCTTTCCCTTGAAGAAAAGATGGATGACTATGACCGCCTGTATGAAATGGAGGTGGTGGTTTCAGGGCTTGAGGCCTCTGTTGAGGAACTGGATGAAGCGCGGGGAAACCTTGAGAAGGAGATTAATTTTCTTGCGGAAAAAAATGAAGTCAGCAGGGCAAAACTAAGGGAACTTCAGGACTGTGAAAAAAACAGGATTGAGCTTGAGTCAAAGGCAGAGGCCCTTAAAAACAGGGGCGTAGTCCTTGCATCCATAAAAAAATCTATCCAGGAAAAGGAAACCTGCGAGGAGAAGCTTTGTCTTGTGCAGCGGGAATATGTCGAGGCGGCTGACAAAGCCCGCGACCTTGAGAGAGAATACAGCCTCAAGCACAGGATGCTCCTTGACGGTCAGGCAGGGCTTCTGGCATCCTCTCTTGAAGAAAACAAGCCGTGCCCTGTATGCGGCTCCTTGCTTCACCCATCCCCTGCAAAAAAAATGGATAGCATACCTTCCAAAGAACAGCTTGAAGACTTGCAAATGCAGAAGGAAAAATATTCTGCGGAGGCTAACGAAAGGAGCCTTGAGTGCGCGGGCATAAAAAGCAAGCTTGAGGAAAAGGTTGCCTTCATAAGGCAGGGGCTTGATGAAAGCAGGTGCGGGATTCCCCTTGACGGGGATACTGCAGAAAAACTTGAACACATTCTTGGCGAGATGCGGGAAGAATACCGGGAATGCGAAAGCAAGATAAGGGAAGAGAAGGGCAGGGCGGCAATGAAGAGAGAGCTTGAAATTTCCCTTCCCGAAGAAGAGGCAAGGCTGGAGAATCTGAGGGCAGATATTTCTGAAAAAAAGAACATTCTTACGGAAAAAAAGGCTGTTTGCGGGCAGAAAAAAATCCGCATAAAAGAGATGCAGGCTACCCTTGAATACAAAAGCAAGGATGTGGCGGGGGAACGGCTTTCTTTTCTTTCCTGTGAAATAGGAAGAATCAAAAAAGAAATTGAAGATAGCAGAATCCGTTATAACGACTGCAGCCAAAGAAAATCCGAGGCGGACGGAGCTGTTTTGAATCTTGAACGGCAGCTTGAATCCCAAGCAAAATATTCGCTTGAAGAAGAGCAGGAAAAGCTAGGGAGAAAGATGGAGGAAAAAAAGCGGACTGAAGAAGCTATAGAAGCCCTTAATCATAAGCTACGGGCAAATGCTGCGGCTCTTGACGGAATAAGAAAGAATCTTGAGCAGTACAGGAAAAAGGAAGAGGAATTCGTCTGGAAGAATTCCCTGTATGAAACAGCATGCGGAAGGATAAGCGGGAAAAGTAAGGTTAAGCTTGAAACATTTGTTCAGGCCTCCTGTTTTGAAAGAATCATCCGCTTTGCTTCTCTTCGCTTCATGAAGATGAGCGGCGGGCAATATGAATTTCTCCGCAAGGCAGAAAATCTTTCCGACTCAAAAGGATTGGAGCTTGAAGTGCGCGACCACTGGGGCGGATCCTGCAGGGATGCAAAGACACTTTCCGGCGGGGAACAGTTCCTTGCGTCGCTGTCGCTGGCTCTGGGGCTTTCCGATGCGATACAGACATGGGCGGGCGGTATACACCTTGACTCCATGTTCATAGACGAGGGATTCGGCTCGTTAAGTTCGGACGTACTTAAGATGGCTGTGGACACTCTTACATCCGTTTCTTCGGGCAACAAGCTTGTCGGTATCATTTCTCACGTTGAGGAGCTAAGGCAAAGAATAGACAGGCAGATTGTTGTCACAAAGGCAAAGTCCGGCGGAAGCAGCGTGAGCATTAGCGTATAGGGTGAGGACTTATGCCGCTGTGTAGGAGAGGCAGGATGGCCGTCCTAAAGAGCAAAAGCAACTTAAAATGCATTTTGCATCCCATCCTTGCATGGCTTGAACCTCTGTAAATTGTCATATATAATAAAAGCGGGATAAATATGGTTAAAGCAAAAAAAATTTTTATGCCGCTTTTTGCGTTTCTTGCACTGGGCAGTCAAAAAACATTCTGCCAGGAAAATTTTCCGCATAGGATGGCCGTGGAATATGACAAGATGCAGGAAGGTCTTGAAAGCGGGAATTTTTCATCAGACTGGTATTATGAGTATTCTCTTATTCAAAATGCATTTACAAGCGGAGCTCCGGGAACAAGTGAAAAGAATGACTCTACCCAGATTCGTGAAGCATGGGTTTCCGCACTCAAAGACTTTGAACTGTATTGGAGCAAAAATTGCCCGATGGAAAATTATGCCAGGTATTCCGGAAAAGGGCCGCTTGTCCGGGTGGGGCAGGAGCGGCCCGGCGGAAATGTTGACTATGCAATGTCAGTTGACTGGAGGCCAGGGAAAAAATTCCTTTACATGAAAGAGGCGATGGAGGCAGGGTTAAAAAAATCCTACAGCCCTGCCTGGAGGAATGTTCCTGAAAGGTGGCCTTCGAGTTCCATATATTCATCGGAAGAAAATTTTTCAGCGGCAAATTCATCGGGAGTCCTTCTTGCCCGTTTTAAAAACGGAGACAGCGTTGCTTCCTATTGCTATGAATCAGGAAAAACCCTGTATGAGGTTTCCTATGACATCGTTGACCTAAGAGGCAGCGTCCTTTTTAGCGGAGGACTGCAGAGGATAGGAAAGGGCAGCAACTATTCATTCCGCGATGTTCCAGAGAATGTGGCTGAATTGATTCATCAGGGAAAGGCATCGGTCTCTGTTTCATCGCTCTATCTCCATTTTGGGGAATGCCAATCCCTCTTGCAGGATTCATGCGTCAGGGGCATGGTTTCCGTATCTATTGCGCCACCGCGTTCACTTACATCGGGAATGCCAAAAGATGCCCTTATGGAATCGCGTAGCAAATTTTTTTCTGGCAACAGGAAGCTTGTTTCTGCCATCAACAATTCGGATTCATATACAATCGAAAGGGAATTTGAAAAATATTTTGTCCACATAAGGGGCGGCCTTTTTACTATGGGGTCAAACAAATTTGACGTCAACGAATTTCCCGCACACCAGGTCAAGGTTGATTCGTTTGAGATTATGTCCATAGAAGTTCCCCAGTGGCTTTACGAGGCTGTCACCGGAGAAAACCCAAGCATGCAAAGGGGAAGCGGCTATCCTGCGGAAAGGATAAGCTGGTACAGGGCAGCAAGATTCTGCAATATGCTTAGCGAACTGGCGGGACTTGAGCCATGTTATTCCGGCTTGAATGCAGACTCGCTAGGAGGGACTGGAAATGTAACAGTTAACATGAGCGCTAACGGTTACCGGCTTCCGACCGAGGCTGAATGGGAATATGCCGCAAGGGCAGGGGAGGAGTCCTCCCTGTATTCCGGGGGTAGCAGCATAGATAAGGTTGCCGTTGCAAGTGTCCGGGAAAAGAGAATCTCACCGCAAAAGACAGCATCGCTTGAGCCAAACGCCTGGGGCATTTATGACATGAGCGGAAACGTGTGGGAGTGGTGCTCCGACATTTACGGTGAATTCAAGGCTGGTTTTGCCGATAATCCAAAGGGAAGCAGCTTTGGCTCAGGCTATGTCCTGAAGGGCGGCTGCTGGGCAAACTCTGCATCAAGAAAAACCGGCAATGTTGACGAATGCCGCATTACCTACAGGCGGGCGGAAAACGGAAGCGATACGGCTTTTTCTATTTACAGCAGGAACCCGGAAGATCTGGGGAAAGACAGCATTGGGTTTAGGGTGTGCCGCTCATTGCGATAGCTCACAGTGTGCAAGCCTGTACCACTCGCCTGGCATAGGGCAGACAATTTTGACAGGAGATAAAAATGGATTTAAAAAGAAAGTTGCCGGTTGGCATACAGGACTTTGAAAAGCTAAGGGAAGAGGGCTACCTTTATGTGGACAAGACGGACATTATCTATAACTTGGTTCACAGCGGGAGCTCGTATTTTTTTGCAAGGCCACGCTGCTTTGGAAAGACTCTTTTGCTTTCTGTAATAGAAGCTTATTTTAAGGGCCGAAAGGATTTGTTTGAGGGACTCAAGATAGAAAAGCTTGAAGAGGAGTGGCAGGAGTATACTGTCCTCAAGATAGATTTTTCAACAGACGTATATTCCACAGAAGGTACGCTTGAAGTCACAATCAATACATTCCTGGCGGAGCAAGAGCAGCGCTACGGAAAGCACGAAGAGAGGACAACGTATGCAAAACGCTTTGAATACATCATACAGCGAGCCTACGAAACAAGCGGGAAACCCGTCGTCGTACTTATTGATGATTACGACAAGCCAATCCTGGACGCAATGTTCAGCCCGGAGGAAAGCCACAACCGCGAGGTCCTAAGGAATTTTTACAGTGCACTCAACGGCAACGACTACTATTTAAAATTTGTTTTTGTAACAGGCATCTCAAAATTTGCAAGCGTGAACGTATTCAACGGCTCAAACAAACAGAAGGATATTTCCCTGTATGCCGGCTTTAATTCCCTGTGCGCTTTTACCCAGGAAGAACTTGCATCAAACTTCGGAGAGGAGCTTAACGAGCTTGCAAAGGCAAATAATCTGCCTTATGAAACTTTCATTAGGCTTTTTGCAAAAAAATATTCAGGATATTGTTTCTGCAAAAACGGAGAAAAACTCTATAACCCGTTCAGTGTCCTTAATGCGCTTTCTTCTCAGGACATGCTTTCATTCTGGTTCCAGACCGGAGTTCCTTCCATGCTAATAAAAATCCTTCAGAATTCAAAATTTGATTTCTTTGGAATTCTTGAGGGCATTTGTGTTGATGCGGATACAATAATGGATTACAAGTGGACCGAAGACGATCTTGTTTCCGTTATTTTCCAAAGCGGGTATCTGACGATAAGGGCCTATGACAAAGACAACAACTTGTTTGAGCTAGGCCTTCCGAACGGAGAGGTGAGGGACGGATTCCTCAAAAACCTTCTGCCCTATTATACAAGCGTAGGAACAACCAGCAAGTACGGTGCGGAAATTGCCCTGATTAGAACCTGCCTGACAAACGGGGATGTGTCCGGCTTTGTTGCACGCTACAGGGAGTCTGTCAAGAACGTTCAGCTCATACAGAGAAAAAAGGAGGATGCAGAAACTGTTTATCTGATTGCATTCCATTCCCTGCTAATGCTTACCGGATTTGTGTTTTACAGCGGCTCATCCCTTGCCGGAAACCATAACGACATCGTGGTGGAAGCCGGAAAGCATGCCTATATTTTTGAGATAAAGATGGACAAGGGCATTGCTCTGGAAGATGTGGAAGCCGATGCATTTGCAAGAATCGAGGAGAAAAAATTTGCGGCAAAATATGCGGGCACTGATACTTCCGTTCACAAAGTCGCCATCGTCTTCAGTTCTTCAAAAAGTGAGCTAATCGGATGGAAGGAAAACAACGGGGCCGCCGCCAATGCAAAAGAGGGCGTTTGATTCGCACGGTAGGCATTCCTTTACTACCGCAGGGTAAATGCATACAGAAAATAAAAAGGCTGCCGGGAAAATCCTTTGGCAGCCTTTTTTATGAGCTATTGCAGATTCGAACTGCAGACCCACGCCTTAAAAGGGCGTTGCTCTACCGACTGAGCTAATAGCCCATCCTTCATTAAAGAAGTAAAATAATACTACCAAAAAAATAACCTTTTGTCAATAGCCTTTTAAATTTTCTATTGCGGCGCTTAAATTTGTATCCGAAGGTTTTTCATGCTGCCTTCCATGCATTTTGTGTGGCGCTTTCGGGGTTCCGGCCATCCGGCCTCCATTGCTGACGCAACGAGTTGCAAGCAACTCGCCCCTCCAGTGCCTGCCGTGCTTTTTCCTGCTTACAAGATTTTTCATTACATGCAAATTTTTTCTAAAACTGCCGATAATCATTCTATGAACTTTTGGAAGAGATTCGCTTTTATCTTTATATGCGCTGCAGTCTCCCTGCAAACTCTTGCCGCAAAAGAACTGTCGGCAGACTTGGGACTCAATACGCAGGATGCATTTTCCCCTGATGGCGATGGGGCAGACGATGAGTTGGTCATAACCATAATTTATAAGGGCGGCTCGCAAAAAGTTTCTTCATGGCAGCTGGCTATCATTGACCAGAGGGGCTTTGTCATAAAAACATTTTCCGGCAAAAACCAAAGGCTACCAAAAAAAATTATCTGGTCTGGGTCTACAGACACTGGCTCAGAGATTTATTCCGTCAACGATTACGCCATGATACTAAAAATAGTTCCGTCTGCACAAGATGAAAAAACTAGCGGGCAAAATCAGGTTATAGCCTCCGCAAATTTCACAAGCGGCATCCTTATGGAAACTGTTCAACATGACAAAAGGTGGAGGTTTGCCGTCAACTCGCTGCAATTTTCATCGGGGCGCCCTGAGCTAAAATCAGGAACAGAGGAACAAATTTTGTTTAACACCTACATACTGGATGTAATAGCCGCAAAGCTTGCCGAATTTCCTGATTCTGTCATAACCATAACGGCATTTGAAAATAACTTGGAGGATACGACAGAATCAAACATAAACGAAACTTTGCCGCTTACCCAGGGACGCGCAGAAACAGTAATGGAGGAATTGGTGCAAAGGGGAATTCCCCGCTCAAGGATTAATGCAGCCGGCAGGGGAGGGGCAAACAAACTTTCCTTGCCGACAGATGAAAACAACAGCTGGAAAAATTGCCGCATAGAATTTGACATTGAAAAATAATATTTCAAAATAAAAAAACATAGACTAAATTTTATTTTACATGCTATAATAGCGCATGTTAATTAAAATTTCACTATTATTTATTTTCTTCGCCGTTTTCATCATGGTAGGGCTTAAATGCCAAAAAGCCAGCAAAAATGTAAACGGCTATGTTTTGGCGGGTCGTGCCGTTGGACCTTGGCTTACAGCATTTGCCTACGGTACGTCATATTTTTCCGCAGTAATCTTTGTCGGTTACGCAGGACAGTTCGGGTGGAACTTTGGAGTTGCATCGACATGGATTGGACTTGGCAATGCGTTCATCGGCTCCCTCTTGGCCTGGGTCATCCTTGGCAGACGGACCAGAATAATGACGCAGCACTTGGGCTCAAAAACAATGCCGGAATATTTTGGCCAGCGATTTGAATCCAGCACGATAAAAGTCATATCGTCAACAATAACGTTCATATTCATGATTCCCTATACCTCATCCTTGTTCAACGGGTTGTCCAGATTGTTCCGCATGGCCTTCAACATTGATTACTCAGTATGTGTTATTGCCATGGCAGTACTTACAGCGGTATATGTAATTGCAGGCGGCTACATGGCAACTGCTATCAACGATTTTATTCAGGGAATCATAATGCTTGCCGGCATAATCGCCGTTATTCTTGCCGTCCTCTCCAAAAACGGCGGATTCATGGCTTCCCTTCAGGAAATGAGCAAAATCGAATCCCCGGTAATGAACGGAGCCTACGTTTCTTTCTTTGGCCCTGATCCGCTCTACCTGCTTGTCGTAATCCTTCTCACCTCTCTTGGAACATGGGGTCTTCCTCAAATGGTCGGAAAATTCTACGCAATAAAGAATGAGGAATCAATAAAAATAGGAACAGTAATATCTACTGCATTTGCCGTCATCGTTGCAGGAGGATGCTATTTCCTCGGAGGGTTCGGGCGTATTTTTACAACCCCGGCAGACGTGAAGGCAAATGGATTCGATTCAATTGTCCCGACAATGCTTTCCGGACTTGGAGACGTTTTAATTGCTGTCGTTTTGGTTCTGGTTCTCTCTGCGTCAATGTCAACGCTTTCCTCCCTGGTTCTAACTTCAAGCTCAACACTCACACTGGACTTCATCAATTCATTAAAGAAGAAAAAGCTTACGGAAAAACAAAAGCTCATAATGATGCGCTTCTTCGTTGCAATCTTCATCGTTGCCTCTGCATTAATTGCCATCGTGCAGGCAAAATCTAAAGTAACTTTCATCGCGCAACTTATGGGCATATCATGGGGAGCCCTTTCCGGTGCATTCCTGGCCCCGTTCCTGTACGGGCTTTATTGGAAAAAAACAACGCGGGCTGCCGTATTCTCTTCTTTCTTCTTTGCAACTGTTGTGGAAATTTTCCAGCTCGTAATATCACTTGGCTACATAAAGCCGTACGGAGCTTTCCTTTCGTTCATATTCAGGAATTCCCTCTACTCAGGCGTATTCTGCATGCTCTGCGGCCTTATTATAGTTCCTCTTATAAGTTTGTTAACACAAACCACACGGCCAAAAGAAACAGAATCTATGTTCTCCTGCTACGACAAAAAAGTCATGGTTGCAGCAAGAGATATTCTCACCGATACCAACGAATAAAAAAAACCGGACGGTAGCTTTTCCTGCTCTGCCATAAATTATTTTGCTCCAATCGGCAATCCGTCCAAATCGTCACCCGCTTTTCAGGGCTACGCGCTATACGCGCTCCGGCCCGCCAAAGGCGGTCTTGCCTGCGGCAACCCTTACAATCGGGCGTAGGCTTGGGCATGTTTGGATTTAGGAATTTTTCACATATTATAATAGAGATTCTGTCTACTTGTACAAAAGTAAAATTTCCACTCCTTTTACTTTTGTTAACCCAGCGTCTGGTTTTACGTCCTTCTTGATTCATTTTTCTCCAGGAAATACTGCGCCTCATCAAGAAATCATGTCTTACAATCCTGCAGCAACTTTTCATAATTCGAGGCCTTCTCCTCCCCCAACGAAACCACTCCCCACTCATAAATTTCCGGAAAAGGCCTCCCTTACTTTATATAACCATGAACAGTTGATACATTTTGATGTAAGCTGGAAGATATGTTTCCTTCCTTGTGCATCATAAATTTCAAGGAATTCGACAGGTGGACAAGCCTTCGTACCTTGTTTCTTAGGCTTGTGCGTTTTTAAAACCAAAAATTAGTAACAGTTTTCACGGCACACTGTTTTTCCCTGTGTATTTCTTTCTATCTGTTAGTTTAGTAACAGTTTGTCCTGAAAACAAATAACACAGGCTTATCTGCCTTAAATTTCACCATTTTCAGCTGAATTTTTATCATTTTTCCCCATTTTTCAACAAAAAACATGATGATATACCATAATTTCGACATTTTATACTAATTAAGCCTGCTTTAACACATGAATATTTATGCACCCCTTTGCTAGATTGTTAAAATAGTATTGAAATCAAGACTGTACATTTTTGCTTTTTTATACTCTTTTTCTTTTTTGCTCTGCCTTTTTCCATGAAATTTACTATGTCATGCTGTTCTGGGTGCATTCTGGCTCGAAACTGCCACCGCCGTCTACAAAAACTTACACCAATATATCTTCGGAGCTTTCTTCTACGCCGGGCTCGAAACCGGCCCCCTCCATCTTGCTTTTCCTGCACCCCTCCCCTTTACTGTTGGTCAGAATAAAAAAATCGTACGATTTTACCAAAACACTCTTGCTGATTTTTTAAAAATGTGCTTTAATATATCATACCATATATGTGGTACTATTACGTAAAGTACAAAGGTGACTATGGATAACCAGCCAGAAACAATACCCCCGGAAAAAGAACTCATAGCCGTCTCTAGGAACGAGCTGCTTTCTTACAGAAGCTACATTCCAAGCATTTTTATCTCGGCAGCACTACCTCTGCGAGATGTTAACAAGACTATTTTCGACAGAAAATACAATAACATTACCCTACACCTGACAAGCCCCAATAAAGTTCCTTACGGCAAATACGGCCGCCTACTCTTGTCAGTACTCACAACCCATGCCGTACAATCAAAAAATAGTCTAAACCCTGATGGAACCGTCACATTACGCTATGACACCCTCCAGTCACTGCTTAATGAAATGCAGTTGCCCAAACAGCGCAGCGGAGAAATAAAAGAACAACTTAACAGATTCAAGTCGTCCACATTTATTTATGAAGAAGAAATAACAAAGGTAGCTCAAAAAAGTTTGTTTCCGGAGTACTTTGATGCGAACGACAAAGGAACGGTCATTGCCAAAAAGTTCTCTACGGGAAACATGGTCTTTATAGACAGCATGCAGTATGTCCAACTGGATGACGGGTCCTCAGACAAAAGAAGTATCGCCTTTACAATTGTCCTGAACAACAAATTCGTCAACCTCTGCAAAGAGCATTCAGTCCCCATCGATTATTCTGTCTATAAAGAAATCTCCAGTGCTCTTGGCAAAGATTTATATGCATGGCTTGTTTACAGAAACAACTCCATAGGACAAGACGGAATTTATATACCAAGGACATCTATGGTTTCTCAATTCATGCCTGTCACTCCAACCGCACAAAAAGATCAGGAGAGAGCAAACTTCAAATACATAACTGACCAGATTCTTCAAATAAAGCACAAATACTACCCGGATTTAAAATTCTATGTAGACAAGGATTTTTTAGGACTGACTCTTTACAAATCGCCAAATATCATGGCCCCAAAGGATCCTCGCTATATTCTGGTAACAAGCAGTGTAAAACCCCAACTGGCCGGACAATCACCTCAAGCAGCTTCTAGGGAAAAAATGTCACAAGAAAGCCAACAATAGGTTTTACCACACCCTATTCATACAGGCTGATTCAGGATAAGCGCACCATACCAATGTCCTATCCAACATCAGAAAGCATGGTTCTGTACTACAAAAACAAACGTTTGGTTTTATAAACTTGCATAATAAATTTCAAGAGATTGATTTTTTGCAAAACAAAAACAACAATGAACTCATTTTAAATTAAAACCCATAAATATTCTAATGGGACTCTTTTCTGAAAAAAATCCGTTTAGAGAATTTAGAGATATACATTTGCGAATATGTTTTTTTTCCTGCCGTTGGGTTTTCTATGCACGAATAAGAATGTATTACAGCAAAAAATTCATCTAGAGAATTACTTCATATCCCTTTTTGGAATAATATCTCTTTATTACATTAGATATATCTTTTTTCAAATCAGGTTCGGTTAATCCCTTGCCATCAAATACAACAGACTTTTTCTCATTATCTACAATTAAAGAGCATTTTAATATAGTTTCATTTGCCACAGGCCTTTTCTTCTTAGCTGCATTTTCCTCAAACCTTTTAGAAACTTCTTTCTTAAATGCATCCTTTGTTCCTCCTCCGTTTATCTTGGCATCATAAATCGCACTTTTCAACTGCTCTTTTGTCAATGTACTTGCTTTCCATGTATCCCTCGTAGAAGGCTCCTCTGAAAGCTCCTTGAAAAGTTCCTCATTTTCAGAAACAAGCTTATATGAAGTAAGCGCCTCACTCACCCACCCTTTTGTTTTGTGCAGGACCCTTGCTATTTCAACCTGGGAAAGACCAAGTTCAATCAGGCGAGCAATATATGACTCCCTTTCCCTAGATGATAAATTCAAGCGCTGCTCATTTTCTATTGCCTGCGTTATAATCCTCTGCTTTTCATCCTCAAAATCATCTTGAATTATACATTTGATTGTTGGGATGTCCCGCAAGAGACAGGCCTTATAACGCCTGTGACCTACTTTTACAACATATTTTCCATCTTTAGGATAGACAACTATCGGCTGAATTTGTCCGTTCTCCAAAATAGAATCACCAAGCTCATCCAAAGAATCATCTGCGTATATGTCACGAATATTTTTATCCAGCTCAACCATATCTATCGGTAAATCTACAAAGCTGCCTTCTGAATAAATTTTTTCCTCTTTCTTAACAAAAGCATTATCTTCAGAAATATCAAAATTCATGTTCCTATGAACTTGCGACAGTGGAGGACGTTTTTTTCCCATAAATGTACCTGCTTAAAATTATTTTATCTTCTCTGCCAAAGCAGCAACAGTTTTACACAAAGGATTACCAGGCTGATACTCCTGCATTGGCAAGTGATAGGATATGGACCCTGATACAGCCCGTGAATCGTGAAATTCAAAAACCTCATAGGAAGAATCCCTCAAAGTATCCGTCCAATATTTATGAACCTGTTTTTGGTTGTTTCCCTTGTTTATTATTAAGTATTTACACGGAGTAATCTTTGCATCGTACTGAACATTCAGTTTCTTTATCTGAGAGTTGAAATTTGTCAAACTCTCTACAGCAAAATCCTCTGGCTCAATTATCGGCAATATATTGTTTGCATTTGACAAAATTATTTTTTCATAAAAGCCAAAAGATGGGGGCAAGTCAAACAGCACATAATTAAAATTCAAGTCCCTTGCATCTCTTATTATTGTCCTTATAGCCTGAGGATCATCTCGAAACCCACTTTCCATATACGACCTAAGGTCATTGTCATTTTTCTTTGTCCCGAGCATGTAAAGACCAAAAAAATTTTCTGACTCAGGGCGACACTCTATTAGTCCATCTGCCAAAGAAGTTTCTTCTTTTAATACAGACAAAAAACATTTTTTTGAAGAGACCTTTTCGCTCTCAGGATCATACAAATACGTAAAATTTCCCTGCTGATCTGCATCAACCACCAGAACCTTTCCAAATTTTGCAAGTTCATAAGATATCATAGTGGTCAAAGTGGTCTTACCTACACCGCCCTTCTGCATAAATACACAGATTGTTTTAAATTCATTATTTTTCATCCCTTGAATTCCCCATAGCCCTATTATACATATAGTTTAAAAAGTATGCAATTAAAAACGAGCTATTTCTGGAGTATTTCTGCTACTTATTCCAAATTTTCTATGCTACAATCTAAATTTTCTCTTCTTCCAAAGTACTTCAGCCTCCCCTACCTTATTCTTATGGTGGATTAGGCTCCGGTTTTTAGCATGACTTTTTGAGCTTACATCTTTATTCAGATTGCACTGAAAATAGATTTCCTTCTCTGAAAAAATTTTGCCTTTATCACATCTGTCCAAGATAGTTTTATAGCCATAACTCTCCTTGCAAACAATCTAAAGCGATATGAACAATTGCAGGTCGGCGGAAGCCCCCGTAAGAATGTTCAAGTGCCTTCTGCTGAAATACGTGAGCCCCCTTCCAGAGCAGATCCAGTGGAGCGATGCATGTACGACTTCTCATACAAATATTTCCCGGGAATAAATCCTCATATCGCGATGCACCCGGAGACACGGCATATTCGGAAAAAGATGACCTTGAACTTACGCATCAGAGGGATGACAGATTAGTTCAA
>Ga0256405_10005096_pt1 | contig 23377 bp, 10 predicted proteins | sample RumenRJG_02DNA_FD_189096 | JGI IMG/M metagenome (GOLD analysis project Ga0256405, IMG submission 189096) | Bovine rumen microbial communities from Lethbridge, Alberta, Canada - RJG_02 | ecosystem: Host-associated > Mammals > Digestive system > Stomach > Rumen | place: Canada: Alberta... | reverse complement strand
GCCTGGTCCGCCTCAAACGCATTCTTGGTCTTCGCAACAATTTCTCCATCAGGCAACTCTATGAACGTAATCATTGAGCCGTCCAACTTGTTTGAAACGTTGATAACTTCATAGTCCTTGATGTCGTGTGCTTGGGTTATCTCGGTCTCATTGACATTGAAGAACTTGTGGAGACCGAGGAATCTCTTGTATAGTGTTCCGTCAGAGTTGAATACAAAGGTCAGACCACGCATCTCAAAAGCGTTCTCGGACCTGAAATCATCGTAAGTAGCTAAACGATAGTTAAATACGGATACATCATAACCATTCACCTTGTGCTTTGTCTCGTAAAACACAGGGTTCCTCTGGCAGATAGCAACAGCCTCATCGTATGAAGGTATGAATCTCATTTTTTTAATCTCTATACACTAATATACAAAAAACGTGCCAAACTCGAAAGAGCCTGGCACGAACTATTAAAAAAAATAATTTTAACTAACAGTAACGTGAGTAGTATTTTTAGATTTTAAATCACCCAATTTAGCTGTCACATTTGCAACCCCAATAGCGTGGCCAGTAACATATCCGCCAACAACAGTTGCGACCTGGGGATTATCACTCTCCCAATCAGCCGTTTCGGTTACATCCTGTGAAAACCATTCATCGTTAATCCTTCTTTTATATGTCGCAACAATGGATTCTTTATCATCAACACGTAATGACATATCATCTGTATCAAGTTCAAGTTCATTTTGCAACCCATCGGCATCGGCGCCATCTTGGTCTATATTAATAACAACTTCCAATCCGTTTTCGGTCCCAGTCATAACTGTGAAGTATCCTTGTCTTTGTGAGTAACTAAAATTCGGTTCAATTTCTACATCACAGGTGGCGTCGCCAGTTCCGTTTCTATCCGAAATGTTAATCCAACTATATTGCTGGGGTATATCTATAGACCAAGAAGTATTACTTGCTATTGTCAAGGTTGCTGTTTCTCCGGTAGCATGGAAATGCCTATCATTCGGTGAAATTGACACTTCAAGAGATTCATCGCATTGCTCGTCCCATCCTTCAATATCCCAACCGTCATTCTTTTCTTGCGAGGCAGATACGTTCATCTGATAATCACCTTTCAACCTTAACGTATATGTTCCGATTGGTAAATCCGCACAAGGTTTTTCAATGAGGAAAAAATAATAGTCGCTGTCATTGTCCGGAACATTCCTTCTTATTTTATTAAAGTAGCCCGACACATCAATCCCGTTGGGGTCAAGTATTTCCATTCCCCTGTTATAGCCGTTGCTCGTCCCCGCTTTCGGAATCCTCGGGAGAACGTACTGGCTACCACCATCGCCATAAAAACCATTTCTCCGTTGCCCTATAACAAGTCTTTGGTTCTGCTTTTTCTTTATCTTGCGAACTTCTTCTTCTATTGCGAACGGGCTCATTATTACTGTGTCAACATATTCTCCGGCATTCAGCCATTCACTATTATCTTTGTTTGGGTAACTTTGACGGCCAATCGCGCCAAATCCATTCGCGGAATCAAGTGCTGCAATCGGGTCAACGCCTTCCTTCATTGTTCCATAGCCAATTCTGAATTCAAACTGAGAAAACATTCCCTTTGCAGCTGAAATTTGTGCAGCATTTGGGTTTCCTCCATATAACTCTTTTGCCAAAATTTCACCAACTTCATCCAAATTTTGAGGCCCGGCATAGAACCATTCCCCTTCTTCTGAATAAACGCTATAGGCGGTCTTTCCACAAACTATGAAATTATACTTTTCGTTTGCTGTACTGTTGTTACAGACAAAGCCAAACTGAACTCTACGTCGTGGTAAGTAGCCAATCTCAGTTTCCATTACATCATCGCTTACCCCGGTTGTTGCAGTAAAACAACGAATCTTTGTATTGGTATTATTAATTTCACCAGTCCCATCAGTTCCGCCGCCATAAGAAAGCGTAGCATAAAAATCGTTAGACAAACTATTTAACTGCTCAGCATATTCCTCTTTAAAAGCAGTCGAATCTGTGTCAAACCAAGCCACGTGCTCCCAAGTTCCGTCATTCTTTTGCCTAAACCTTGTATAAACAGTGATTTTAACATCAGTCTTTTCATAGGCAGCTGCGGATATTTGTTTTTCACCAACCACATCTGTTGATTCATATTCATATATTGCCCTAATTTTTGCCGTCTTAGGAAGCGCTTCTGCGTTTTTACCGGTTACGAGACCCTTTGTTCCGTGCGCAGTGCTAACAGTTGCCGCTGCCGAATTGGTTGAAGACCAGGTACAATCATTTGTAACATTTTGACTCGGCTCCCAATGGTCAGAGCCGTCATAGTTTCTAACAAGCTGGAAAGTAGCCGTTGCCTGTACCGTTTCATTATATTCAATGGAATCCTTTGGCATAGTTACTGTAAGTGTAGTCACCTTTTGTGATACTTCCTGAACGATTGTAAGGGTTTTTGTTTGGTTGTTTCCATAAGTCCCAGTAATTGTAGCTGTCCTTGTGTTGTGGGCTGTTGTGTCGTCCCATGGGTCAACCTTTATCTTGAATGTGCCATTACCATTACCAGTATTGCCACCCACAAAGCGTACCCAATTTGGTTCACTAGATGTTAAAGTCCAACCGGTATTGCTTGCTACTGAAATGGTTTGGGCCTCGGTACCGAGTTCACAAAATACAATCCTTGTAACCCCGAAATCAAACACCGGTCCTGTGGCAACAGAAACGTTAACCGTTACGGTTTTTCCATTACTCGTTGCCGTTATGCTTCCATTTCCTTCGGCGTGGGCGGTTACAAGACCAGCATTAACTGTCACAATATTTGAATTGTTTGAAGACCATATAACTGAACTTGTTACATTTTGCCTTTCCCCTTGCTGTACTCCATCAATATAAGTGGTTAACCAGGCGGTGAGCTGCTGAGTTGAACCAACAGAAAGTGAAAGTGTCGTCGGTTCGATTTCAAGTTTATAAGTTGTGGTTGACTGGGCCGGATGAACTGTAAACCGCTCAGTGCCTGGTTTAACTACATATTTTTTATTATCCAACGTAACAGCCGTATAGACACGTGTTATTTCATCCAAAATTATAGCTTCCCCGAGCGGAGTCTCCCAATCTGTTACAATAGTTTTTTCGGACGTTGTAATATTAAAGGTTTTTTTCGAGCCTTTATATGTGTATTCTGCCGGTACTGAGATTCCAGGTTGGTCATGCTTAATACCAACAATCTTCCATTTTCCGTTACTTGCTTGTCTTAAATCACTCATATTTTGTATACTTTTTTCATTATCTTATTAATTGGTGCTATCTTGTATAAGTTCCCCAGAAACATTTACAGTAACTTCTTGTGCCCCTGTATCTTCTTGCACGAATTGTCCTGATACATTAACGTCAATTTCTGTGATGCCTGTATCTTCCTGAACAAATTGGCCAGACACGTTTACGTCAACCACCTCTCTTTCAGGCGTTGGTGTTGGGTCTGGCTTATCGTGAGCATCCCCGCTGTCATTATCAAACTCCCATGACAAAATGCTTGTTGAAGGTATCATCTGTGTAAGATACGGAATAACACTATTCTCTATGTATCTTCTGAATGCAACCTTCTCTTCTTCGTGTGCGTCAGGAAGAGTGAAATGTATATCAATATTCTTTATGTTGACAATTGAGTTGGCAGCGGCTTCGCCGTTCTTTCCAACCCTATTCTCGGGGTCAAATGCCTTCAATTCAGTCGTTCTGCCATATACGTCAGTAGAACCGCTTCCTACGTTTGGAAGGTTATTGGCGGAAGCCCCAGAAGAAATTAAAAGTTCAGCGATGTCATAAAATAAGGTATCATCACATCCGCTTTCAAGCGGCTTTGAATCATTACAATTTCTTACGTTACAAATCCTGTTTGATACATCAACCTCTTTGAAAAATATTGTCTTTTGGGCCTTTCCACACTCATCTGGTTTTGTATATGCTGCCTCTTTCCCATATTTATCATTGTAATCATCTGAAAAGAACCAGCATTTCCTGTTATCTTCCTGTCTGTCAACATCAAAATTGTACAACGTGATAGCACTACATGTTTCGTCGTCAATTCCAATAAAATTCCTGTTAATAAGAGAGTAGTTGAATATCTCGCTCATTCCGCTTATGTAGGCCATGCCGTCATCATATGTTCCGTTTCCGATGTGCGGGTTGTTTCCTGTCGTATTGTCCTGGATTGATTCAAGATAGAGAACAAGAGTACCGGCTGCGTCTGGCTCGGTTATTTCTCCCATATCAATGCTTCTCCAGCCATATTTTCTATTGTCCCAACTGTACCCTAAGAATTGGTTCATATCCTCATTTTCAAGGATAAAATAATGGGACGCATCCGTCATTTCTTTTGTTTGCCCGGAGGAATAGTCTTCCGTAATCCTTGAAATATCAGTGACGTAAAAGACATCGTTCTTGTGTGCTTCCGCAAACGCTTGCTGCAGCAATTCATCAAAATCCTTAGCAAATTTAAGTCTTGCCTGGGTTTCCATATATAGAGGTACCGTGTCTTTCCACTCTGATATCTTTGTAATCGCGGAGGCTATTTCAAGGTTTATATCCATCGTATGCCTCTTTCCCCATCCGCCGTGCATCTGGAAATAAAGACCATCATCGTAATTCTTGCCGTAGGAAAACCAAGGCACAACATACGAGTAGTCCTCACCTTCTGGATTTATATAACCAACCTCAGCAACAGGAATTCCACAATAGTCACCATATGGGTCAAGGGAATTGAAATTGACTTTATACTTGTTTATCGTGGATACGTCCTTTGCAAGTGGATATGCAAAATTTTTCCCTTCCGTAGCATTGCAGAAATGTGGGAAGTGGTCTGTTGTTGCTGAAAATACGCACACATACTCGTGAACGCTATACTCATCCGGAGTGAAGCCAAACAACGCCAGCATCGTATCAAGGCCCCTTCTTGTACCTTTCAAAGAGAAAATATAGTCCGAATTAAGTTTAAGCCTACGAAGATACTCGTTATTTGCATCGCTGGCAGTATAACCTGATGTCATTCCGGAATAAAGTGCCTCGGTGTGAATGTCATTGTCCGTAGTTATTTTCAATGTCTTTGTTTCCCACCCGGAGTTTTCGAGAACATCGGTAAGCGTGTAGTCCGGAGTATTTGACTTTTGATTGTAAGTGATTGTATTGATGGATTTTATACCGTCAGCATACCTCTTAAGGTCGTCAAACTGTCTGCCATATATCTTCGTAATCGGTTCAATCCTGGATGTGTCAATTTTGCTCATGTCCTCAACCTCACCATCGCTGTTTGATACATAAGTCCAGTCAAGTGTCTTTATTGCCTCGTGAGTAAGCGACCTCCACATATTATCAGTAAAGACCTCGTCGTAGAATTCAGCCAAATCTTTCAAAGCCTCGACATAGGTAAAATATGGTCCACTCAGGTCTGGGTTAAACCCGCCATACAAACTCGGCCACACATACGGCTTCATTTCGTATTTGATACCGGTTTCTGTTTCTTGCGGGGTTTCAAAATTAGCAGTATAAATCGGTTTTATATCCCTGTTAAGTAAAACGGCAGTGAAATCATCACAATCGCGGAAATAATCCTCAACTATTTTCTTTTTTGGCCTAATGTGACCTTTGGATTCCACTCCACTATAGGTGTAAAATAGTGAATCGTCGTCATAATTTTTAAAAACCCTGATGGCTATCTTTATATTTCCTTCAAACGATAATTCAACGCAATTCAACTGGTCAATCCATACTGATTTTCCATCTACACTGCAAGGCCCAACAGCGGTACCACTGATGGAAAAACCTTCAAACTCGTGTACTTCTCCGGTTTTGTCAATATATGTGTAACTCGAGCCACACAACGTAAAATACCTTAAAGGATTATATACACTTTCCGGCTGGATATTGATACTGGTTATGTCAATATCATATTCGTTGTAAAGGATGTTCTCGGTAAATGCTGATGGCTGCTCACTATCAAAACCATAACCAGCACCAGTTTCACCATCATAAATTTTCATCTCCTCATCGGATAGATACATCTCAGCTGGGAAATCAGTAATGACACCATTAATGGTTCCTTGTACAAGCTTTATCGCTGAACCATAACAAGCAAAATCCCTGATGCTCGTATAGTTCGGCTTGAGTCTTATCCTGGTTTCCTCGGTGATTCCACTGTCAATTATCGTATCCATTGTCCAGGCACTGTTTTCTCCCATCGGGTTAGGGAGAAACTTGCCTCTGACATGCTTCTTCTGTCCGTTGATTCCGAGCCTTGAGGTGAATACAAAGTTTGAGTCACCAATTACGTATTCGCCTTTAAGGGCATTCGGCATCGGATTTATGGTCGTGTAGTCGTTCTCATAAATCGTTGCACCGGAACCCTTCTTGTGCTTCCTGCGTAATGTGAAGTCGGCTTTTGTTGTTATATATCTTGACATATTGCTTACTCAACTATATTATCGTAATCTTCGCTGCTATCAATGTTCTCTCTTTTTCTTTTAACCGAATAAAGTGGCTCACCAAGTGAATTCTTTTGCTCGTAGAAGTCATACTGCTGGTAGATTTCCTTGTTCTCGTTGTAATGGGTCATGATTGCGTTGTCGTGGTCCATAATGGTATCACCTTCAAGCATCGTAGTGATTGTCTCGGCATCATGCTCAACCATTTCAATCTCAATCATTACCGGACTGAACTTAGTGTTAATGATTGCAACAAGGTCTTTCTCCTCAACACCAGTACCAATATTAGGAGCAACATTCGGGCTGTAATCGCCATAAGAACAAGGTGTTAGTGTGCAAAAAAGAAGGTTTGCGGAACTATCTGTATATTGATATCTCTTTGGCATATTGACGGAATCGGAAACACTGACCCAGATTGGTTTACAGAAATTGCAAGACGTTATGATGAACGCCCTGTCTGTTCTTTCCTTTGTTGTGGGGTCAAAATATTCAATTCGGTATCCTGTGAGGTCGGTAACCCCATCAACAGCGTTCTTATTTACAACCACACCACGAATTTCTGGATAGTCAGCAAGTACACTCACATCAACAAGGTGTGTAATACATTCCTTTGGACGAATATAAACCGTATATATTCCCGTATCGTTAAATGTATCCAACGGAAGACGTAGATTAAACATACCAGGAAGAATATCCTCTATCTGGCTATTTATTCCATCACCGTGCGACTGAACCAAATTAGATGCGTCAAGGGTTTTAAACTTTGTAAAATCCTCGGCTGTCGTGCTTCTGTTCGGTCTATAAAAATAAAATAATTCAGCGTCTTTCTGCGGGTCTATCTTTGCTGACCTGACTGTTCCGTAAAGTCCACTCATTGTTCTTATATGTTAAAAAAGTTATTTCCATAATTCACAAGGTCCTGTATTGTATTGCATTCGCTCAATTTATAATGTTTTTCAAAAGCAGACGCGCCACCCCTATCTATAGTTACATTCACATCAACCTTAGGGGGTAAAGAGAAATTCGTAAGGTAGTCCTCCTTCGTTAAATACGCATCGTATGCAAACTCTTTTCTCCAAACATCCCCAGTAGCCGCACTTACGATGTTGGCGGTGTTTCCGATTCTGTAAAGATTGTATCTAGGGCTGTAAAACTCTTTGGCAGCTCCGTCAAAGTCTATGTAGTCGGAATAAATCGGTACATTATCCACTCCGTCAAGGGCTACATAATCAACGTGCCCGCTTTGAATCGTGTATTTTTCATAATATACATCACCTGAACCGATATATTCAACGAATTTGCCGTACGAATCACCACTATAGTATCCTCCTATGACATAAGTCGCCTCAAAAATTGAATTTGCTGACTGTACATCAATAATGAAGTCGCCACGGTATATATACGGGTCTTCCGGCGTGTCTCCACTTGTAACATAGTAAACATTCGCCGTATTTCCGCTATTATACGGTATCGTCATCGGAGAAGTGGATGAATTGTCATATTTTACTTTAAAATAAAATTCCGTGGGTTCCGCATCTCTGTTTTCTTCTTCATAAACTTCGGCAATCCTCTTGGCGGCGGATTTAGTCGTGACCGAGCGATAAAAGTTCGAACCGGCTATATCTTCGCTTGTCATACCATCTCCATTAACCAAATCTTCAGATGAACCCGAATATTCAAGAATCTCCCATTCATCTCCGCTCTTTTTACAGACAAAGAACAAATTGTCCGACAAAGGTTTAAAAATGCCAGGCAACAACACATCCTGGTCATCGGTATATATTTTCTTAGTTCTTAATGTCCTCAAAAGCGATTCAACTTCAATGGGGTATCTCGTAAATCCACTGTCATCGGTATAAGTACTCGCTGAGGTTTCAAATTCCTCGGTCGTCGGATGATGCTCTATTTTGTTCCCCATTATAATCTCGTCAATGGTTAAACCTAGCCCAGAGTGTACAAGTAATGCAATGTCATGCTCCGTTAAGCCAGATTCTTCATATTCAGTGTTTGCACTTAAATAACCGTGTGGTCTAGTGTTATCACTTCTAACGGCCCCGGAAATTGTTTCATCATAATCAACACCATCAATATTTGTTAAAACACCGACATCGGTATAGTTTTGTCTGATAAGTAATGGGATTTCAATGTACGGTACTGAATATTCCAGCCTTTCAAGGGCCTCCCTCTTATCTTCACAAACTCCGCTATATCCGCTCAGAAATTCAAGCATATCTTCACCGCCCATGTCTTCCCACAACCTCATATTACAGCAATCGGCGGATATACTTTGATAGTTTTCAAGCCATTCTTTATAACCTTTGACATCAGCGCACGGCATTGACTTCGGAACCTTTATGTGCTTGTTGTAAATCCACGACGGAATGTTTATCCTGCCAATCATGTCATCAACAATTTCACAATAATCAGCCCATTTAAGATGTTCGTCCGTACCGATTGTTTTTTCTGTGATTGAAGCCGGAATATCTACGCCGGAAAAATAATTCATCATTCCGGAAAACTTGTCGTAATCATCAATCAGGACAACGTATGTATGCTCATCATCAACCGGTTCTATCGCCCTGTATATGTTCCTGGTTTCTTCTCTAAGGCTTTCTATTTGGTTTGAAATAAAGTTTTTGGCATCATAAGAAGCATACGCATAAAGATAATCCGGTTCATCTCCTCCAATAAAACCGGTACCACCAGATGGACAGTCGCCGAAGGTAAATCCTCCAATGTCTTCCGTGAAAATTATTTCCCCCTCTTTTGTTTCAACTTTGCGAAGTCTGATTCCATCACGAACCATGTTGAGAAGAGAATAATAATTATAAAGCATAGTATTATATGTCTTATTTGCATCTGCAAGGAAATCCGGATTAGCCACAAATCCCCCCCAGTTGCCATTTGGACCGTCCGCAGGCATGCGCTCACTATTGCCAGTACCAAATTCATAGTACGGCATAAGGCCCTGGGTTCTCGTCCTGGCCCCTTCAAGACATATTTTCCTCTTAATGTAGTCCATGTGTTAACCGTTATTCTCTGTATCCCTTAGTATCTTATCAGCTTCTATCATTGGTTCAAAAAGGTTCAGTACCAGCCTTTCGTTTTCCCACACAATTCCATTTTTTCTTCCACCATGCTCAGCGTCGTCGGCAGAAATCGTATCAGGAAACATATAAACATAACCCTTTTCTGTCAAAGCAATCCTTACCTTAATATAAAGATTTTCAAGGTAATTTTCAATCGTTAGCTTCTTCGGGCTGTTACCTTCCTTTGGCCAATAAATTAGAGGTACCGTCCTTCCTATTCCGGCGTGGTTAAACTCTATTTTCATATAAATATCTTGGGGGTCATTTTCAACAGGTGCGTCTTCTCTAAAAAGATATAGATTAAAACCTTCCCCAGACCTCGTCATATCGTATTCATCATTAACAATCAACTGGCTCGTAACAGCACTACACGCATCCGTATCTGCGGTTGGTGACCATACAACTGGTGTTATAAGGTGGTCATACTCTTCGTCTTCTTCTTCAAGCCACGCCTTCCTTTTAACATATTTACCAAATAAATCGCCGCTGTCAAGAAATATGGTAGAATAATATAATAGGTTTTGAGTAAGTGGATTTGGCGAATCGTAAAACGATAGCCTTATAAAGGTTTGCTTGACCCTATTTTTTTGGTTGTATATATCATCATCAGTAAAACCAAGGTACCCTATTAAGTTAGATGAATTGACAAAATCCTCATCAGAATAAAGACCTTCCCTTGTTTTTGGCGTATCATCTATTCCGTTCCCGTTCCATGTTTCAATAGCGTCATTCAAGTGCCATACGTCTTCAAAATCATATGGCGTTTCGCCGGAAATTCTTGTCCTGAAATGAAGGTTAAATGTGAGTCCGGTTGCAAGGTATGTTGTTACTATTGTGTCTCCAGTGTCTTCAACAGTCTCTTCGTTCGGCTTTTCCTCAATGAAAGCCGGGGCATATTTAATCTTTTCAAGGTCAATGAAATCAGGAATGATACTGTTCTTTATCTTGTTAACAAACAGTTCGTTAACCTGGTACTCCTGAAACATCCTCTTTGCGTCATAATCCTGTTCAAGCACCACCCCAAGACCCATAAAATCTGTATATCTGAGTATTGTTACGTTTTCTCCTGGGCAGCCGAAAAGATTTATTCGCTTTTCGTTAGTGCCAGGAACCGTTGAGTTGCTTGTACGGAAATATGGATTGGTTGCAAAAAGAACTTGGTCTCCTGGCTCTGGTCTGAAACTTTTTCCATCAACAACTTTCTTGTCTCTGGCCAATATGCTGTTTCTCTCCATTGTCTCATAGTTGAATCTTGTAACTGTATCGTCACAACAAAAACCATCTGATGGAATGATATCTTCGCCTTTCTTTAATTGCATCGGGAAACAAAACGCCAGGTCGCTAAATTCAATGACGTTTTCCCCTCTTCTTATATAGACCTTATAATCATCAGTAAGGTCGCACGGAAGCATATTGTGGTCGCGGTCAAAGAAAAGCTTATATTTATATCCCTGCGGAGATTCAATGTCCCTAAAACTTGTCAGTATGAGTGGGGTTATGTAAACATAATCAAAGTAAACATACATATAGTCCCCTTCTAGAGCTATATTTTTTATGGTGACTGATTCCTCGCATACTTTAAGCATTTGCCCGGTGTTTCCGCTTGCTGTCTTTTCAAAAACAAGCTTTCCTCCAACATTAAGCTGCTGGCCGACCTCTTTTTTAACGACAACATAAAGGTCGTTCCCACTCGTTCCTCCACTTATGAAAGATAACGGAGCCGTGGAAATAACCTCATTCGTCTTTTTTGCTATTTTGAATGTTTTCATATTAACAAGCGTCTACCATTGAATCAATTATGGTTTGTATGTAATCAAAATCAAGTTTAGCGTCACCTTCAACTTGGAATCTTCTTAGCGGGTTGTTGGCTGCTGGTCTGAATAATTTATAATCATTATGTGGGTCCTGCCGCCTAACAAATACATTAATATTTTTATGTATGTATAGCCTTCCGTTGGTGAATGGCATATTATAAATTGGCGAATCGCTGCTAAGGTCAGACATTTTTTTCGGACCTCGCCATACAAGTTTCTGAGATGTTGGGATAAATTCGGCATATTCAGGTGCGTTTCCCTCCATGAGCGATATTATGTATCTACTCTTGCCGCTAGTATTAACTCCACGAAGTTCATCCTGGTAAATTACAGCTGTTGTCGCAATCGTTATACTTTTTCCACTGATGCTTTCAAGCCAACCGCGATAAGTAACATCTTCAAGTACATCATATATACAAAAAGGCTGTCCAAATATTATCTCATATGATACCGGAGACTGCAACGTAACGAAAGTCATATCTTTAATTTCTTCTTCCTTCGTTTCCGGGTTATAAAATGTAACTTCTGAGGTGACTGACGAAGATGATTCTGGCTTGAAATTAATACGTTTAACATAAATAAACTGCGGTTCGTCGTCAAGCTCTTTCAATGTTACTTCATAGAATGGAGAGTAAAAGTAACCTTCTGGGGAAATATTTCCCGGAAACAATTTTTTCTCTCCATTAATTTCTATCATATTTAAGTTAGTTGGAACCACTTCGAACTTTTCGTCATGGTTTCTAGCACCAAAAAGAACAGGCACCCTATCACTTTCATTTGCCGGTTTTGCACTCGGATTTACATATGTATTTCTATTTGCCATTACTATCTATTTTTATATTGACGGGTCATTTAATTCTTCTACATCATATATATCACCAACTAATTCATCATAGTTAATGTCAAAATATTTAGAATTTAAAAGACATTCTCTTTGTGCCGTGTTGAATCTATGGTATACTTTTTCGATTACTGTTTCAACATAGCTAACTTTATCGAATTGAACTATATCGCCATAGAACTCATCCGCGTCTATTGTAATTCCAGATTCAAGCGGAGATGGCGTTCCGCTATAAGGACCTTTTGGTGCCTCATAAAGTATTTCTTCCAGGCCTTCTGAATATTTCTCTCTTTCGGACTCAGGAAGCTCGTCTTTGAATACATTATATAGTTTTCTGACGTTATATTCAGTTGAGGATAAATCCCACGGTAAATCAAGTCCGGAAGTAACATCACCAAAACAATGTGAATATTCAATCGAATCCCCAGAGAAAATACCTTCTTCATACCACTCTTTATGACCGCGATTAGTCTTTATAACGGTAAAATAAACTGTCGTTAATGGTCTCCCAAGATTATCCTTTAACCCGCTTACGCAAATATCGTCATTAAAGATTACCTGTGCGGTTCTGTCACCGTATATATTGGTTGCAAACGCGATTTTATTCTGCGTGTACGATAGTGGTTTGCTTACATTCTCTGTTTTACTGCCGTTAATAACACTGTAAGCATTTTTTATGTGTTTAAATTTCCTGAAATAGTATCTTACATCATAACCATTTTCTATCTTTTTAAAGAAAAACCTAATTCCTTCTCCGGATATAATATCACCAGTTGTTTCGTCTCTTGTTTCTGTTCCGCGTATGCACAGAGTTTTATCATCGTTTTCCCCTTCCATTACATCACAAAAGGTATTTACGCTACTTAATTTAATGGTAAAATACCTATCTTCCTCCGTACCATCTGTTTTCCCAACACTCGCAACCATTACCGGAACTGAAAATCTGGTAAGAACAGTCCCTCCAGTATCTGTTCCTTCATAAAAAATTCTTATGTTGTCCCCAGGAGATAAATTATGCCTTAGTAAAGAAAACATCTCTATCATTTCATCACCAACATTATTATAAACAACCCTTGTTCCTATGATTTTTATGGCATTTACACTATTCTCATTTAATTCATTAAACTTTTCTTTGTCATTTTTGTATGGGTAGACAATACTGCAATCCCAATTTCTCTCTATGCGTTTTTTATAGCGATTAACTTTTGGTATAAAATTGAACAGCGTCCTGTCTGGATATAAATTTATAAACTCACACCTTGTCTCATTGTTAAGAATGCGATTTATATTAATGTCCTTCCCTTTAAGTTCAGCATTTGGAATGTTTATATAGCCCGAATTATAAAAACCATACCAACCATCAACAAGACGTAGATTATCGTAGAAAGCAGTATTCATTGTTTTTATTGTATCAAGTGAATACATCCTTATCTTTGTTTTGGCAAGAGATGTTAGCGGGCCCTCATTCTCACCGACTATCCTCTCAACAGGCTTTCCGTCGTAACCTATAGCATAATCAAAAATCGTATTAAAAACATCTTCATTCTCTTTCTTTTTACCCATTGTTACGTGCTCAAAATCATTTGTTCGTAAAAGATGATTGTTAAAAATATCATAACCGCAATGGTATACAAAGTCTCCTATTTTTTCGTGAGTATATTCGGTATCCCTTACTGCTGCAATCCGGTCAACAATCCTTTGGCCTTCCGTATTTGCGCTTTGATTTATGGTTCCGAGCGGGAATATCGGGTCATCCCTTGTTATTGAAGATTGAACAAGGGACATTGCAGATAGACTTCCTTCTGCGTAAACAGGTTCAGTAATAGCGTTATACAGAATATTTGAACACACCGAATTAACTGTGAAAACCATCCGATAGCAATCACAGGCATCCCGTTCCTCAATATAAAGGTCATTTAAACCCAGCATATTAGACGCTGTTGAATGCGGCAATAAGTGCGACTTTGCTGAGAGGTCAACATTTAATGACTTCTCAGCATTGTCAATACTTCTATTCAAACTTTTCTCTTGTAAAAATTCCCTTTGCATATGAATCTTTATTTTTTAAAACTATTCAGAACCTAGTTACCTAGTTGCCTTATTGTAATCGGTATAGTGTATTTAACCATTGTTTCTGTTGCTGGGTCGTACTTAACTTCATCAACGGATTCAAATGTGACTGTAACGTTTCTCTGAGATGAAGCTGTGTTCTCATCCAAACTAAACATAACAGTTCCTGTATTCTTACTGAATGGTTGCGTACCCTGAACTCTTATCCAGTTAACTCCGGAAGGAACTTTTACATTAAAGTCTACATTTGTCGTTACCTGTACACTATACATGCCGGTTGTTGACGGATAGTTTTCTTGCACACCATTAACAGCGATATACGGTTCGATGCCTCCGGGATTAAGAGGATATACAACATCAAAACTTTTTATAGCCATTAAACGGTATATTGTCATTTTGTTTTTACTTCCTTCTTGTGGTTTTGTGTATACCTGAATAATCGCATTATACGTATCATATGGGTTAGTTATTATGGTTCCCTCCTCTTCTGTCTCTCCCTTATACTTTAAATTAATTTCTATAGCATTACCAGTTGTACCAGTTGTCATCGCATTATCCAAAAGGCTAACTAACACAGGTAAAGTGGCGGCAGATTGTGTAAAATGATAGCCATGGAAAAGAGTAATTCCCATATCATACAATTTGCTTTCTAATGCTTGGCAAGAAGCGAGTTTTGTTGTTCCGTTTTCATCTGTTATCGGGAACAAAAACATTATCCCCTCCTGCACCCTCACCGTGACATAACTTCCCTTCTTATCAAATTTTGCATTTTCGTTATAATAACCGCAACAAAATGTCCCCCCATCGGTTTTGGCAACTATAGGAGTCGAATACGTAAACAAGTTGGCCTTCGTAAGATATACTTTCATGCCTTCAATCTTTGATTCTTCCGTATAAAACATGCAGCTACCATTTAAACCGGCTTGCTCATCTAATATTTTTGTTTTAATATCATCGTAAAAACATTCTGATATTAAGCATGAATCCGTTAAAACTGTCTGGTCAAAACCACCTTCGTAACGTCCAGTAAAAACATTTGGTTTTGTTGCAAACTCAGAGCTTGGCGGCACATTTTCTTTAACTGAATACGTAATTTCGTCAAAGCCTTCTGTATCATCATTTATTTCTCCCTCCCTTCGGTCAATTGTGAACTGGTGTGATTTTTTCGGCTTGTAATCTTCCGCTGTATTTGCTGACAAATTCCGCCAAAACCTACCATCTTCTTTAAAAATAAAATATGTATCATAAGATGTTACTTCATGTTGTCCTTCCGGTATTATACCTGGATAAAAACGACCATTATAAGTTAAACCATTATATATACTTCCTGCTATTTTATAAGCTTCTGGCAGTTTTTCTTTTCTTGCGGTATAAACATTATCCTCAGCTTCTACGAACACCTCAGCACCAATACCGGCCCATGTAACGGCTGTTATCTCACCATAAAATGGTTTATAAAATGAAGGAACACGCATGGTTGGATAAACAGTTGCCATCGCTAGTAATTGAGACAGTTTCTCTTGGTCATCCCCCAGGGTTTGATATATATTAAAATCACTATATCCAACCATCCTATTTCCATCCTCAATTACCGGAAATAGGATTGACCCATCTTCAAAAACGACAATACATCCATGTCCGGACGATATCCCTTGTGCCGTCCCAGTATATTGCAACGTTACCTTTCCGGCGCCAGTTTCATCTTCTGGCGTAAAAGTATAATCAGTTATTGTAATATTTGTAGCATCGGCCGCTGCCCTTCCGTCGTCAGAATAAGACATGGCATCAAACATATTCCTATAAACAACGGACCTCGGGTCCTCTTGCCCGTTATTCCAATACATTGTCGGAATAAAAGAATATTTGTCATCAAGAGAATAACCGGCATATTCGTCGTAATCATTTTGATAGAATGATTTATTTGCAAGAAATCCTGTTGCCCCGGACGGTGGAGTCGTATCTGATAAAGAATCTATATTTTCTGGCTGTCCAAATACAGCTACATTGTTTTTTCCACTAGCATATATGTAATGGTCATAGCCAGCGGTGTCATCAGAAGTCTGCCTATAAAATGTATGCCGCATAAGCCAGCTTTCGGAATTAGAGTCACCAAACAAACCTGTGCTACCTGAGCTATTTTTCCACTGCTCGTCAGTTACTCCGCTTAATACCTTGCTTGGCATGTACTTCGGGTTATCTGGCCCTTCTGGTAATGTGTCATCAAAATCTGGGTTCAAGTCAGGCTTGTAACTAAGATAATTACACGCAACATATATATTTACATCTTCATTATCCTCTAATGAAGATGTATAAACAGACACCACCGAGCCTGAATAACGCAAGTACATGTTATATGTTCCCTTTTCAGGTAAGAAATACATATGCCAAAATTCGTCATCTTTATCTGTATAGTTGCTATAACCAATTGAGTCCGAAGGTACTATTGTTTCTTCCTTGGTATCTTCATTTATTTTACGAAACTCAAATGATATCGCACCATTTGAGCCTGATATGCTAAAGGCTTCTTTTAATATTTCTATAGAATCATTTACCTTAAAATACCCACCCTTTTTTGCTGAATTGGTTGCTATTCCGGTTGACTTTTGTCTGAAGTGTATTGTTTCAGTTGGTATCTTTATGACTGCGGCACCAAAAATAAAGGTTTTGCTTATCGTTTGTTCTATCGAATCAACAACAGTTACTGTATATGTATGCCCAATCCGCATTGTTCTATAAGAAAACCTGTCCCCTAAATCCAATACGTCGCTTTCAGAAGTAAACGTTGGAACAATTTCACCTGTTGTATCATCGGAAATAGAAATAGAAAATGGTCCTAACATATTGTCAATAACCAGTGTTGCCTCTGTTTCACTCAAATCTTTACTTATTTTTTCTTTAATATTCAAAACAGGTGCTTTCATAACATTATTTGTCTCACACTCGCTGAAAAATTGTTTCTTAAATTCGTCAAGTGCGGTTGAACCATCTTTCAATCCAAAATAGAAATAAAATGAGTTCTCGTATTGAGGAAGAAGAAGCCCATAAACATTTTTTTCAAGAAAATGCTTCTTCTGTTCCTTATCCGAAAAGTTATCCAGCCCAAAGCGGAACATAAAGTAATCATTTACTGAATCCTCAACAGTTCTTCTTTCAGTAAACTTAGCCTCATACTTATCATAATCATCTGGCTCACTCCATAAACCCTTAAAAGCTTTCTTAAACCAGGATGTTGAGTCAGCTACCACGACATCTGTTCCATCATTAATTTTTTTATTATATGGAGAATTTCTCTTATGCACGTAATCAGTTAATGCCCCATCAAAACCATCAGGTCTTAAGAATCTAAAAGTATATGTCTTGTATCCCGTATCTTCGTTTACCCTATTTGCAATTAAACTATTATGATTCATTGTTGCAAACATTGACCTGAAAGATGCCGTTTCAATATCAACATTACTTATCAAACCGGTCGGTACATAATAACGATAGTAAGGCTTTCCGTCAGCATCATATCCACGCAACTCTTCTCGGCGCTGAGACATTGTGGCACCAAGTTCACAAATCCTTTTAAGATTGACGCAGGATTTTATGTTTGTTTCACTGTTAACGCATGATAGGCCAAGAAAATGACCTCCGGGGTAGTACAAATATTTTAAACGGTTTTTTATGCCAGAGCCAAAAAGCCTTTCGAGCAAATCACTCGGTTTTTCAAGTTTTCCCGAAGGAACATCGTCTTGACCGGGACCGGAATAATTCCAAGTAATGCCAGCGGCTTCTGTAACCGGAATTGGGTCATCATTTTCGCCATATTCAACCTGGTCGCCATCGGTATTCGAATAGGCGCTTGACGTTGATTTATAGTCAGGCGTTATTCGGTTGAGTGTTGTTCTGGTCTTTTGGTTCTCGCTTGTAGATTTTGTTGATGAACATACCGTGCCATCTCCGTTTGCGTAAATGTACGAATCATCATCCATCGTGGTCAGAGCAAGATTTGTTGGCATTATATATGTTGAATTATTAAGGAATTTAAATGCCTGTGGTATTCCGTTTTCATCACAATCATTAAGAGTTCCTAAAAGCACTATGTCAGTTGCAAATAATAAAACTCTCGTTTTTCCACCGTTTTTTGTATCCTTCCATTCGCACGGCTTAAGGTAATAAACGTATTGTCCGAGCATTGTTGTTTCCTCAGTTACAAGCCCAGATTTTTTACCAAATATTCCAAATTGCGTCATTCCTTGTTTTTTATGACACTTTGTTGGAATGATAGCTGCAATTTTATTCTTTCTCTTAAGTTTCGGGTTTGAATAACATGCCGGTAAACTTCCGATAATGTTGTATGGCAAATTCGTTGCCTTTTGCTTATAAGCCAAAGAACATTGCTGCGTATAATACCTTGTTTTTTTTACGGTTGAGTTTTCCGAATTCATACAACCTTGAACTTTATCTCTGTAATAAGTTGTAATGAAATTAGTACCTTTTTTAAGCGAAAATTTATACTTTTTCTTTCTCTTTATTTTCCTCATCCATCTTGGAAAATATATAACACCGTTAACCCAATCGTTGTAAAAATCAAACTTGATTACCCTATATTCTTGCGCCAAATTCATTTCAAAACAATTCATAAGATAATCAACGTCAACAGTTACGCACGCGGATTCTTCTTCGTTTGTTGATGTATTCTGAGTATCAGTTGATGTTTCATCAATAAATTCTGTTGATTTTATAACCTCTTTTGTCGTTGTATCAGTGTCTCCAGGTGGTGTACCGCTTCCTGTTGCCGCATATAATGTATTTCTAAGCAATCGTTCTTTAATTGAAGAGGACACACCTAGGCCACAACCAGGCGCAAAATACCATCCTTCCATATCCGGGCAAAGCCCATCTCCTATAAACGTGCAGCTTATGGAATATTTGTCAATAAAATTATTAATTAAATCTGACGCAGCACCATCTGCCCATTTTTTTATTTTTTTGAAAGCGAACATGGATAGAACACCTCCTCCAAGCGTCATAAACAGGCGCATGAAAAAGCCCAATACACCAAAGAAAATTCTAATAATGCCAGCAATGATACGATTGATAAATGCAACAATCTTTATAAACAACTTTACAAATATGCAAAGAACTGTAAACATGAACGGAAGCTTGATTCTAAGGTTGTTGTAAGGCATCGGATTGTTCCCGCCATAATAGTTGCAAGCCTTAATACCGGAGAACCTTTCATTCTTCCATCTCTTTGACTTCTGGAAACGCGGGATGTATGACTTGACTGTATATACACCGTTCCAGAAGAGGTCTCTATATGAATCCTCCTCAGTGTAAGTACCAAAATTATAGTCAACCTTATTGTCGTCTATTCTTGGATTATTCGGAATAAGATATTTTGCTCTGTAATAACTCTGGGAACTGTTCTCCATATCCGTAAGGGATGCACGGAAACGAACCCTGGTCCTTGTTGGAATACCTTTTTCCGGGTCGTCAGTGGGGACCATATTTCCATACTCGTCAGTCATCATGTAGTCAAGGTTCATTGGTATCTGATAACACCATACACCATTTCCGTCAATCAACTGATTTCCCTTGATACTAAATTCTTCCACATTGCCAGCTGGGGTTTTGCGAATCATTTCAATCGTACCTTCGCCTGCTGTAAGTTCATCCATTGCGCCCATCTGGTTGGTAGGGACGCACTTCTTGCCGACACCGTTTGAAGCATTGTCGGATATAGCACTTCCCATGAATACACAAGTCGGCTCAAACTTAAAGGAAATCTCAATATCTGCCCTGGTGATTCCTATTTCATCACCATTGTCTTCGTTTCCCCAGAAGGGTTTTACATATACCGGCTGATTTTGACTGAATATTTGCGAAAGCCCATCAATGTTCTCGTCCTTCTTGAATTGATTAGGACTATCAAACTGCTCAATGGTGTAACCCTTGTAAACGAAGTCCCTCGGTCTCTGAGAAAGGATACCGCAGTCAGAGAGGTCAAGGTCCATATGGAGGGTCTGCATACCAGTAGGAACACCGCATATGAGATAATCACCGGCAGCGTTTGTTCTGGTCGTATATACATAATATTTGTCAAAAACTTCAAGTAAGGAATCGTTTTCAAGAAGAAAAGTCTTGTGTGGGAACGTACCTACCGCCTTATGACAATCTTTCACTGATTCATCCGGCAAAAGATTGTATCGTATATCCTTATCGTTTTTTGCTGAGGTTGAGGTGTATGGATAAAGATTCCACATTTTCATATCTGAATTTTGTTCATCCGCCTCAATGAAGATACTTATCTTGGCATTCGGAACACCAAAATTGCCATTAGCGAGAACACGGCCAACAATAACCCCATAATCTGAGTTATGGAGCTTATAGACATCCTTGTCACTTATCTTCAGTGAAAGAATTTCAAGGCTGTCATAGTCCTGGTCAAGATGTACGTCAAGAAAACTGTCAGCCTCACGGCCAACGGTTGTCCTTATCCTATATGATTTGTTGTTGCTTCCCATTTCTTACTGTATGTATAAAACCTAAAAACTTTTTCATGCTAAGCAATCCATTCTTTGAAAATATTGAAAAACCAATGATAAACAATATCATGAATGGAATAAGCGGCAAAAGCATTATGTAAATTAAAAGTGTAATCGCCGCGTCCTTTTTGTTTATTGACATTCGCGGTTTATCGGTGTTTGCCTTCCCGTTCACCGAGTAATATTTATGTATTTTCTCTATCTCTTGATTTACTTTACACGCACAAGCCATTACTTTGCCTCCTTAGGGAATACCCTGATATCCTTTTCGGGCCACTTGATTTCAAGCATCGTATCCCCATCACTATAAATTATACCGTCAGATGCTTCAAGGTCGATTCTATATCTTCCTGGGACCTTCTCTTCCTGTTGTCTGTTGCAATCGCCAGCCATGTACAATTCCTGGTTTGTCTGGGTTGAACTGTATCCGTCGCAAGTTTCATTATAAACCCTAAGGTCAATAAGATTCGCAACACCGTCAAGTTTTGATATCTCCTTCTTAAGGTCACCAACATAAAGGTCATCTCCCATGTTTCTCTTGTTGATGTCAAAGTAATCACGAACCTTTGCAATAATGAGGGATACAACATCGCTCATATTATAGTTCTTATCAACATGTACATCAACCTCAACAGAAAGATTTATAATGCGACCCGGCTTTATTTCAACAAAGTCATTAATCATCCTGTACTCGGTCAAATAGTTCTGGATGTTCTCTGTAAGAAGTGAAGGTAACGCCGCATCAAGCTTCTGCTGGTAGTCAATTCCAAGCAAATAAAGCATAATCTTGTTGTTATCCTCAGCACAGCCAACCCTGAAAGGGGTGCCGTATTTTGGCGGCATCATAAGAACGCGGTCAATATAATCCTTGGTGGTTACGCATCTATTCTGGGCCCCCTTATTGTATTTGATAAGGTATTTCATCTCCTGAACGGTTGGCATATCTTTACCTGAGACAGAAGGTGTTGTGTTTATGACCCTAATTGAATTCCTGACAGCCGCCTTTGTCGCTTCGTTGGCTTTTGCGCCCATGGGGAAATTTGTTAAAAGTTTTGATATTGAGGATATTGCGCCCTGAGCCACATTGCTTGCACTTCCTCCTCCGACTCTATAAAGAATGAATATTGTGGTTCCGGGATTTGGAAGTTCACCAAGAGAATTATTTCGTATTGTCCTGGTAATGAGATGTTTACTAAGCGATGACATATTATCTATATTCGGATATTGTGCGCTCTTTACACCAGCACCGAAAATCACCTTCATGTAACCATTATCTGTGTATTCTGTAATGAACTTATGGCTCACCGGCTTCCACTCACCCTTAGTTACCTGACAAGTAGGATAAACAGTATTATTGCTTGAATTGAAATATCCGTAAGCATGAATTACGGGACAGTTCTCATCATTAAGGGTTTCTCCCCACCTTAATTGCTCTGCAAGACTGTCAACTTCAAAGAAACGAATCAAGCCCGGACAATTTTTTTCCTCACTCGCCTCATTTACAATTTCTTTTGGAGAATAAAATTCACCGTAGCTTGGATAGGAAGTCAAGGTATCGCCGTCCTTCATGAGGATGCTCTCAACATTCATAACACCTTCAACTGGGATTATGATTTCCATGAATGGTCTGATGTCGCTGCTCTTGATTGACTTCTTGAATATCCTTGTCTCTCCGGCGGTTACAACAGCAAGTTTCGTAATATTGTACTTGGTTATGTTCCCGTTTGCATCAAGAACAGGTTCAATTGTGCGGTCGCTACGCATAAATTCATCATATTGTTCAGAGAAGTTAATGTCATACATGACTTCAAACATCTGACTGCTTGAATTGACCATTGTACCTCTCTTGATGATTGGAAGATACTCCTTTGCATAAGTGTCACCGGCAACTGGAACTTGGCAAGTGAAACGAACCTCAGCCATAGCCCCCTTAGGTCCGGGCACTTTAACGCCGTTATTTCTTGCAATGTTCATGACTGAGCTTGGCTCCTGTGCACTATCAATATTTGTTTCCTGATATACCCTGTCAATATGATATGAAAGATTATCAGCAACATCGGCATTGATATCAATCAGCCAAGAGCCAACTGATGCATCGCCGTATTCCGTTGCCATATCAGGATAATACTTCCTTGAGAAGTCTTTCAATGCATTTTTGTAGTCGTCAAATGTTCTATTAAGGTATGATATTCCCTTTTCCATATGATTTGTTCTTTTTTTTCTTCTAAGTCTTATACTCTAATTGCCGCTGTTTGTTCAACCTCCTGCAAGCCTTTCTTAATTGTATAATGTATAATCACGATTTTTCCGTTATCACTGTTTTCATCGTTGTATATTGAAATATCTTTGAAAGATACGTCCGGTACATACTTATAAACTTGCTGCGTTATATCGTTACGAAGCCTCTCAAATGTAGTTTCATCGGCTGGTTCAAAAAGATATTTGATAAGGTCGGTGCCAAAATCCGGATTGCGAAGCCTTTGTCCCTTTGGAGTAAAGATAACGTGTAAAAGTCTGCTTTTCAGTGACTCTTCCTTTGTCATATTGAGGTCCATGTAGAGCTCGTCGT